>VYLT01000095.1_pt1 | contig 20873 bp, 18 predicted proteins | sample 5114261 | NCBI WGS metagenome assembly VYLT01 (sample SAMN12291815, study PRJNA351875) | freshwater metagenome | isolation source: freshwater lake | place: USA: Michigan, Little Long Lake | collected 2011-07-12 | reverse complement strand
GTTGTCCTTCGTCTTGGTACGAGGGGTCGCAGAAATAGACACGGCATCCGAGTGGGCGTGGCTCGCGTGCGGTGCAAAGCCCGCCGACCTGAAAAGGACACACAGCCGAAGTGACTTCCGAAAAGGGAGGAGCATTTTCTAAAAGATATTCGGCTTCGAGCGTGCTGATAAACAGGGTGTGACCGTACTCCGCAAAACGGCAGCACTTTCCGGACGCTTCGCACTTCGGACCAGCTGCTTGAACGGCCCGGTCGGCGTGGGCGTAGATCGTTCGGAGTGCCTCTCGGAGATTCGGGTTCACGTTAGATTTTCACTTGTTTCATGCGGGTCAGAATTTCTTCAACGGGAATGAGTTCCCCCTGCCCACTACCAGGACAAACGCTTTGGGTGTATTCCCAATCGCTTGGCTTGCGGAGATTGCTTTCCCAGAAAGGCCACGTTCGACATTGCGTCGGGCGAGCCGGATAGATCGTACAACCTTTGTCGGCTTCCCAAAAAACGCAATCGTGATTGGGCTTTTCTGTAAGCGAGCGTTTCCCGTGTGCAGGACGGGTGAACTTCTCGACAACCTCTTCCAAAGAGACGCCCAAGAACTCGGCGATATTCAGAAGTTCCGGTTCTGTTACCCAAACAAACCCCGGTTGACCGGTGCAACATTTGCCACACTGCGTGCAAGTGAAGTTCAAACCGTCCTTAAACCAAACCGTTTCCATGCAACCCCTATTGCGAACTCAAACAGGCCCCAACAACCAAAAACAATCCCTCAGATAATATACGATAGGAAAGAAGAGGCACAAAATCGAATAACCCGAAGTTCAAGAGGCAGAGGGGCGTTATTCAATCTCACGGCGTTTCTGTCGTTGGTTCTTCATCTGGCAATCGACCATGTTCGACGAGATAGCGAAAATCAGACGGGGAGGCGTTCCAAGCAGATTGATAAGATTGTTCCAAAGGAACCTCGACAAACTCGTCTGGGTCGATCCATGCGGGCATATCGGGGATATTCGCCCCAACTCGGAGCGGTTCAATATCGGCTCGAAGTGCCAATACGGAAGTGGGGGCACGATAAGCCGCTAACAAGAGCGGTTCGTCTGCGGGCATCTCGAAAGGGACATCTTCAAAACCATCCCAGACCAGTTTGTGCAAGGAAGAAGGGTCACGCGGTCCCGGTGGAAAAGGATCGATCAATAAGACGTTGACTCCTGCCCGTAAAAAATCATGTGTCTTGTCCACAAACTGATTGATCGCGTGGCGAGTGGCCTTATTTCCCGGTGAGACGATTTCGATAATACAAACGACTTCGCCAAGCCGATGCCGAATCGCAATCCGATTTGCTTTTCGTCTCAATCGGTCTACCGCCTCCATCGTGAGACGGGCTCGTGGTGCAGTGGCTGTGTTGCTTGAGGAGGGGCGTTTTGATCGCGGTTTCCGTTCGACCGCCAGAATATCCGGTTCCACCCCGCCGGTGTGCTGTTCTATCAATGCGGAAAATCCTGCCGGAAGCAATCCTGCGTTTAGGAATCGAGTGATCTCTCCTGCCCACTGTTGGTGGAAGTGGTGGTAAATCGTAGGTTCAACATTCGTCCAGTCGTGCATTGGCATACTTCACCTCTTATCTTGATTATACCTCGAAGCGAAGCCGAGTGACAAGCACAACTCCTGTTTGCGGGAGTTCAAATTGGATTACACTCCACTCACGGCGAAGCCGAGATTACTCGTTACTGATTTTGACGTGCAACCAAGCACGGGCGAAACGCCACATGCGGTCGGCGGTGGCGGGTGAGACCCCTAATGCTTCGGCAGCTTCGTCGCCGGTTAAGCCTGCGAAAAATCGTAGGTCAACCAATCGGGCGTGGTCGGGCTTGGTGAGTGAAAGCGTTTCGAGTGCCTGATCGAGTGCCAATAACTCGTCGTCGGGCACAGGCGAAACAATCTCTGACAATTCTACCCGATGCCCGCCATCCCGTTTGATCGCACGCTTTGCCCTTGCCCGATCTACCAGAATTCGTCGCATGGCGGTTGCTGCGGTTCGGAGGAAGTGAGTCCGGTCTTGCCATTCAACCGAGACATCAGCCAACTTGAGCCACGCTTCGTGAACAAGGGCAGTGGCATCGAGTGTGTAGCCCGGTTTCTCGGTAGCCAGTTTCGCAGCCGCAAGTTTACGGAGTTCGTGGTAGACAAGCGGGAGTAGGTCTTTCGGTGTCATGGTGTGCTTGTTGTGGGGGCAAAATTCGATACGGGTCGGTCGGTTGTGCGTCGGTATAGAAGTTTCTCCCTGCGCTATCTTAGCAGTGTACCGTCACTTTTTGGGGTGTAGTTTACGGTCGATGAGGTAATGCCCACCAATTTCGCTGACCACCTCGAAATGACCATCGGGTGACATCTTCGAGAAAGGTTCGCCCGGTGGGAAGAGTACGCCAACCATCGGGTCGGCATCGGGAACCAGTTTCGCGGTTCGCCAGTCCCAAACTGCATAGTGGAAAGGTCCGGGGAGGACGTTGTAGCGGGCGACAAGCCGATTGCCGTCGGGTGTGAAACGCACGCCAGAGGAGTTGAACCGCCCCGTAAGTGTCGGCGTGGGGAGGACAACGGGCTTGTCCGGTGTTCGGAGATCGAAAACGTAAATCGCACCATTAGGTTCAATCACGGCCAGAGCGCGACCGTCCGGCGAGAACATAGGCTCGAACGTCCCGGCCTTGGAAACCGGGAGCGAGAACGAGGCCGACTCGCGGTTCTCCTGCACATCCCAAAGTTTGACGGCGCCAGTAACGGGCGGGGGTTCCTTTCCAACCGCTTTGCCGAGGGTCTTATGAACGAATGCAAGGGTTCGGCAGTCAGGGGAGAAGACCATTGGTGTACCGCCGATAGTCTGGTTTCCCTTACCTGTGGGGATGGTTGCCAGCTTTGACCCCGTGGTAAGGTCGAACAGATCGATAGACCCTTCCTGCCCAGTGCGACCGAAGCCACCCGTGGTTGCGACGAATCGCGTGTCTGGGCTAAGCTTGAACCCTCCACCTGTCCCGCGTGAGGTAGGAACTGTGCGGCGGATGGAGTACGTTTGCAAATCCCAAACATAGTAGGTATCCATCCGACTCGCAACAAGGGTCTTGGAATCGGGTGAGAAGCTGATGGGCGACATCAGCGGAAGCAAAATAACTCGTTCGGGGTCGCTCATATCCCAGACCTTGACCGCGACCGTTTTCTTCGTTCGGTCTTGTTCGACAGCAGCGATCACACGGCAGTCGGGTGCGACCGCAACCAGACCCGATGTCCCCGTGTTGAACGTGTGAAGATGTTGGAGCGTATGCGCGTTAAAGAACGACGCCTTGGTTTGTGTCGCAAGGACGGCTGTCTTTCCGTCCGGTGTAAGGTGCTGAAAATTCCCGCGATCAAGGAATCGGGTCTCCGTCTCGCCGGTCTTCAGGTTTACACAGAGGGTCGAGGGGGTTGCCGAACCGCCGATGTGCGCAATCCCGATGAAGACTGTGTCCCCATCGGCGGAGAAATCGAGCCGTCCTACGATTCGGGGGCCACTGCTTGTGATCGGTATGGAGCGATGTGTTCTGTTTGCCAGATCCCAGATGATAACCGTCTCGCCAGCAGCAGCAGCGAGAGTGCCGTTTTTGGGGTGGAATCTCAAGGCGCTAAAACCGAATGGGAGCGGTTCCCTCGCGGCGAACTCGAACGTATCTTTGCGCTTGCGAGTGATCACGTCCCATAGTGTGATCAAGGCGTGTCGTTCCGATCTCGGTGCGGGTTCTCCTGCAACGGCAGGGTGCCAAGTAACGGACGCGAGTGTCTGACCATCGGGACTGAATTCGAGCGAGTTGATTTCGTTCTCGTGTGCTGGTAGGACGCCAAGTAACTTTCCGGATGGCATGTCGAAAAGGTAAATATCTTCCGGAGGATTATCGGGGCGTTCCTTTGGCTCGGAAATTTCTAGAGGTCCTCGACAACTCGCTGCAAGAATTCGTCCATCTGGGCTGAATGTGACGGCGGACACGGCCTTCCTCGGCCCAGTGAGTGGGGGCATCAGCTTACCCGTTCGCCGGTCGATAACCTCGATGCAATTCCCACAGGGTATGGCTATGAGTTGGTTGTCTGGACTAAACGCCACTTTCTGGATGGATTCGGGAGTATCCGTGAGAGTGAACTTGGCCGCATCGCGGATGGAATCTTCGGGATTCACCCACGTGATCCGACGACCTTGCAATGTGCCCCATCGGGTGCGTTCAGGGTTGGTGAGGAGCCGACTTGCACTTGCCGTCACGGGTGGGAGATTGAGTGTGAACATCATTTGTCCCGTCGCGATTTCCCAGCGAGAATGTCCACCGACGAAGAGACTTTTCCCCGTTGCATCGAACGCAACGGAGCCGGGACGGTGCTTCAACCCGCGAATCACGTCCTTCGACTTGCCCTTGGCCACATCCCACACTTCGATCAGCCAGTTTGCGTAGCTGGTCGCCAACATGGTTCCATCGGCGTTGAAGTCAAGTCCAAGAAAGTAATCACGAGGAGGCTTACCGTTATTCGAGAGCGTCAACTGCTTACGTTCGGTGATAAACTCTGGTGTCGTGTTGTCGTTCGCCGGTGTGAGGGTAAAGAGTTGCTCGCCGCTGGTGCCGTCCCACAGCTTCAGAGTGAAGTCGTTATGACCGGTTGCGATTCGCTTGCCATCACGACTGATTGCGATGTTGGTAATCGGTTCGGTGTACCCCTTCAAAGTTGTTACGGTTTGCTTCTTCGCAATGTCGGAAATCCTCAGCGAGTTATTGGCATCAGTCGCCGCCAAAAGGTGACCATCGGGGCTGAAGGCATAAGCCATCCCTGTGAAATGAGGAAGCGTATAAGAAAAGACGATCTTCGCTGAAGGGACATCCCACACACGCACTTCAATCTCTCCGCCCGGCAGGTATCGTTTGCTGCGGGGTTCCGGGATCTGGGCGGTTGGATCGACCGGTTTCAGTTTGGCTTTCGGATCGACGAACTGAACGAACTTTGAACCGTCTGAACTAAAGGCATTGGAAGTGAACTCGGCGTCCTGTTCCTCTGGGATTGTGAACAAGACCTTCCCCGAAAAGACATCGTGAATCGTGATCGTTGCGAGTACCCGCTCGCCCTGAACGTCGTCGCGCGTGTTGCGGACGGAGGCGCGAGTTCCGTCTGGGCTGAATTGAGGGGTAGAGCCAGTGTAGAAATCGGGAATCGTCACCCGTTGCAGACGCTTTTCGCAAGACTTGACAAGCAGTCGCCACGCCGCATCCCGCATATGAACTGGGATCGCTTCGAGGTCGTAAAGCATCTTGGTCGCCTCAGTCGGATTCTGAGGGGCGACCTCCCCCGCCTTTGCCATCTGGTTCGAGAAGATCACCGCTTGGATTCGTCGCAATTGGCGTTCTGTTTCCTGCTTCGCATCAATGGCTGCTTTCTTCGCTTCCTGTTCGTCGGCTGCGAGTTTAGCGTTGTCGTTGGCAAGACCTTCGGCAACCTGTCGGGCTTTCTCTTTGGCCTCGGCTTCGTCTTTTGCAATCGTGGCTTGCCGCCGAGCTTCGATCAACCCGAGCGTCGTACCTGCAACTCCTGCCACCAATGCTAACAAGACAAAGCTCGCTGCCAGCACCTGCCCACGATTACGCCGGACGAACTTTTTCAAGCGGTAACTGGTACTGGGTGGGCCTGCTTGCACCGGTTCGTGATTCAAGAAACGCTCAATATCACGGGCAAAGTTCGTGGCACTTTCGTACCTCCGATCTCGTTCTTTCGAGAGAGATTTCATCACGATCCAATCGAGTTCTCCTTTCACAAATCGACCGAGTTTCGCCGATTCAATCTGACGGCTTGCTGCAATGCTTGGCGTACTTTCAGGCGAACTGAGCCGACTACTTGGGGTTGGTGCTTCTTGTTCACGGATGAGTTTGAGCATCTCGTCAAGGGCGGCTTTCTTGAGGGTCTCGCGTGTGATGGGAGTTGTGCCCGTAAGTAACTCATAAAGGATCACACCGAGGGCATACACATCGGCACGAGTATCGACATCCACTGCATTGAACGTGGCTTGTTCTGGGGCCATGTAAAGGGGTGTCCCCATTACGCTTCCAAATGCCGTGAACATCGATTGTTCGGTCAACGATAAACCCGTTGTCGCTTTTGCCAACCCGAAGTCGATCACCTTCGGAACAGGTTTGCCGTCGTGACTTTCCACCAAGATATTACCCGGTTTCAAATCCCGATGAATGATCCCCTTTTGGTGAGCATGTTGCACCGCAGAACAAATCTGTATGAACAGATTCAGTCGCTCTGGAATCGTCAGTTTGTGTTGGTCGCAGTATTCATTCAAAGGAACCCCTTTGACCAACTCCATGACGAAAAACGGCGAGCCATTTTCGGTCGTTCCGGCATCGAGCAACTTGGCAATGTGGGGATGATCCATCAAGGCTATCGCTTGTCGTTCCGCTTCAAATCGAGCCAGAATGGTTTTCGATTGTCCCCGTTCGACGCGAATCAGTTTGACCGCTACTTTACGTTTGACCGGTTCGGTTTGGTCGGCCATCCAGACCGTACCCATACCCCCTTCGCCAATCTGCTGACGAAGTTTATACCGACCGGCAATCACAACACCTTCGGCTTCTGTTGTTGGTTGTGCCGATTCTGTTTGTTTCGGATTGGAATCGCCAAAGGACTGAGTATGTTCGACTTGTTTCGGATTGATTGGAGAATCCAAAGGAGAAAGAGAAACAGCATCGGCTGCAAGCATGGCATCGACCAAAACCCTCATCGCAGGGTCAGGGCATTCGCGATTCAAGAACGCAACTCGTTCGCTCACAGGTAGGTTCCGGGCTTTCTCAAACAGGGTTTCTTCTGTCATAGTTTGCTCTCCTAACCCTTTAGCGATTTTTATATCAATCTGGCGTCATCTTTTTTTCAAGACCAATTAGGGGGGACTTTCCGTGTGGTACAATAACCGAAAGGAGAACCCGATGCCGTTACGCGATCACTTTCGACCACCTGTCGATAACAAACATCATTGGAGTTCGTTTCACGGCCAATGGCCCGCTGAAATTGTCCGCACCCTGTTTGATCTCCTTCCAGAGGGATTTCAAGCTGGGCCTCGAGTCTATCTTGGTTCGTCGTTTGAGGTCGATATTTCTGTTGCGGAGGATGATGACCGCATCTCGGACGGTGCAGAAGAAGGGGGAGGAGGCACAGCAACCCTTACCGAAGTTGAAGCTCCTTTCACGATTGTGACTGACCTGCATGGAATGGATGAATATGAGGTACGGGTCTACGATGCCAAAAGAGAACAAACCTTGGTTGCTGCTATCGAAATTGTTAGCCCGTCAAACAAGGATCGACCAGATAGTCGGAATCAGTTGGTTAGCAAGGTAGCTTCGTTGTTGCGGGAAGGAGTTTGCGTGTCGATTGTGGACATTGTCACCGAACACCACTTCAACCTGTATGCCGAACTGCTCGCTCTCATCGAACAGACCGACCCACGATTGGCTGACTTGCCGCCAAGCACTTACGCTGTCACTCTCCGCCGTCGAAAATTCAAGAAAAAACCACCACGAATCGATGTCTGGTACTATCCGCTCGTCATTGGAGAAACCTTGCCAACGATTCCCCTGTGGTTAGCACCCACCCTTTGTATTAGCCTACCCCTCGAAACGAGCTACCAAGAAACCTGTCGCCTTTTGCGGATTGCGTAAGAAGTGGCATGATGACCCCCAAGAAAAAACGCCACGAGTTACCTCGTGGCGTTTTATGTGAGAGCCGCCCGTGGGATTTGAACCCACGACCCCCGCTTTACGAAAGCGGTGCACTACCGCTGTGCTAGGGCGGCCTGAAAATTCCCGATAGATGGCTAAGTATCTGGATGAGATACCCTATTGAGATAAAGGAATCATAACAGGTTCGCGGAATTTGGACAAGCCAACTCTGGAAAATCGTTTGCCCGTTTACTGAGCCGGTGCGGGTGCTGGGGCTGGTGCAACAGGTTTATTTTCCTTCACGGTCTTCACTTTCTTTTCGCCTGCTTTGAGAAGCTCGATGTAGGCAGTTTCGCCAGAGTCACCGAGTCGGCGTGTTGTTCGTTTAAGGATGCGGGTGTATCCGCCCGGACGGTCGGCGTAACGGGTGGCGAGTTCAAAGATTTTGTTCAACACGGTTTGGCCGGTTGCTTCGTCCTTTTTGTCCACCAACGAGATTTTCGCAACAGGTCCGAGGCGTGCGATAATCAAGCGTTTGGTGTGCAGCAACTTGGTCGGGTTGTTGGCAGCGATACCCCGTTTGGCGAGCGTAATGATGCGCTCCGCATAGGGTCGCAGTTCTTTGGCTTTGGCAACAGTCGTGATAATCCGTTCGTGAGTGATTAACGCAACCAACATGTTACGGGACATTGCCCGACGGTGTGCAGCATTTCGATTTAACTTTCTTCCAGCAACGCGATGGCGCATGGCCCATCTCTCCTATGTGTGAGCTAGAATCACGGGTGCAAAATGCACGCTCGCCTAGCCACGATTCCAAAAAAAGGCGAACCGGCGACTAAAGTCGCCGGGTTCTTTACAAAACCAAAAGTCTTGCGAACAAACCAGAAGTCTCAGCGAGCCGGGAGCGTAAGCGACCGGAGTTCAGCGTATTACCAAACACTCCGGTCGCTTACGCTCCCGGCTCGCTGAGACTTCTTGGAAAACCGTTAGCCTTCCGTTTACCCAAAAAACCGACGCCCCTAGCTTGCGGGTTTGGGTTGGATTGGGCGGGGGATTCGCATACCCAAGCTCAAACCATGTTCAACCAGTTTGATCTTCACTTCTTTGAGGGTGGTTTCGCCGAAGTTACGCACTTCGAGAAGGTCGTCTTCGGTCTTGATTACCAGTTGCTCGACGGTGTTGATCCCTTCCGATTCGAGGCAGTTAGTTGCACGAACGGACAAATCCAATTCGGCGAGTGACATCGCCAGTTTGCGACGGAGGCTTTCTTCTTCGGCAGACTTTTGAGCGCCGGGAACTTCGAGGTTCTCGGTGATCGGGAGTTCATCGCCCGGTTCGGTGTATTGGATGAATGGGTTCAAGTGCTTGCGGAGAATCTTGGCCGATTCCACAAGGGCCATCTGTGGCGAGGTCGTCCCGTTGGTCCAAATTTCGATCAAGAGTCGGTCGTAGTTGGTACGTTGACCGACGCGAGCTTCTTCAATCTCGTATTTCACACGGGTGACGGGTGAGAAGTTCGCATCAATCGGGATCACGCCGTGTTCGCGGTCTTTGCCTGCAATCTCTTCGGCAGTGCGATACCCACGACCATTTTCGACCGTCATTTCGATGACGAAAGGAACAGTATCGTTCTTGGTAGCAATGATGTGTTCGGGATTGAAAATCTGCACATCGGCATCGTGAATGATATTCGCTGCGGTGACGGGTCCGCTTTCGCGTTTGTCGATGCGGATCACGCGAGGGGTATCGGCAAGGTTTTTGACGATCAGCGACTTGATATTCAGAATGATTTCGGTAACGTCTTCTTTGATACCGGGGATGCTGGAAATTTCGTGTTGAACGCCTTGAATTTTGACCTTCGTGACGGCGCTTCCTTCGAGAGAAGAAAGCAGCACGCGGCGGAGGCTATTCCCGATAGTGGTTCCTAAACCTTGCTCGAAAGGTTCGGCCATAAATTTGCCGTGAGTTTCGCTCACGGAGCCGCGTTCGGATGTGACGCGGCTAGGGAGTTCGAGGTTACGCCATTTAATTCGCATGTGTCAATCTCCAACGGGGCTTATAAATGCCAAATCGGAATGCGTTTTTGGGTTGGTGAAAAAGGTCAAATTTCGACCAGAATCACGAGACCAAATACACATTCCGAACAATTGGTAAACGGGGGTTATCGTGTTGCAATTTCAATAATTAACTGTTCGCGGATGTCCGAGATACGGGGGTCCACGTCCCCTCGGGAAGGAAGTCGGCTGAGTTTCCCTTCGGGAACATCGCCGGGAATCACTTCGAGGAAGTCGGGGATACGTTCCATCGCACCGGTCTTAGCAAGTTCACGTCCAAGCTTGGCGCTCTTCTCACGGGTCTTCACCTTGATTACATCACCTACGCGGAGGAGTCGGCTTGGGATGTTACAGGGCACGCCGTTCACAACGACGTGACCAGCATTGACCAGTTGACGAGCCGAGTTACGCGAAGGAGCAAAGCCCAATCGGTGAATGACGTTGTCGAGGCGTCGTTCGAGGATAGCAAGCAGTTGTTCGCCAGTGTTTTCAGGCGATTTAGCTGCGAGAGCGAAGTATCGGCGGAACTGACGTTCGAGCAGTCCGTAGAACCATTTGAGGCGTTGTTTTTCGCGGAGACGTTGTCCGTATTCAGACAATTTGCTCTTGCGAAGACCGTGCATCCCCGGAGGAGGAGCTTTCTTCTCAATCGGACATTTGGCGGAGTAGCAGCGCGTTCCTTTGAGGTAGAGCTTCATTTGCTCACGGCGACAACGCTTGCAAACCGGATCAGTGTAACGAGCCATGTGTTCTAAGTCTTTGGTCTATTCGGTTAGTTCGAGAAGGTTAAGGGATTACACTCGGCGTTTTTTCGGAGGACGGCAACCGTTGTGGGGGAGTGGGGTTACGTCTTCAATCAACTTGACGTTGAGGCCAGCAGCTTGAAGGGCACTCACGGCAGATTCGCGACCTGCGCCGGGGCCTTTGACTTTCACGTCCACTTCTTTCATGCCCATCTTGAAGGCTTTTTCGGCACAACTTTCGGCAGCTCGCTGAGCGGCATAGGGAGTACTCTTACGCGACCCCTTGAAGCCAACTGTTCCTGCGGAGGCAGCGAACAGGGCATCGCCTTGTGGATCGGTGATGGTCACAATCGTATTGTTAAAAGTCGATTGGATGTGAACGACCCCTTTCGTTACGCCCTTTCGTTGCTTTTTCTTCTTGCTCTTGGCCATATTCGTTCAATATCGGTCGGAATGTTAAATCGTTCTTGGTAGTTTGTTTTGTTGTCCGATTCAAAGAGCCTGCAAAAACCACACCCCAAACGTGTTCTGGTTTCCCAGACCACACACGGGAGGGGTTATCGCATGTCCTTGACCCCTTTCTTTCCGGCAACGGTAACCCGTTTCCCTTTGCGGGTACGGGCATTGGTTTTGGTACGTTGACCGCGAACGGGGAGTTTACGTCGGTGGCGTGACCCACGATAAGAACCGATGCGAATCAATCGCTCGATGTTCTGTTGTTCGGTTCGTCGTAAAGCACCTTCGACGAGATACCCTTCACGGTCCAGAAGACCTGCAATGCGAGCAACTTCGTCTTCGGAAAGCTCTTTGGCAGGTCGTTGCGGATCGACGTTTACTTGTCGGCAAAGTTGGATCGAAGTGGTCGGCCCAATTCCGCGAAGGTATCGCAAGGAAATGTGGGTCGGTTTGTTCGGTGGTAAGTCAACGCCTTGAATACGAGGCATAGTTTATTCCTTTGGTATTAGCCTTGACGTTGTTTATGACGGGGGTCAACGCAAATGATTCGGACCACCCCGTGGCGGCGAATCAATTTGCACTTATCGCAAATCCGTTTAACGCTCGAACGAACCTTCATGACCTTACTTCCTAAACCTAATGTAACCCCAAAAATACGGAGTTACGGAAAAACCGAAAATTTAACAATATGGGAGCATGATCCCTTTGGCAAGGGATCAACCCAGAATAACAACCCATTTTGGGTGATTTATTACTTTATCCGTTATAAACCGACTGTCAAGAGGCTCATTTCGGGTTTTAAGCCCCTGTACCGAGGGGGTAGGGCAAATTTTTCCGGCAAGGGGAGATCGGAAGAAAACGGTCCGTGAAGCCTCTTTCCGCCCCGAAGTCCGTATTACTCGGCGTCCCAAACTGCGATACGGCCTTGAGCTCCCCCTGCCGCAATGAGACACCCATCGGAGGAGAAAGCGAGTGAATGGACTGAGCTTATATCCGGACGAAAGGATGAAAGTTCTGACCAAAAGTCTGTTCGCCAAAACAAAACAGAACCCGGATAAACACCGCAACCGAGAATCGTTCCGGTTTCGTTAAAAGCTAGACAAGAAGGCTTCACCGAAGGTAGTGTGAGTTGTCTTGTTTTTGCTCCTGTTGCGAGATCATATATTCGGATGGCATCTTTGACGTGGCAGGCGAGGATAGAACTTCTATTTTGCATGACAGCCACATTGATGCAATCATGCCCAGAGCCTTCGATATCAATATCACCCAAGTTGGCACCCGTCTGAGGATCGACAAACGTAATTTTACGCGCCCCTGCGAGAACCAGACGCCTACCAATCGAATCCCAAAGGGGGTAGGTATAGTACTGGTAGCCTGCGGAAGGCCACTCAGTAACCCAAAGTTGCTGAAGGTCGGGCAATTGATGGCAGCTCAACTTCGTTCGATAAGCATTCCAACAGAACAAAAGCTCCCCGTCGTCGGATAACCCCAAACGCCAACTGGCTGACTCCCTCGGAATGGAATAATGCTTCCCCCATCCAAACGAAGTCCAAACATCGACCCCCCTGTAATGAGCGACACACAAAGTCCCGTCCGACGTACAAGCAAGCGTCCGTGCGTCTTGGGTTCCTGGAAGGATTCGCGGTTTCTCGGAATCGTTCAAATCCCATACACGCACATTTGCACGATCTCCACTCGCAGCAATTCGTGTGCTATCTGGCGAAAACAAAATCGAATTGATCTGCGAGATTTTTCCAAGTTGGAGTCGCAACATCGCTTTGTCCCCCTTTCGATCTTTTTCGCTTTCCTCCGTTCTACAAACCCCTCTCGTTTTGTAAACTATCTCACACCGTTCGCCATTGGTTTCACTATCCACTACCCACTACTCACTATCCACTGATACCATGTCAAAAGTGATGATTAGCCCTTCCCATCTTGCGAAAGAGAAAGGGGCTTTCTTTGAGGTTCTTCAATCTGCGAACGTCGAGTTTGTCTATCCCAAGAAAAATGTGCAGATGACCGCATCGGATATCATGGCAGAATTTGAAGGAGTCGAAGCGGTTGTGGCAGGGTCCGAGCCGTATTCGCGTAAGGTGTTTGAGACCTTTCCGAAACTCCGGATACTCGCACGGGTTGGCGTCGGTTACGATGCCGTCGATGTGAAAGCTGCAACCGATCATGGCTGTGTAGTAACCTTTGCCCCCGGAACGAATCAAAATGCCGTTGCCGAACATTGTTTCTCGTTGATTCTCGGGCTTGCGAAAAACGTGATTTCGCAACATAACCAAATCCGCGAAGGGAAGTGGCCTCGACATGCGAATCTTCCTTTGCGTGGCAAGACGCTCGGACTGGTCGGCTTAGGGCGTATCGGCAAAGCGATGACGCGAAAGGCCAAAGCCTTCGATATGCCCGTCATCGCCTACGATCCTTTCCCCGATACCCGTTTCGCCCAAGAACAAGGGGTTCCGCTTCTCACACTTGATGAGGTCTTAAAGCAAGCCGACTATGTCTCGTTGCACTTACCTTTTACGCCTGAAACGGCCAAGCTCATCAATGCCGAAAAATTAGGATTGATGAAACCATCGGCGTTCTTGCTCAACACCGCTCGCGGAGGCGTGATCGACGAGGATGCCCTTTACGATGTCCTGAAGAATAAAAAGATTGCAGGGGCTGGTCTCGATGTGTTTGAACGCGAACCGCCGATAGGTTCCCCGTTGCTCATGCTCGATAACGTCGTGCTGACCGCACATACCGCAGGCGTCGATGTTGAGTCACGCGATGCAATGGCCCTTTCGGCAGCGACAAGCGTTGCAGCATTGCTGCGAGGGGAATGGCCTACAGAACAGATCGTAAACCCCGAAGTGAAAGATGCCTTTTACGCAAAAGGGTAAAGGGTCGTGCAATCGTTATGCCGTTGCTTACGCACCGGTCTAACAAAACCAAGAACCAAAAACAAACGCATATGAATACGTTAAATCGTCGTGAAATCCTTGACGGGTTTCGTTCGCAAATCAAAGCAGGTCGGCCCATTATTGGTGGCGGGGCGGGCACAGGATTAAGCGCCAAGTGTGCCGAAGCGGGTGGCATCGACCTGATTATCATTTATAACTCAGGTCGTTTCCGAATGGCAGGTCGAGGGAGCCTTGCGGGGATGCTTCCCTATGGCGATGCTAACCAAATCGTCGTCGAGATGAGCCGAGAGGTTCTGCCCGTTGTCAAGAAGACCCCCGTGCTTGCAGGGGTGTGCGGAACCGATCCCTTTCGCATGATGCCGTTTTTCTTGAAGGAGATTAAAGCCCTCGGTTTTGCGGGTGTGCAGAACTTCCCTACCGTAGGTTTGTTCGATGGGCAGATACGTCAGAACCTCGAAGAAACCGAAATGGGTTACGACAAAGAGGTTGAGATGATCGCCCACGCACGCGAGCTTGACTTGCTCACATGCCCCTACGTTTTCACGGTGCCCGAAACGATTGCGATGACCCGTGCGGGTGCCGATATTCTGATTCCGCACATGGGCCTGACAACCAAAGGGGCTATCGGTGCCAAGACAGCACTGACGCTCGAAGAATCGGCCAAGCGTATCCAAGAAATGCACGACGCTGCCAAAGCCATTAACCCCGACGTGTTGGTGTTGTGTCACGGCGGACCCATCAGCGAACCCGAAGATGCCGACTACATTATGAAGCATACAAAAGGCATCGTTGGCTTTTTCGGAGCATCGAGCATCGAACGCCTGCCAACGGAAAGTGCTATCACCGATTGCGTGCGAAAGTTCAAACAGATTGGCTGAGGACGTTTACTCAAATCGACCCTTTACAACCTGTTACCTACAATTTTGCCGGAATCTGCTATGCTATCTTCTTGGCCTTCTGTTATGCTTTGGTAAATTAATCGTCAGTATGGTACTTAGTATTACCTAACCGAGGGTGAGTATGCGCCGATTCTTTTTGATTTCTGCGATGACTGGCTTGCTGGGTCTGTTGGCAAACGCTCAAGATGTGGCTCCGGGGTATCCTGCACCCGTTGTATTGAAAAATACGACCCACGAATCTTCCACCGAAGTGAAGATCAAACAAGAGGGCGGAAAAGGCTTGCAGACCTTGTGCTTGGATAAGTCCGGCCAAGTGCTTGCACTTGTTGCTCAACCCCGTTACTTCAACAGCCCTGCCAAAGACGTTATCTCGGAAATTCAAGTCTTCTCCGATGAAGGCAAAGCAGTCGATTCTTGGAAGGTTCCGTTTCACGCTCACTCGTTGAACGTCGGGAACGATGGCACAGTCTATGTGGCAGGCGACGGCAAGATTGCTCGGTTCGATAAGACCGGTAAAGCAATCGGTACCACGTTGGAGATTCCTCACATTGCAGAACTCTTCAAAGACAAAGACGCGATGAAGAAGAAGGCCGAAGAATCGCTCAAGCAACAGAAAGAGCAATTCTTGAAAGCCATTCAAGATGCCAAGAAACAACTCGAAGAACGTATCAAGAAGATCGAAGAAAAGAAACCCGAAGATCGCACCAAAACCGAAGTCAAACAACTTGAACAATCGCAAGCCATCCTGAAAAGCTACGCCTCTTCGGAAGACTTCTACGGCAAGCGAACCGTTGAACAAGTCATTCAAGAGATGACCTCGCGCCTTCGCATTATTAACGGTATTGCAGTCTCGGAAAAAGACGTTTTCGTTGCAACGGGTGAGACCGCAGGTTACGGCTACGCAATCTGGCGTATGGACCTCGACCTCAAGAACCCGAAGAAAGTTTTGGGTGATATCGGCGGTTGCTGCGGTCAAATGGATATTCAAACACAAGGGACCGATCTTTTGGTTGCTGAAAATACCAAACACCAATTCGCACGCTACGACCGCGACGGAAAGAGTATCGGTAGCTTCGGTAAGCGAGCCGGTGTCGGTGGGGCTGTTGATCCCGAATGTTTCGGCGGTTGCTGCAACCCGATGAACCTCCGCGCAGTTGGCGACAAAGGAGACATCCTGACCGCCGAAAGCGAAGGGATCGTCAAACGGTTCTCCGCCGAAGGTAAGTTCCTCGGTAACCTCGGACAGGTCAACATCGCAGGCGGATGCAAGAACGTCGCCGTCGCTGCAAACAAGGACGCTTCCAAAGTGTACTTCTGCGACCAACCCGGCTCGCGTTTCTTCATCCTGAAAAAGAAAGCCGAAAAGTAAAAAGCAAAAGCAGTTTAGCCTCAGCTGAACACAGATAAAACAAAAACCAGCTAAGACAAAAGACAGGATAAAAAGCAGAATAAGCCAGAAGAGATTTTTTGTCTTTTGATTTCAAATCCTGCCTTTATCTGCATTTTGTCTTATCTGTGTTCATCTGTGGCTAATTCTTCTTGACTTTTCTTCACTCTAAATTCTGAGGACTTGTTATGAATAAATTCGTGTTATCTACGTTGGCGATCTTTGGTTTTTCGCTCGTATTGCAAGCGAAGGAACCTGCACAACCTCCCCTTGTGATGGTCGTTCTCGATCCACTTTCTGCCGAGCTTTCATGCCCCTGTGTTGAGGGCCATGCCCAACGGAATTACGCGAAGCTCGCCAAGCACCTCGAAGAGAAAATTGGTCGTACAATCAAACTCGTTTTTGCCGAATCCCTTGCGATTGCCCTTGAGAAAAAGACCGAAGGGAAAGCCGATATCGTCATTGGTAAAGATTCCGTTATCAAATACACGTCTAAACAACAGAAACTGGCTCTCACGGGGGTTCTCTCGTTGACGGGGCGGGATGGCTCTACTTTGCAGAAAGGGTTAGTCGTTGTGCCGAGTGGCGACAAGGCTTTGACCGTCGAAGACCTCAAAGGGTACGAGATTTATTTTGGCCCAGAAGCCTGCGACGAAAAACACGCCGAAGCCGTAAAGCTCTTCCAAGAATTGAAAGTAGCACTTCCGGCCAAACTGACGACCTGCAATTCGTGTTCGGTAGGGGCGGTCAAGATCCTCGAGCTTTCCAAGTCGGGAGCAAAGGCTGCCACCGTGATTTCTAACTATGCTCAACCCCTTCTCGAAGGGTGCGGTACAATCAAGAAAGGCGAACTTCGCGTGATTGGCGAAACCGAATCGGTTCCGTTTATCACCGTGTTCGTAAACGATGCTATCTCGGGTAAATCCCGCGATTCGATTATTGCTGCGTTCGAGAGTGTAAAAGCTGATGCCGACCTCTGCAAGGCGATGGAAACCAAGAACGGGTTTGTGCCGATTGATACTGGAAAAAAAAAGTAATTGAATGGACCGGTTGGCGTGGCCCAAATCGTGACGGACACGTTCCGCAACTTCCCAAATCTCTGCCCGAAAAAATCAAACCTCTCTGGACTGTTGACCTCACCGCCAAAGGTCTAGGGGGTGTTGCTGCCACCGAAAAATACGTTCTCCTTTCTGACCGCGAACTTGCCGATAGTAACGACGCCTTCATCTGTTTGGATGCTCAAACGGGTAAGAAACTCTGGACGGTGCGTAGCCCTGCCATCGGCAATTTGGATTACGGGAACTCGCCGCGTGCAACCCCTTTGATTATCGAGAATCGGGTATTCCTTCACGGAGCGTTTGGCTACCTTTCGTGTGTGGAACTCGATACGGGAAAGGTCGTTTGGGAAATCAACATTCGCGACGAGTTCGACGCCGACGACAACCGCAAATGGGGGACGTGTGCCTCGCCGATCATCGCGGGGGGTAACTTGATTATCAACCCCGGCGCAAAAGATGCCTCCCTTGTGGCGATCAATCCTGCGAACGGGAAGACCGTTTGGAAAAGTGCAGGGAAGACGGCGGGCTATGGCTCTTTCATCGTCGGGACATTTTCAGGGGTTGAACAAATCATCGGCTATGACGCCGACACGTTAGGCGGATGGGACCCAAAAACCGGTAAGCGGTTATGGACTCTCAAACCCGATAGCCCGAACGATTTCAACGTCCCCACGCCGATTATCTACGGCGAAAAGCTCATCGTCAGCACCGAGAATAACGGCACGCGAATCTTCCAATTCAAGAAAGACGGCACACTTGATCCGAAACCCCTTGCGACCCACCGGAAGCTCGCACCCGACACTGCCACCCCTGTGCTATGTGGCGATAGGTTATTTGGGGTGTGGCGTCGATTGTATTGCCTTGATGTGAAGGATAATCTCAAAGAGTTGTACGAAAGTGACGAAAAACCCTTCGCCCGTTATTGTGCTGCCGTGTCCGATGGGGAACGGGTGTTATTGATCTCGCTCGATAGCGAATTGATCCTCCTCGACGGGAAAGCCAAAGAGTATACCAATCTCGGCAAAGTCAAAATCTTCCCGCAAGATAAAGGGGTCTACGCTCATCCTGCCTTTGTCGGGAACAAGGTTTACCTCCGAGGCGAATCGCAGATTGTGGGGTTGGAACTGACGGGTAAATAAATCGACGGCAAAGAACCCCGACGATGTGCCTTACCCGATTGCTTTTCTCTTCTATTTTTCCCTTTGATGGAATCGATTCTGTGAGGTATCCTGATGGAAAGTCTCCCCTTGGATTTTCTATGCAGCACCTACCGACCGATTTAGCCCATCGCTTACGAAGTCACCGGCAAGAGCATCTTTTGACCGGTTGGGAAGCCCTTTCTGGGGTCGCACAATCACAACTGGTTGCTCAATTGGCAGGGATCGATTTTGGTCAAATGGAGCGACTCTTTCAAGGGAAAGATTCCGCAGGGGCGTTACCCGATATTGGCGATATCTCCCCTATCGAACCAGAATTCGAGCAACAGGTTTCCGCATCCGATATTGAATTAGGTCACCAAGCACTTGCACGCGGGGAGCTTGCCGTACTGCTTGTTGCAGGTGGACAGGGAACCCGCTTGGGGTTCGACAAACCCAAAGGGATGCTGCCGATTGGTCCCATCTCGAAGAAGACATTATTTCAACTGCATGCCGATAAAATTTTTGCACTCAGTCGGCGTTACGGCAAGCCAATTCCCTTTCTGGTGATGACCTCGCCTGCAACGCAAAACGATACCGAAACCTATTTTGCAGAGCAGAACTATTTTGGCCTCGGTCGAGAGAATATCTATTTCTTTCAACAAGGGACGATGCCCGCTCTGGATATGGAAACGGGGAAGCTCCTTTTGGAAAAACCCGGCGTTATTTTCTCCAGTCCGAATGGTCACGGCGGGACACTCACGGCGATTGCAGAAGATGGTCTTTTAAATATGCTGAAAAAACGGGGCGTAAAAACCTTGTTCTATTTCCAAGTCGATAATCCCCTTGTAAAAATTGGCGATCCGATCTTCTTGGGGCGTCACTTGGCCCTTCGGAGCGAGGCGTCCAGCAAGTCGATTGCCAAAGCTCATGCCAAAGAGAAGATGGGGGTTCTGGCGAAAATCAAAGGACAATGCGGGATTATCGAATACTCCGACCTTCCCGAAGAATTGGCGACCGCAAGCGATACTCACGGGCGTCTCACTTACCGCACGGGTAGCCCTGCGATTCACCTTTTCGACGTGGCTTTTCTGGAACGAATCACCCAACAAGGAAACGCCCTCCCGTATCACGTTGCCCGAAAGAAGGTCCCGTATTATTCTCAGCAAGGAACAATCGTTCAACCAATGGTCGAGAATGCCTTCAAGTTCGAGATGTTTATCTTCGATGCCCTTCCGCTTGCCGAAAGGTTCTTAGTCATGGAATCAGCACGCGAAGACGAGTTTGCCCCCGTCAAAAACGCAACGGGTGCCGATTCCCCGTCGGTCACGCAACAAATGATTTCTAACTTGGGTGCCGGTTGGCTCGAAAAGATGGGGGTCAAGGTCACCCGTGAGGACGACGGGACACTCACGCACCCTATCGAAATCTCGGCCCGCTTTGCCCTCGACGCAAAGGAACTTGCAAGCCGTCTCCACGCTGGACAAACGATCTCGAAACCGTTTTATCTGGAATAAGCCCGCATTGCTCCGCCTGCCTTCTCTCACTTTCCTAGTGTGAACTCCCTTCCGCTTGACCTTTCTGCTTGGCTCATGGTATTTCCCTTTCAGCGGAGATTAGTTTGAACGAAGAGAGGAAAGGATTCCATGACACAAGCATCTTTGAAATGGACGGCAGTGGCGATGGGTGTGATGACGGGGCTTGCGATTGCCACGACCTTTACGGGTTGCGGTAAGACCCCTGCCAACGAGATTGCCCAAAACAAGCCCGAACCCGTTGCCGAAAAACCGACCCAGAAATATCTTTCGACATTCGAGCAAGCAACGCTGCCTTTTCAGCTAGAGGGGCAAACGCTTCCGGTCGATTACACGATTGCCAACCAATCGACGGCGAAAATCCGCGTAAAAGTGGAAGAGCTTTGGTCTACCTTTCCCCTTTCCGATGCTGATGGCAAACCGCATACGCCCGTTGTGCAACTGGACACCGAAAAGGGGAGCATCGAGATCAGTTTGCACCCCGAGCTTGCTCCGAACCATGTGCGTAACTTCCTTGCTCTTGTTCAATCGTCCTACTACGACGGGCTACGCTTTGACCGTATTGTCAGGCAAAAAAATACGGTGAATGGCAAAGAAGAAAATATCGAGATGCTCAAGGCAGGCTGTCCTGTTGGTACGGGTGAGCTTGGCATCGGGCATTTGGGTTACTTCGTGAAAGGGGAGTTTAACAAAGAAATCAAACACGAACCCGGCACAGTCGGCTTTGTACGCGATGCCCACCCCGACTCGGCAGGCGTGCGTTTCTACATCGTGCTGGCCGATAGCCCACCGATGGATGGTGCTTTCTCGGTGATCGGCAAAGTGACACAGGGAATGGACGTCGTGCAAAGTATCGCAAGCGTGCCCCTGCTTCCCATTGCCCACGATCCAACCGGAGAAATGCCCTCGAACCCCGTCGTGATACGAAAAGCCAAAATTCTCACGACTGGGATAGCAGGTCCGACACTCGGGGCGCAAAATAAATAAGAG
>VYLT01000175.1_pt1 | contig 20886 bp, 16 predicted proteins | sample 5114261 | NCBI WGS metagenome assembly VYLT01 (sample SAMN12291815, study PRJNA351875) | freshwater metagenome | isolation source: freshwater lake | place: USA: Michigan, Little Long Lake | collected 2011-07-12 | reverse complement strand
TGGAAAAAGACCTTTGCTTCTGGACCGTCGATCCCTGTTCGACATGCCGAATTGCAACCGTTAGCGAAAAAAGTCTCTGCACGGGTCAACCGTTTGGGCACATCGCTTCCCGGTGTGTTCATGCAATGCGGAACCGAAGAGCGTTTCATCCAAGCCCAACTCTTGCACGAACGTCTTGCCGATATTGCCATCGATCTTTACGTCAGCAGTTGCGTTCTAAGTCGCCTCGATTCGATGCTTGGCGAAGGTGCTGGCCGACTCTCGAAGGAAGCCTACGACGCCGAAATTGCCTCCGGAAAGCACTTCATCACGTTGGCGTGTCGTCGCATGGACGACCGTTTCACCACCCTCACAGACCACGACGACACCGAAACGGTAGACACCGCCAACGCGATTTTGAAGCGATATTGAGACGAATGGAAAGGAGCCACCCTATACATTTGTTTCCAATAGTGCCAATCACCTACGGCTGTTTCGTTTCTTGATCGGTGGAGACGAGTGGTACGGCGAATTTTCTTTTCGCCCATTCGATAAATACGAACACCTCGAAATCACCATTTTCGTCCATATCGTCTTCGCTGGGGAACATGCCTACCACCTGAACCGTCTCTCCACGTTTCAAAGGGGATTTACCCGATGAGGCGATGCGCTTCGCAGTGAAGGGAAATTGCAATTTGTCTTCCAAGTAGCAATGCCAGCCCGTTGCCTGTTCGTACTCGTCGTAGCAATCAACGTTAATCTCGTTATCGATATGTTTTTCGCGTTTTTCGTCGCGTTCGGGTTTCTTCTTTGCCAAAAGGGTTCCTTGATCTGAAAAAAGTCTTCCAAGCTGTTGGGTACATTAGTTATCATTTTAGGTAAGCAATTCCAACTCGACTGATTTCGTCACCAAGTTGACGATAACAAACATTTCTCCCCCATCAATCACACTCCCATCTTGCGGATTCGGAGAAAACATAACGCTCCAAGTCATCGGGTGCTTAGATGCTGGTGACGAACCTTTCGGAAATGCTCGTCTATGGTGTAATATCCACAAATCGCGGTCGGGTCGAAGGGCAACAAACGCTTCCGCCAATCGAATAGCCTCTTCTTCTGCCTGTGCTAACGAGTACCGAAGTCGAGCCATAACCAGACCTCCTCACCCTTAATCCTCACCAATCCTCGAAGATGTAGAACATAAGCCCTCGGTTACTCTCTGCTGCGAATCTTACTACATCCCCAATTGTTACACGGTTGATTGCCATCGTGGGGAATTGTATGAGTATTTGCCCGCAGAGGTCTTGCATTTGGTTTTCGTGGAGAGAGCGAACGCGGGCTGCCGACATGGAAAAATACGGGCAGTAGGAATCCCCGATCCGTTGCACGCCGAATTCTTGGTTAGCGAAACCTTCGAGTAAGAGGGGCATCTTTTTGGCGGAATGGATGTAGGCAAAACTTCCGGAAATGCTGGGGTCTTTCGAGTGGAGGTTCAAGTGATTGGTGCTGGCATCGAGCTTCGTTGGATTGTCTGCCAAGACCTGAATCTCTGGGTCGCTCAGGGGCCAGATCATCGCACTGATACCCATTGAAACACTCCAGAAAGGTCGGCACAACTTCCCAGAAGATTATACTCAATTACCTCGTAAAGTGCGAGTATCGAACCATCGATAGACCGACGGGATAACGAAAAGCGTCAGCATGGTAGATGTGATAAGCCCGCCGATCACCACTGTTGCAAGGGGTTTCTGCACCTCGGCCCCAGCACCGTTAGAAAATGCCATTGGTAAAAACCCGAGCATTGCAACGAGAGCCGTCATTAACACGGGTCGCACACGAATCATCGCTCCTTCGGATGCAGCATCGTTAGCCTCAAGACCTGATTTCCGAAGCTCAACAATATACGTTACCAACACAACACCATTTAACACCGCAACCCCAAACAAGGCGATAAACCCGACACCCGCCGAGATTGAGAAATCCATTCCACGAATAAATAACGCAAATACCCCGCCCGATGCTGCAAGGGGAACGTTCAGAAATATCAATAACGCTAATTTGGAAGATCCAAAGGTTGAATGCAGTAGAACGAAAATTAACAATAAGCTCACCGGCACAGCTATACTTAATCTTCGGGTGGCCTCTTGCAGATTCTTGAATTGTCCCCCCCAATTCGTGCTATAACCTGTTGGGAGTTTGACTTTTTCGTCAACAGCTTTTTGAGCTTCCGAAACAAACCCCGAAAGGTCACGCCCACGCACATTGCAAGTAATCACGGCACGGCGTCGAATTGCCTCTCGGCTAATCTGCACAGGGCCGTCCTCGAATTTGAGTTCACACAATTGACTTAAAGGAATGTGACGCCCTTGATTATCGGGAATGGTCATTCGTTTAATGGCATCGAGATTTTCCCGAACTTTGTGCGAAAATCTCACACTTAGCGGAAACCGCCGTTGCCCCTCGAACACTTGCCCGATTTCCTTTCCCCCCATCGAAGCAACCACATCTAACACCGTGCGAGCATTGATCCCGTGACGAGCAAGGGCATCCCGTTTCAATATCACTCGCAGGTAAGGAAGTCCTCCCGTGAGTTCAACGGCAACATCGGCGGCACCCGGTACTTTTCCAACAACCGATGCAACGTCTTCGGCAGTTTTGCGAAGTATTTCCAGATCGTCGCCGTAAATGCTAATTCCAATATCCGTTTTCACACCTGCGACCAATTCGGCAACCCGGAGTTCAATCGGTTGGCTGAAGGCGTACATCTGACCGGGGACTTCTTCCTCAATCAGTTTTTCCATCTCTTTAACGAGTTCTTCTTTGGTATCGAAACGCCATGTACTGCGAGGTTTGAGAGTAATAATCACATCGGTAAGATTGATCGTCATGGGATCATTCGCAATTTCGGGACGCCCGCTTTTACTCACGACCGATTCGACTTCGGGCATTTTCTTCAAGCACTGTTCTAAACGGGTTGTCATCTCGACGGACGTTTCCAGCGACGCACTCGGTAGACGGGTCGCTTGAATCGCAATCGAACCCTCGTCGAGCTTCGGGATAAACACGGCTCCCATTTGCGAAGCGACCAGTAAACTTAACACGAAGATACCTACCGCAATCCCTGCAATCGTCCTTGGAGAGGTCATTGCAACCTGTAGCAACAGTTGGTATATTTTTTTTGCAAGGACTACTAAGAAAGGTTCTTTTTCCGACACACTGCGAAGAAATATCGATGCTAAAACCGGCATGAGTAATAATGCTAACATTAACGAGGTGAGAAGAGAAAATATCACAGTCAAGGCCATCGGTCGAAACATCTTCCCTTCGATACCCCGTAAAGAAAGAATCGGCAGATAGACGATCAAGATAATCCCAACACCGAAAACAACGGGTCGAGCGACTTCGATACAGGCATTGCGAACAATTTCGAGCGGGGCTTTTTTCTCCTTGTGATGGTGACGATACTCCGCAACCCGTCGAACCACGTTTTCGATCAGCACGACACTGCCATCGACAATCAAACCAAAATCAATAGCCCCCAAGCTCATCAGATTGCCCGAAAGTCCGGCGTACCACATCCCGACAAACGCACCTGCCATCGACAGAGGAACCGCAAGGGCGACAATCAACCCAGCCCGAAAACTTCCTAATAACACCAGCAACACAATCGCAACTAATACCCCTCCTTCGATTAAGTTTGTTTGCAAGGTATTCACCGTGCGGTCTACCAATTCTGTCCGGTCGTAAATCACATCAATTTCCATTCCTTCGGGTAGGGTTTTCTTGATCTCCTCTATTTTTTCTTTGGTTCGTTGCACAACCTCACGCGAGTTTTCGCCGGATAATAACATTACAATCCCGACGACCCCTTCCCCTTTGCCGTCACGGGTTACGCAACCCTGTCGCAGGATCGGTGCAAATTTCACTTCGGCAACGTGGTGAACGTAAATCGGCGTGCCATCTCCGCGAGTATCGAGTACGATATTCTTGATATCGTCAAGCGATTGAATTAAACCTTCCCCTCGGACAAGCCTTTGCTCCGAAGACTTCAATAGTAAATATCCCCCCCCCTCGTTACTGTTATTTTTTTCTAAAGCCTCAAACAGTTTTCCTAACGGGATATTGTAATGTCGGAGCTTTTCGGGATCGGGTTGCACTTGGTACGACCGTAACTCGCCCCCGTTGGTGTTCACTTCGATTACACCTTGAATGCTACGCAGTTGTGGTGAGATTTGCCAATCAAGGGTTTCTCGAAGGGCCATTAGCGAATGTTTGAAGCCCGGTTTATTTCGCACTTCAAATTGATATATTTCGCCTAAGCCCGTTGCAATCGGGCCGGGTTTTGGGGCCGGAATGCCAGAGGGGATTTTCTCCCGTGCTTCGACAAGTCGCTCGTTGATTTGTTGACGTGCCCAATAAATATCGGTCCCCTCTTCAAAAACAACCGTAACCACCGAAAGGCCAAACTGCGATACCGACCGTATCTCTTCGATTCGCGGCAGACCGCTCATCGATGTTTCAACGGGGATTGTCACCGATTGTTCCACTTCCAACGGGCCGAGGGCAGGGGCCGTCGTCATAATTTGGACTTGCACGTTGGTCACATCCGGCACCGCATCTACAGGGAGCTTCGTCGCTCCATAGACTCCGACGCCAACCAGCAACAGGGTAAACAGAAACACTAAAAATCGATTTTGAAGGGCAAAGTCAATCACACGATTTAACATGAATTTACTCTCCAACCATTTGGTCTTTGAGTAACTCGGATTTGAGAATAAATCCTCCTTTAATCACGATTTCCTCTTCCCCTTTAAGCCCTTCGGTTATTTCAACCATTCCGCCGAATTCTTTCCCTAACGTCACATCGCAACGGGTAAAGGTTTCGTCATCGGTTTTGACGAATACAAAAGGTTGATTCTCGAAACGATAAATCGATCCGAGTGGAACTTGGATCACGGATTTTTCTTCCCCCGTCTCGAAACCGATTTCGATATACATTCCCGGTTTGAGCTTCCTTTCGGAGTTTTTCACTTCTGCGGTAAGTGTGAGAGCCTTCGAGGTTTTATCAATCACGTCACCCGTTGAAAGAAGCGTTGCCGTTCCTTCGCTTTCATCGAATTTGGTTCGATACCGAATCGTCGGGTTTTTCAGGTTGTTGAGCATCGGAATATCGGCTTCAAATAGGTCGGTCTGAAGCCAAACATTTTCGAGATCGGCCAAAATAAACATCTGAAACGTGGGGCCAACTCGTTCGGATAACACGGCATGTTTTTCAATAATCGTCCCAGCAAAAGGAGCTTTCACATTTAATAACGATGCTTTCACCCCTTCTGCCAACGGGTCAATCGTATCGACTTCCGAAGGGGTAAGCCCAAACGTCAGGAGCTTTGCTTTCGTCACATCGACAAGGGTTTGGGCCTCCCGCAGTTTCAGTTGGGCTTGTTTCGTTTGATACTGAGCTTGAAAACGAATCTCTTCAATTGCCCCGACGTAGGCAGCTTCGGCGGCTTCGAGTTCCGATTCGGTTTTGCGAATGGTCGTTTCTGGTATCGCACCGGGCGAGCTTTTCTGGGAAGCAAGTTGAGCCTTGAGTTGATTTCTCAGTGTGTACGCACTTAATAACTGCGACCGGAATTCGCCAATCGGTTTATCGGTCATTACCTTTTCAATCACCGAGATGGGTTTTTCTTCGGCGAGTAATTTCAATAATTCACTCGTATTGGTGCGGGTCAGGATAATTCGTTCGGACGATTCCTTTTCGCTATTCAAACTGGCTTTGGCTTTTACAAGCTCTAATTTCAGATAGCCAAACTCACGGCAATCGATCACTGCTAGAGTTTCGCCTGCCTTGACCATTTGCCCATGTTTGACATTCGATGCCGAAACAAGCCCCTCTGCGGGTGGTGAGATATGGGCTATTCGATCCTCATCGAGTGCCACACGACCGCCGCGCCACATAATTTGCTTGGTAGGTATGCTCTTGAATTTCGTTGTCTGAATACCCGCCGAGGATTGCTTTTCGGGGCTGAATTTTACAGTTAGGTGATTGCTCGTTTGTTTTTGCTCGTCTTCCTTTTTCTTATCGTCGTCGGGTTCCTTTTGCAGGCCACGCCCAACAACGACCCCTGCCGTACCCACAATGGCTAACAGCAAAAGGCCGGGAATGATCTTTTTCCAAAACCCGTTCGATTTTGGTGGCGGGGTTGTAGGAAGGGGAGCGGGAATAACTTCCGCAACGGGAATTTCAGCTTCGGGAATGACGGTGTTCACGTTCGTACCTAGCTCAGATTAAGGTCAAGGAGGGCGTAAGGGATGTTGTGAAAAGTAAGATTTTCAAAAAACGTGAGAGCGTTAGCAACGATAGCAACAGAGCAGAATAGAAAGCGGATGAGGGGTAGTCGGGCGTTCGGGAATGTCGGGCCGTTGATTCAAAACAGAGTGAGAGATGGAGAATAGGCTATCCCATTTTGCAACGAATCCCACATCAAGGGGCAAGAACGTGTCGCAAAAATTTTGTTTTCGTTCGCTGAGGAGTTGGGGCGACCCGTCGAGGTAAATGGCATCGTCGTCGTGGTGGTTGTCGGGTTCTTCCAAGCCGTTAAATTCGTTCGGAAGGCATTCCTTGTGGGAGTGACTGCCAAAGTGAAAATGCGGGCAGCAATCGTGATTTACAGGGAGTTGCAGATCGTCGGCATGGGTGTGTGGGGATTTCGCAAACCCTGAAAATAGCAGGCTCAATAAGAGTATCGGCGATAGAATTTTTGCTGCCATCAACAGGTGTTGTGTGCCCTATTCTGTGCGTGGTCGCTATTTTGGTTAGATTAACCGGCTTCTCCATTTTGTCAAGTCGGCTGTTGTTTCTCTTTCTTGGACACATTGGCTCGTCTTGATTTATCTTCACAAGGACTGTATAGCCCTCTCTCGGTCGGGTTGTCCGTCCGTGCAACGATGATTGGGGGATATTTTGTCGCGGTATCTCACGAACCTGATACCTTTCTGTGTGCTGCTCACCTTCGGGTGGAGTGCGCCGAACCTATTGGCACGCGATCCCGATGTCTCGCGGGTGAGTGTTCCCAACGGCGAGAACCCCTTTGAATTATGGGCCGAAAAAGTCTTTACTTGGGATGAGAAAGACGAACGAGTTTATCTGCTGGAAGGGAATGCGAAATTCACGCAGGACGATTTTGAACTCGTTGCCAATCGCATTATTCTCTGGACCGATAACACTCAAGCAAAACAACGCAAACCTTTTCGGGTCACACTCTATGCAACGGGTGTCGAATCGCAACCCGTCTATGCGAAGAGCAAACAAGCTAAAGGTGTGAACGCTCTTGCGATGATCGGGACATTCCAAGCCGTTGCACTCGGAAGATTGCGTGCACTCGAAAGCAAACAATCTCAGACCGATACCGCCTACTACAAGCAAGGTTTACGGGCACGAGGGGCCAGCGTTCGCAAGTTGGTCGCCGACGATATCGTGATACCTGCACAAGGTGACCTACCGGTACTGCCACCAACTCCAACCGAATTAGCACAAGACACTCCTGCGCCCAAAGGCGACCCGATAGACCCACCCGCTTTGGAAATCAAAGGTGTGATCCCGCTTCCCCTTGTCGAAAGTCGAACGATCTTCCTTTCGCCGCGAAGTAGCCTGCCGATTAGTATTCGTTCCGATGTGATTAAAGGGGAACGCCAGACCCTCATCACAGGCGGGGTAAAATTATTAGTGAATTTTACTAAAGGTCCGATCCGTCAAATGGACCTCGAAGCCGACGAAGTATTAGTTTGGAAAAAGGAAGGAGAAACAAGCTCTTCGGTCGATTCGATGCAATCTCCAGATGGGTTAAAAGGGAACGACCCTATTGAGGTTTATCTATCGGGTAACGTCACGATTCGCTTAACACAGGCAAAAGCCGACGGCACAACGAATAAGGTTTTCCGTGCGGATCGCATTTATTACGATGTTCAAAATCATCGGGCCGTCGCGATCAACGGCGATTTAGAATTTACCAAACAAGGTTTCGAGAACCCCGGCCGATTCACAGGTAAGCGTATCTCGCAACTTGCGTTGAATGAATGGAAAGTCGAAGACGCCAATCTGCACGCAAGCCGATTGACAAGCGATCCCGGGTTTTCGATTGCCTTCCAATCGGCCGATATTTACCAACGTGATCCTCAAGAGCGTCGTTCGATTTTAGGGCTGCCATTTCGAGACCGTCTCACGGGGGAGGTCGAGGAAGAAAGCCCCCTCTATCTCGATGCCAGATCGGTCACTCCAGAACTGAGGGGTCTGCCGTTCCTTTGGATTCCGCGATATCGGGCACAGGTCAACGATCCGTTAGGGCCATTTCAAGGCTTCGGCTTCCGAAACGACCGAATTTCCGGAACTCAGATTTTCTTGACGTGGGATTTGCTCGATCTTTTTGGGATTACCAAATACAACGGCGAAAAGTGGAACTTGCTGACCGATTATCTGAGCGAACGAGGTCGAGCACTTGGGACAAATTATAGTTTAAGCTCGGACACGATGCTCGGATACAAGGCACCGTTTCAAACCCTTATCAAGTGGTATTACCTCGAAGATAAAGGGCTAGATGTTTTGGGTGGTCCTCGCGAGTTGGATTATGTACCACCGGGAACTCGTTCGCGTTTCTTGTTCAGACATCAACAAGAGTTTGACGATAATTTTTCGATTCAAGCTCAGGCGGCGTATCTCACGGATCGGAACTTTTTAGAAGCATTCTGGAAGCTCGAATACGACCTCGGCCCGAACCAAGAAACCTTCTTGTACGGGAAATACACAGAGCGGAACTACGCCTTCACAATGCTCGGCCAAGTGAATTGGGAACGCCCATTTATCACCCAAACCTCTTGGCTTCCGAAGGCAGAAGGATATTTAATCGGGCAATCGTTTTTCGAACGTCTCACCTATCATGCGTGGGGGAGTGCAGGCTACGCCAACTTCCAATCGTTCCGGCAGTTCCCGAACGAAATCCCATTCGGTGTAGACAACGGGATTCCTCGACCGGAAGTGGATGTAAATACGGCTCGCTTTGATCTCATGCAGCAACTGGCGTTACCGTTGAAATTAGGTCCGGTGAATGTGGTGCCGTATGGGGTCGTCGATCTGGCGTATTACACCAATCGCAACGACGGGACAGCGAAAGAGCGATTTTACGGCGGGGGTGGGGTTCGATCTTCGATACCGCTCTCGAAGCTCTACACCGAACCCGAGAGCGAACTCTTTAACGTAAAAGGGTTGTACCACAAGAACGTATTTAGCTCGAACGTCTACTCGGCATGGTCGAGTACACCCCTCGATTTACTGCCGCAGCTAGACCGCTTAAACGATGATGCCTCGGAACAATCATGGCGAGATTATACCCCGTGGCATACGGTGTTTCCTCAAACTGCTGGTTCCAAAGGGGAGGCCCTTACGACTTCGCCGATATTCGATCCTCGACTTTATGCGTTGCGAAGATTGGTCGATTTCCGGCCCGATAATTTGGAAGGAATCACCGTAGTGCAACTGGACTGGAGTCAGCGTTTCCAAACCAAGCGTGGTTATCCGGGACTCGAACATACAGTGGATTTCTTGCGTGTAGACCTTTCGGCATCGTACTTCCCCAGAGCAAATGCCGATAACTTTGGCGAGCAGACGGCATTCTTTGAAGCCTTCATGCAATGGAACGTTGGCGATAATACAGGGATCGTCGCAAGTGCATGGGCCGACCCCTTTGCAACCGGAACCCGATATTGGACAATCGGAACCTACCTCTCACGGGACGACCGCACGAATTTCTACATAGGGTATCGCGACCTCGAACCGGTGAATAGTAAAACTGTGATTGCTTCGGTGAACTACGTCTTTAGCACAAAGTACTCGATGACAGCTTCGACGGTCTTCGATTTTGGAACGCAAGCCTCGGTGACGAATTCGATCATCTTCACCCGAACGGGAACCGATTTAACCTTCTCGGTTGGGGTGAACTATAACAATCTGGTGAATAACTTCGGCGTCAATTTCAACGTCTATCCGAACCTCTTCGGAAACAGGGCACCCGGTGGTGCGGGTGTCTCGCAATTTAGAAGCCGATAGCAGAACACAATCGAACATTGCGAGTCGATCAATGTGGAACCATTTCGTCGGCGTGGTAGCTGGAACGTACAAAGGGGCCAGCTACAACTTGCTTGAAGCCGAAAGCCCTTGCTCGTTTAGCGATTTCGTCGAATTCTTCCGGTGGGACAAATCGTGCGACGGGGATATGTTTCAACGTCGGGGCGAGGTATTGCCCTAACGTCAGCACGTCGCAACCGACCTCACGCACATCGGCGATCACGTCGAACAATTCGCTAATCGTTTCGCCAATCCCCAGCATGAGACCCGTCTTCGTGACCATCTGCGGTGCGATCTCTTTCACACGGGCAAGTAAGTCCAAACTCCGCCGATAGTCCGCACGTCCCCGTACCTTCTTGTACAGACGTGGGACCGTTTCGAGATTGTGGTTGTACACCTCGGGAGCCGATTCAATCACCCGGTCGATAGCTTGGTTATCGCCCAGAAAATCGGGTGTCAGCACTTCAACGGCAGCCCCTGTTCGCTCACGCACGGCGATAACGCATCGGGCAAAATGATCGGCTCCCCCGTCGGGAAGATCGTCACGAGTGACCGACGTAATAACAACGTGTTTCAATCCTAAACGGGCCGAGGCTTCTGCCACCCGTTGCGGTTCGTCGTCTTCAAGTTCGACCGTTTCGCCCCGTGGAACCGAGCAAAACCCGCAAGGACGTGTGCAGACGTTTCCGAGAATCATAAACGTAGCGGTGCGACGGGAATAGCATTCGGGTCGATTGGGACAGCGTGCATTTTCGCAAACGGTCTCAAGGCGAAGGTCGCGTAGAAGATTATGGGTAAAGAAGTTTTCGTTACCCACAGGCAACGAGCGTTTAAGCCAAACCGGAAGGCGATGTCGCGGTGCTTCTTCTTCGGGAGCCTCAGTTATGAGGGGGAGTGACAACATATAACAAGCAATTCCTAAGGGCTATCGTAAACTCGATAGCATTATTATAGCCAGCAGAAGGCGTCACGAAAAGAGAAGCCGATTTCTTGGGGTGTAGCAACGGATTAGGGTATTGGTTCCGCGAAGAACTCCGGTCGCGAACCAGTAGTTTTAATCGAAAAAGGCTTGAGAAACAGTGAGTTCTGGTGGTTTGTCGGGGTAGAGTTTTTTGATTTTTTGAGCAACCCAATCAATCAATTCTTGCAAAGTGAAGGCAACCCATTGGGTCGGTTTGAGCTTCTGAACTTAGGCGAGTTCGGCGGTTAGTTTGACCCAAACTTGCCTAAATAGCAACGCCACACCCACCAACATCAATCGATACCCAAGACTCTTTTTACAAGTCTTGGCATAGCCTTGATTGAGTTGACGGTAAGTGGTTTCGATACCGTAGCGATTGCGATACCAACGCCGAGCGATTGCAGCTCGGCGGATTTGGTTTCGACTTTCTTTCTCGTCCCAACTCCCGAAAGCACAAACTCGTTTTCCGGTTCCTTCGGGATCGTTCCACACCACCACCTGTGTATCGAAAAAAGCAATTGATCAGATTGGTGTTGAGTTGCTCGATATCTTCGGTACTCTCGACAATGATTTTTTGAGCCGTAACCGTGGGAACAACGAAGTCAAAACGACGGCACGCAAAGTAGACCGAGATATGCGAATCGCAACAAAGACAGATCAGGTGAATATATTTGAGGGGAGGTAATTTCTCACTCCCAAAAGGCAAAGTTAAAGTTTGTAAAAAGGTCTTTTCAACGAGGGAGGGAATATCGGCAGAGGTGATGTTACGATAGTAATTGTACATGGAGTTTCCTTACACTTAACCTGTTATGGTTAAGTTGTTTAAGTTGCCCCATGTATTTTTTTTATCTTTCTTAAAAGTACTGGTTAGCGACCGGAGTTCTTCGCCGAACCAACTCACTTTTGAAAACTCCAATTCTCTGTGTGAATCGAGTACAGGCGATCTATAGGAGCCACAAACACCCCATAAATGAAGTTGCTGGCCACACTATTTCTTCTCAGGGTTGTACTCGAAGGCGTCTTTGTCGGCGGGGAGAATCCAGACGTTACGGAACTTGACGGCGTTGCTGTGATCTTGCAGGAACACGGGTCCGATGCTGGTCTTTTTCTGTTGGTCGCGGATTTTGTCGAGGTAGGGCGTATTCCCGTAGCGGAACGGGTGGAAGGATGATTTTGGTTCGGTGAATTCGGTGTTGTCTTGCACTTTCTTGCCGTTGTACCACACGGTTACACGACCATTCTCGGTGATCTTTCCAGACTCGTCACGCCGAGGGGCACGATAACGAATATCGAAGACCTGCCACTCGCCCGGCTTGCGACACGCATTTTCACTTGGGGGTGCAAAACCGTACAAAGCTCCTGCGTCTTCCTGTGTGATTTTCTCTTTCCCGAACGAGTTGAAAATCTGGATTTCGTAATTCCCGTGAATATACACGCCACTATTACCCGGACCCTTTTCGGGTAGCATAAACTCGACGTGGATATCAGCATCTTTGAAATGCAGCTTCGAGACGATGTGGTTTTGATTTTTCTTGTTCGGTGTCGAAACAAGGGCACCGTCTTCAAATGGCCAATCGATCTTCTCACCGGACATATTCAAAAAGGAGTGCTTCCCCTTTTCGTCCAAAAGCACGGTAGCCCCTTTCGGAGCCGCTACAGGAAGTTTCGACTGATCCGGCATGAATTTCGGATCGGCAGAAATCACCATCATCGACAACACAAGCGATGCAATCATCGGTTTCACCTATTTCTTAGACCTTCTGTCCCAATCAATATCGACATCGTTTTTCTGTTTGCTTCCGGGGGTGCTACGCCCTTCGCTTACATAGCGTTCCAGCAGGGTAGCAAGTTCCTTGACCTTTGCTTTTTCGGTGGCGTAAGTGTTGGTCTTTTGTGTGGGGTCGGTTGCAAGGTTGTACAATTCACCTGCTTCGGTGTGGGGAAGATACCCTCGGTCTTTGCGGAACCAGTCTGGCTCACCGGTCTTGGCATTATCTTCTCCCGAAGGTGCGAGTATCAAGACCCAATCGCCTTTGCGAATAGCGAATTTCCCGCTCCCTGCGTGGTGAACGGTTCCTTCTCGCAGTGTCCCTTTGTACTTTTCGCCAAAGAGTGCGGGTAGGATATTCACGCTATCGACACCGGCATCGTCTGGGAGTTTCACATTCAAGAGTTTAGCAAGGGTTGCCATGAGATCAACGTGGCAGATCGTTTCGTTACTGGTACTGCCTGCCGGAATTTTACCCGGCCAACGTGCGATAAACGGCACACGATGCCCTCCTTCACGAACGTCTCGCTTGGCACCGCGAAGGTTACCCATACTGGCATGTTTATATTCTTTCAAACGCTCGTAGGCGCCGGGTTTCACTTCGCCGGTTATCTCGGGGCCGTTGTCGCTGGTGAAAATCACAAGGGTCTTTTCCGCAACTCCGGCTTTCTTGAGAGCATCGAGAACAAGCCCAATCATGTGATCGGTTTGCATGACGAAATCGCCGTACTCACCAACCTTGCTTTTCCCTTTGAACGCAGCATTCGGAACAACGGGAAAATGCGGAGAGGTAAGCGGTAAATAAAGGAAGAAAGGTTTATCTCCCTTTGCGGTTTTCTCGATGTAGTCAACGGCTCGTTTCTCCAAAGTCGGGAGAATATCGACGAGTTTCCAATCGGGGAGCATTAACCCTTCTCGGTTGAAGGATTCTTTTCCAACAGGGGCCGGAACCGAGGGGATGCCGACCGTGCGATCATTATCGATAAAAACATACGGGGGATAGTTTGGCAAATCGGGTCCGAAAAACGAATCGAACCCGCGAGTCGTCGGACCGTTCGGAATCGCCTTAGAAAAATCGCGTTTGCCGTCGGCATCGGGTTTTGGCCATCCCCAACCGAGGTGCCATTTGCCGATACAAGCGGTGGTGTATCCTTGCTCTTTGAGCATCCCCGGCACAGTGAGTTGCTTTTCACCAATCAGGGGTTGCCCATACGGGGGAAGAACACCCCTTTGCAAAGTCGAGCGCCAAGAGTATCGCCCCGTGAGTAACCCGTAACGGGTCGGCGAACAGACTGCGGAAGGGGAGTGAGCGTCGGTAAAACGCATACCCTCTTTGGCGAGTCGATCAATGTTCGGTGTGGGTATCTTCGAGTCGGCGTTGTAACAGCCGGGGTCGCCGTAACCCATATCGTCTGCGAGGATGTAGACGATGTTCGGCTTCACCACATCGGCAGCAAACAGCGGTGAAACGAACAGGGCCAACGTAACAACAGCAACGATACGCCACATAGTTTACTTCTCCTTCGGTTTACCTTGTTTGGTAACGATAGGCACATAACCGACTTCAAAACCTTTCGGGGGTGTGACTACGAGTGCCGGATCGATGTCAGCAAGTTTCCCAACTGTTGGAGGCGGCAGATACTCTTTGTCCTTTGTCCACTTCTTATGAAGCATCTCGACCCGTTTTTGCATCGCTTCACGTTCGTCTTTGCTCAGATCGGCATTCAATAGGGCTGGTTGGTCGGCAAAACGATACCAATAGTAAGTAACCGTACTACCGTCGCCTAACTTCGCTTCAAACGGGCCTGCTGCGGGGCCGGGCTTCTTCCAGCTACTGTCGGCTTCGTCCGGTGTGAGATACGGTTCAGGGTTTTGCAATCGCTTTTGTGGGAAGGTCACCTTTGCCAAGCCCGTTTCGGCGGGGACCTCTTTGGCATCGACCACGACCCACACTTCTTTATCTTTCTTATCTTTCGTGAGTCGGAAGTATTCGGGTAAGGTAATCGTGCCTGCATCCTTCGTCACAAGGTCTTTGTTCCATTTATACCCGTAGGTGTTCTCATCAAGAGCAGTCGGTGTTGCAAACGAACTCCATGCGAGATTTACCTTTTTCTCGCGTGGGGTGCTGGGCGTGTAAATCTGCCACGTTGCTCCGCCCTTGCTTTCAAACGTCTGAACGATAGACGATTTCGGATCGATCAGGCCCGAAACTTCTTTTCCCCCGTTGAACCAACCTTTCACATCGTCCCACAAAGCAGATTTATTGTAGGCGGTCTCACGATGAATGAGAGGGGCATCTTTATCTGCAATCATCGGGAAGAGCGTTGGCGCAACACGAGCGTAGGTCTCCCCTTTGGCGTCTGTACCGATGTAAGCGGGAATATGTTGCGTTTCCATCTGAATGGCTTTATTCGGGTCTGAGGGTCGCGTATCAAGGAACATTCCTGCCAATTCCGGTTTATCAAGAGTGGGTTTCGACCAGAAGTAGGGAACGAAGAACGTCACCGGACCCTTGAAATTACCGCTATTCAGGAACAACGTCCAGCATTGGTCGCCCGTCGGGACATCTTTACCCGCCGTGGTCTTTTTGGCCTCAGCAAGCGGGAGTGGAAGATACCCGTAGCCGAAGAGTTCACCCGAAGTTCCTTGTTTCAGGTTAAGTCCATCCGGTGGCCAAAGAACGCTTGGGCTAAGTTGAGCGATGGCATAATTCCCTTTGGGGTTTTTCCAATCGCGTCCTTTCCCTGCACCCGGCCCGTTAGCCCATTCCGAGAAGTTCAACGCAACCCCTCCCATGATGAACTTAGGGGTCTCGGTTGCAAAGCGAGTATCACGCCACCAACCAAGCCCGCCTTCGATATCGGAATAAGCCTTTTCGGGTTTCTTGCCGTCGTATTGCGAGAACATCCACGTTCCAAAAAGTCCGCTCTGGAATTGGTTCCCCGGATAGTTCTTCAAAAGGGGCCCATACATCGAAAAGCCTGCGTTGTATTTCGCATCGACCCTTGCGTGCGGTACCAAAAGGTAACCGGCCATTTCTGCGGCTTGCGGAGCCTTTTCTTTCTTGGGGGGATCGGCAGGTTTTTCTTTCACCTCCATAATGAGAGAATCGGCGAAGGCTTTTCCAATCGGGGCCAGAATCTTTGCTGCGCCAAGATAGTGATAGCCCCCGTTCGAGACACCCATTTTGACACGCTTTTGCTCTTCGGGTTTAAGTTCGGCATCAAGAGCTTTTTTGCGGGCAGCTTCTTTTTCTTCGCGGGTGAGCTTCGGGTCTTTCTTGAACTCTTGCTCCATTTTGGCATTGACACGATCCATCCGATCTTTGAGCGATTCAAGCTCGTCGTCCCAGAAAGGGGCCGTTTCGACGATACGCACATTCCCCTTAAACTCAGGCAGTTCGCCAACCTTGCGTTGGGAATCGCGGAAGTTCATCTGGGCGCCTTTCTTGTTCTCTTTCTCGCCACCCACACCCATCACCCCAACGACAAACGGCATTTTGGGAGCGGATAGTTCTTTGCGAATATCACGGATAAAGTGACCGAGGGCATTGGTGTAATCGTCGTATCCGCCGGCCTTATTCCGGTCTGGGTAGATGCCACCATCGACCATATCGTTCCACCCTTGAAACCAAACGAACCCTGCAAGTTCGTAGCCTTGCTTGGGGTCGTAATCGGGCACGACACGTTTGATATCTTTGAGAACCTTTTGAACATGGTCAATCATGTTGCGGTAGTAAACGCCCGTATCCTTGCGGATTTTCTCGGTTTCCTTTTCGGCATCTTGTCCCCGTTGTTTCCACTGCTCTTTGTGGGCGTCGGTAATCTTGCGAGGCCCTGCACTCGGTGGTCGGAAATCGGTATGAAGGCTTCTGCCACCCCACGAGGTTTTGATAATCAGAATGGGTTCTTTGAGCTTCTCTTCCATCGTTAAACCGAAAGTGAACTCTGGCCCGATTTTGTCCGTCGGGGCACCATAACCCGCAGTGAGTTTACCGGTCTTTTCCTTGAGATCGGTGTAGGCATCACCCAAACAGCCAATAGAAGTGATCCAGACCTTGTCGCACACTTTTGGCTTGCCATCAACATCCCGCATTTTCTTGAGCAACGGGGCCGTTTTCGGGTCATCCGCCATCGAATCGAACGTCGCAATCTGGGCATGCCCCTGCATATTCGATTGGCCTGCAAGAATGTACACCTTCAACGGCTTATCGGCTGCCGAAATGGTATTCGCAACCGAAAGTAGCACGACGGCAAGCAAGGAAAATCGGGTCGCATTGACCATTATCTTTCGCTCCGAGTTGGAGAGTTTCCGGACAAGACCGAGACGATTCTTTTGGACGAATGGGCGAAGTTGAGAAAGATATGCTACAAGCAAGATTCTTGATTTACAGAAAAAGAATACCGGATTTAGGAACCGGAGAGGGTACAAATGGGGGTTCGGCGAGCAAAGGATATCCTTTGCTCGCCGAAGGAATAGAATGTGAGAAAGCCTGTTGTGATGAGCCTGCAATGACTCCTATTCCGAACAATCTGAATTTCCTTTGGTGGAATGTCCAAGACTTCGCCCATTACGATCCCGATAGGGTTAGTCGTGACCGTTGGCCAAAAACAACTGAAAGTTACCAAGAGAAGCTGAATCGAGTGTGTCAGGTGCTCAGTGCGGTTGCTGCAAAACAGAAACCACACCTTTTGGGTTTTGCTGAAATCACGAAAGGTGCGTTAGAGCTTATTCGGGATCGGCTCTTTCCCGATTACGAGATTCACAAAACGGTTACACTCCCCCTTGAACCTGATTTTCGTCTTGGTGTGTTGTACGCTCCCCAGATAGGCTTTGAGAATGCGGATTTTTTCAATCCTCCACAGGTTCCAGACACCACCCGTTCGATTCTTTCGGTAGATTTCATAAGAGATAATAGCGTCACCCGATTCTATTTTTGTCATCTGACAGCTAATTTTGATGAGGGGAGTTCCCAATGGCGTGCGGTTTCACTCAGAAGTCTTGCGGGACGAATTTACGATTTTTTGAACGAGGAATCGAACAAGGCGGATAATCGGAATATCGTCATACTTGGAGACATGAACGAAGAGCCCTATGGCAATCTTGAGGAGTGTCTCAATGCGACAAAATCCCGTCAAAGAGCAAAATCAAGAAAACATTATCGAGATAAAGCTATCAAGCGGACTCGGCTGTATAATTGTAGTTGGAGGATGTTGGGCGAGAATCACCCCCATCCCACGCCGGAAACCGAAAGAGATTTTGCTGGAACTTATTACTGGCGTGAGAAAAAATCGTGGCATACTTTCGACCAAGTTATTGTAAGTAGTCTACTTTTATCAAGAACCACAATCTACTTGGATGAGCAAAGTCTTAGGATTATTGCAGGACGAACAGAAATAACCGATGAGATGTTGGAATCGGATGGTTTACCCTGCAAGTTCGATTGGAATGATGGCAAACCTGTTGGTGTCTCGGATCATCTCCCTATCATTGGACGATTGATCCTTAGCGAGGAGCAAAAATGAACGATCTCGAAGAACTTCTCCAAAAAACGCTTCAAAAGGCAGCAAGTAACTTTGATAAGGCGGTGAAAGACCTTACCGAAGCTGCCAATGCAATTTCGCACGCTGTGATTAACCAAACTAAAACTCGTGCGAGGATTGTATTAGAAAAAGTGAAATCTGGTGACGGGGTCTTGGGTTGGATTTCCCTTTCCAGGAACACCTATTTTCGTCTTACAATCAATTTTGGCCAACTAAACCAAGACATTGTGTTCTTTGAAGTACCCCCGAGTGGGTACCCAATTCTTACTGCTCAAAGTTTATCTTTAATGGAGGAGGATGTTTACGAGCGCACTCTTCAAGATAAACAGTCGATCACTAACTTCTTCAAAGAGATGGTTTCAGACCCAGAATCGGAACTTGTGATGCGCTTACTCCAGTTGATGCGAGAACCCCCAGAGAAACCTTCTAAATCGGAAGACGATGACGTTTCATTCTAATTCTCAATTCACGGTGAATATCGAAGCGAACTTAACCGAAAGAGTTCCCATGAAAAAATTTGTAGCAACTTACATCGCTGCGTCGGACTTGCTTTTCCGAATGAGAAATCCCGAGCATCCACTTAAAAACGAAACCGTCGAGCTATTCTCGGCTTTCGATGCCGAAGCTGTTGGACACTTGGATGCAGGTCGGAAACCAGATCGGGAGACATTGGAACAGGTATCAAAAAAAATGGGTATCGCTCTGGATGACTGCAACCGACGAATCGATATTTTTTTACTTTGGCGAAGTAAAAGTGGTTAGACGACAATCAACATAAACCCTGCGGAGGTATCGACCATGGAGACCACGTTTGCCGAAAATCTGTTTACGGTGTCGGGTTTGCTTTCGGAAGCGGAGTGCTTGCAACTGATTGAACGCGGGGAGGGGCTGGGATTTATTCCGGCTGCGGTGCAAACGGCATCGGGTCCGCAGATGAAGCAGGGGATACGCAACAACGATAGGGTCGAGTTCGACGACCCTGAGTTATCCGCATTACTTTGGTTGCGATGTCTCCCGTTTGTGCCACCGGAATTAGAAGGCGGAACCCCTATCGGGTTGGACGATCATTTTCGCTATTATCGCTACGATGTCGGGCAACGTTTTATGCGACACACCGATGGGACGGTGCGCAGATCGGCAATAGTTCGCAGTCGTTTGACTTGCCTGTTTTATCTCAACGATGGTTTCACGGGTGGGGAAACCGTGTTCTATTCATCAACAAAGGTGGAAGGTGTTCGCACGGTCGAGCATGTTATCGTTCCCAGAATGGGCGATGCTCTTTTCTTCCTGCATGATTGGTGGCATGAGGGGAAAGAACTTCTGGAAGGTCGCAAATACGTTTTGCGGTCGGACGTGTTCTTTCAATTTCCCGAAGGCTGATTCATGTTCTCGATATTCTCTTTGGGTGCTTGTTCGGTGATGGTGATTCCTTCGAGGATGAGTTCGCGGAATTGCTCGGCTTTCGTGTTCCAACCTTCGCCTTGTAATCGTTGGCGTGCGATTCTCTGGGATTCGGGAACACCGCTTTGCAACCGTTCTGTAATCCGTTTGACAAAATCAAGAGGGTTATCCACAAGGTCAAGGGCATCGCCCCATGCGAGATTGCCCGGTAAATTTCGAGCAACGGCAGGTTTTCCGGTTGCGAGATATTCCTTGAGCTTTAACGGCTGCATCGCACGGGTAACGGGGAGATCGGCATAGGGCATCACAAGCACATCGACAGCAGCAGCGACCGAAACGAGCTTCGAGAATGGTAACGCCCCAATTCGAACAACCCGTTGCATTTGGTAGATTTCGGGCGGGGGGTCTTGTTCGGGACCGACGAGCAGAATGGTGATATTCGGGCAATCATTGTGCAATTGTCGCAAAAACGTCACATCCAAACGGGAATCGACAACCCCCCAGAAGCCGACAATCGGGTGCGGATATCGAGCTAATTCTGGAGCAGGCTCAACGACTTTTTGCCAAAGGTCCAGATCGACCCCGTGTGTCACGATGTTGGCATGTCGGCCGAGAGCTTCCATTCGCTTGGCAAGGTTCTCTCCAGCTGCGATAATTCGATTCGCCTTTTGAACAACGATTTGTTCGAGTTTGGTCAGGGTCGGCCCATCTAGTCCGGGCCACTGCCCAAAATCATCGACACAATAATAGACCCACGATTGCACGGGAAGCTCGCCCATCAGGTCGGCAACAATCGGTAACGTAGTAATCGCAATCGGAGGGGTTCCTAACGCTGCAATCGGTTTTTTGAGTTGCTTGAGTAACGCCTTGCGGTTGATTGTGCGATCTATCCCTTTCGTAAACCATGGCCACATTTTGGGATTAGCAACCTTCAGATTTTCCGGCAAAGGGTCGGCTTTTGCCCCAGAGTCTGGCGAACTGAACCAATGGGCAAACTTGCCAACCGCCCGTTGCACCGTCGCAAGATTCAATCGGGGAGCGCGTGTGCCTATCGTATTGACCCAGAGGGTCGGATGCTGTGGCAGAAGTCGGCGTACAATGTGTTGGCAACTTGAAGGGT
>VYLT01000094.1_pt1 | contig 20937 bp, 20 predicted proteins | sample 5114261 | NCBI WGS metagenome assembly VYLT01 (sample SAMN12291815, study PRJNA351875) | freshwater metagenome | isolation source: freshwater lake | place: USA: Michigan, Little Long Lake | collected 2011-07-12 | reverse complement strand
CAACCTTTCGCAGGTCGGCAAGAACCTTTTCGGGTTCAGGGCCAAGCCGACCAATCACCCGCACGGGTCGCTCGCTTTGCCCCTCTTCGATGAATCCCCCGCTTGCATTTCGGTTACTTGCTTTAATAGCATTCTCGATTTCTTGCAAGGAAACCCGATGCTTTTCGAGTTTAACCGGATCGATAACGATTTGATATTGCTTGCGATCTCCCCCCATCACAATCACTTCGGCAATCCCCGATACCCGTTGCAATCGCGGTCGAACATACCAATCGACAGTTGTGCGAAGGTCCATACGATCTTGCAATTGTGTGCGGAATGTCACACGATGCGACCTTCCCGCGTGGGTGAATTGGACACCCTCGCCCGCAACCTTTCCTTGCCAAACGATTTTTTCAGGGGTGACCTTTTGCCATGTTTCCAATCGTTCCCGATCAACGGGCTTCCATAAATCGAGATTAAACTTCTCACCCGTTTGCGTTCGTTCTGCAACAAGCCCCGTCCCTTCAACAACGGCCAGCGTTCCTCCTTGTGGACCTTTTCTTCGGTAAACGCCAACGTGCATAATCTGACCCATGATCGATGCCGGTGGGGTCATCTGCGGTTTGACATCGGGTGGAACAACGACCGTAGCAAGCCTTTCGGCGACAACTTGACGGGCATATTTCACCTCGGTTTTCCAACCAAATTCTACATAGATAACGTTCATCCCCTGACTCGATTGACTGCGAACCGCCTCCACTCCCGAAGCTCCGAGCAATGCCGTTTCGATAGGTTGCGTGACGAGTGATTCAATCTCTTCGGGTGAAAGGCCGGGACATTCCGTGAGAATCACCACACGGGGGCGATCCAAATCGGGAAAGACATCAATCGGCATCGTGGTTGCAACATAGCCGCCATAACACAACAGCACGATACACGCGACCAGCACAAGCGGACGATGAGTCAGGGCCAGACGAATAATGGAATTGAGCATGAGGTTATTTCCCCTCATCTTCGTTCTTGTGCAAACTTCCATCGGCATGAACGTGATACCCTTTCGGAACACCGCTCGACCCGCTCGATTTCAACATCCGGTTCAGTTGAGCAGCACCGGCTTGAATTGCATAGGTTCCAGAAGGAAGAGAGCCATCGTTTTCAATCACCACATGCGAACGCTCTCGGTGGACAACGCGAACGGGACGGCGTGTAAACGTGTTGACGTTTTGCGTAAAGATGTAGGCGTCGGTCCCTTCCGTTGTGACGGCATCGGCGGGAAGAACGAAAACGTTTTTCAGTTCTTCGACACGGACTTGAATACGCACCCGCTGACCGGGCCGAAAACGCCACAGAGTCTGACGATACCCCTCATCCTCAATGGTGCGCGATTCGTTTTCGAGCGGAATCAAAATGGTAAAGGTCCGCGTTTGTTGATCAATCGTATTCGATAACCAACGGATGCGAAACGACTGGCGAAGTTCGCCCCAATCGGGTTTGGCCTCTTCCTGAAAATCGACTTCGATAGGCCAACGCTCCTTCACAGATCGTTCCAACAAAGGAGTCTCTTCGCTGAACGCACGCCCTTCAATGGCAAGATAGCGGTGATTCGCCAACGTGCATAACGATTGACCTGCTTGCACCTGCTGCCCCAAATCGACCTTGAGTTCTTGAAGTTCAAATGACAGATCATTCGACTTTTCCGAACCCGTTTCGCCGATTTTGGAAGGGATCGAAACAGGGGGAGCAAGAACCCGCAGTTCGTTTGTGAAACGTCCTTGTGACGCTTGTTCGATCATTCCGGAATCGAATCCGCGATTGAGAAGTTCTTGTCGATAGGCTTTGGCCAAAACTTCAAAGCGTGCAATCTGGTTTTCAACTTCGGTGATCTGCGAAGCGGCAATCGCTTCGGGGGATTGCTTCAAGCGATTGCGTTGAACTTGGGCAAAGGCAATATCGCGTGTAGTTTTGAACAGGTCGCTTTGCGTGGTTTGAATCGCCTCGCTGAGCAGCTTAAGCGTGAAGAGGGGTTCGCCTGTTCGAACCTCATCGCCGGGAACATGGTGTATCTTGGTCACGACACCCGTTGCGAGTGCCACCACTGCACGGTCGCTAAACCCGGCCCGATCCACAACCATTCCCGGAATTTGAAGTGTCTTCCAATAGGAAGTCGCTTCCAGTTTTCGGGCTTCGATCCCGAGATTCTTTTGGGCCTGTTCATTGACGATGATTTTATCCAGAACCTTCGTAACCTCTTCGGTTTCGTCGGTTTTGAGTTCGGGTTTGTCTTGATTATGCCAAAGGCTTCGGGTGAGGTAAGCCCCGCCCGCCACCCCCGCAAGGAGTCCCAAACCAACAAGCGGTCGCAAAATACTGACGATCTTCATAGTTCCACCTGCCCGCATCGGAGCCGTTGGTTAGTTCAAGGAAAAAGGTTCCATAAATGGAATCGAGTTTGTTTTCAGGGCAATACAAAGGCGAGCCGACAGCCAGAAGCTGTTGGCCTTGAACCAAAAGGTCAAATCAGAAGGGTCAGAAATTGCAGATAAAGGGGGAGTGAACTTTTAGGAGGTGGAGGATGCGATAACTGATGCAGACACGGTCTCGAGTGTTGCGCACTGGCGATTGAAAAAGATTCCGATACACAAACAGGCGAAAGAGTTTTAACACACACATCCCCGATCAACCTCGGAGCAACAACCACTTCCATCAGCGAGATGGCATTGCCGTCGTGCGATTCCTCAGCATCGAGTTCACACAATTCGTCGCCGTCATGGTGGTCAGCTGCTTCGTGTTGGTGCTGGTGCGAATGACCAAAATTCAAATGAAAATGGGGGATGTACGATGGGTTGAAATGATGGGAATGGCTCACCCGTGCAAACTGCGTGAGCAGGATGCAAATAGCTAAAACCAAACTAAGTAAACGCCCAAACATAAGGATTCTTCAAATCGAACGATCTATTTTTGGGTTATCAAATCCCCCGATGCAGACAAGCCAAACCAAATAAACTTGAAGAATAACACAAATATCAGGATGGGCCCGCAGGGATTCGAACCCTGAACCAAGGGATTATGAGTCCCCTGCTCTGACCGTTGAGCTACAGGCCCTTTTCTTATGGACTCGTTTGGTTATACGAGGTTCGCTCTACGGGTCTAGTCAGGGGGCGGGTTCGGGGGGAATTTTCTGGTAATTGGGTCGCACGGAAGTACCAATAGCCACAAGCCAGAATTGGGGCTAACCAGAAGAACCAGAAGGACTTGAACTCCATCAGGTTTTGCACAAGGGCGATTCCGTTATACGCAACCCAAAAGCCGAGGGCCTGTTTCTGACGAGATGCCCCTTCCTTTGTCACTTGGCAGGCGATGTGGATGGCAGCTGGTAGGAGCAGCACCACGTCGAAGGGCCACGAGCCGTAGGGCGAGGTGATGAACGAGACCAGTAGAATCGGGACGAGTCGCGTAGACCAGTCCCACGATTCTTTACGGTTGTACCACATCCACCAACCAAACCACGTTACCCCCAGAAGCACGGGGATAAATTGCATTCCGAAAATACCTTCGCCGAAGAGAAGCCTCAACATTGTGCCAATCGTTGGAGAAATCCATTCTTCGGGAGGGCGTTGCGTTATCTCAGTATAAAAATCTTGAAAAACGTGTGAATGAAACAGTATCGGAATAATCGAACAAACGACCCCAAACAGAATCCCGCCGAGAATTATTTTTTGCTCCCTGCGATAAATGCCCCGTATCAGAAGAGCCAACCACAACAGGAAGCACAAGTGCGGTTTAATTGCCAGTAGTACACAGGCTGCCCCTGCGGTTATGGGGCGACCTTTTTGCACTTCACTTAAAAAGAGTGTGGTCCCTAACAGGAGTAATGCACCAATTTGACCGGCTTTGAAAAGAAACAACGTCGGCAAGAACGTCAGCGCTAACACAAAGGCCAACCAGCGATACTCAGACGACCCCTTGCATATCGTCCAAAGTCGATTTGTCGAAAAGAGCAACGCAAAGAGTGACACTCCAAGCCACAACGCCTGACCCACACGCCAATGACAAAAGCCCAAAGGTAGCACAAACGTCAACGTATACGGCGGGTTCCACATCATCACCGGAACATCTTCACGGATTGGCTTTTGCAACTCGGTGAGGTTTTGCCCAGAATAGGGGTTACGGTCGTTCACGTTGAGGGTGCTGGCAGCCCAATACTCAACATAGTCATCGGGGGGAAAAAAGGTCGGGTCATCCCATCGGTTCGACACAGACATGCCCAACCAAACGAGAATGATTACCAGTAGCGTCAGGGCCACTAACATTAGTGGCGAAAGTTTCAATCGCACAAGCTACCCCCTGCAAAAGTGTACCTTACAAATTCCGGTTGAGGGGAGCAAATTTTCAGGCAACCAAAGGGAAGAAACTACCAGATAGCGACTTGTGACGTATATTAGCTATTCTTGCATCCATTAGAGAACTTTTCGGGTAGTCCATGACACCTTCAGCACGCAGCGGTTCGGTTGGCCTTTTGGTGATTCTCGGAGGCACAATCTTTTTGGCGAATGCGGGTTTGTTGGTGTTGCAGTTACTCGCGGGGCGTTACCTTTCGCCGTTTATCGGTTCCTCAGTCGAAACATGGACTTGCGTTATTGCAGTATTCCTGTCGGGTATCGCCGCCGGAAATGCCATCGGCGGGCGAATCGCGGATCGCTCCCCCAAACTCAAGAGCCTCGCGTTCTTGGTGTTGGCGTCCAGTGTCTCGGCCTTGTCTATGTTAGTCGGTGCCAAGATCGCAGGGGCTACGGGTTTCGATCAAATTTTCGGACTTACGATTCGCATACCCGTCTTAGCGTTTTTGTTCTGCTTCCCGCCCGCCTTTGTACTCAGTGCGCTCACTCCCCTCACTATCAAACTCGCCATGCCGGACGTTGGTAAAGCCGGTCGCATTGCGGGGTTGGTGTTTGCTCTATCGACATTGGGTTGCCTTGTCGGGAACTACGCAACGGGCTTTTGGTTCATGGCAGAACTTTCGTTAGATACGATCTCCTACGGGGTTGCAGGCGGACTGCTCATCGTGGGTGTGGGCTTACTCGCAGGCTCGGTTGCCATCCCGAACCCGACGATTCCTGCCTCGACAACAACAGGCTCCTCTACCCCTCCGGTCAACATGGCCGAAGACCCCTTCGGCTTTCGCGTTGATATCCGGCGTGCGTTCGCGTTGGTGTTCTTCTGTAGCTTTTGTGGCATGTCGCTCGAACTGCTTGCCACACGGGTGCTTGCGCCGGTGCATGGTGTTTCGCTGTTCACTTGGACGGGGGTTATCGGTGTGATGTTAGCGGGTACGGCTCTCGGCAATTACGTCGGCGGGATTCTTGCGGACCGAGGGGCTGCGGCTGCGAAGTGGCGTATCGCGTTGATCTTTGGGGCCGTAGTGGGAATTGTGTTAGTCCCTGAACTTTTACGTCAAATGGGTATCTTGTGGGATACCGACAAAATGAGCCTTCGCTGGATGGGGACTGCCGAAGAACGTGCTACCGTTGCCGAACGTCCCAGCGTGATCGACCCGACAATACGATACCTTTTTGGAACGATCCCCATTTCGTTAATGACCGGACGGGTCATCGGCTTAGGATTAGCTTGGGGTGTAGTTGGCATTGCTTATGTGATTTCACGTTTGAAATATGGACGTGAAATAAACCTGTTTATCGTTTCCGGAATTGTTGGAATTCTTTTTGCCCCTTCGGTAATGCAATCGATTGATAAATTACTTAATCTTCCCGAACTCGACCCGCTCACAGGCGAAACGCTCGTCTCTTCGTGGGGTCAATGGCTTGGCATGCCACTCGTTTGCGTGATCGGGTTTATCGTTGGCGGAGGACTAGGCTTTGCGTTAATGTTTGAGAAAACCAGCGAACGCAAACCCCTCACCGCATCGAGCATCTTGGGGCGGTGCATTTTTGTGGCAGGCTTAGGCTCTTCCTTAGTGTTATTATTAGCAGGGTTATTTCAACGATTTCACTATCAAGCCTTGTTCACCGGCGACCTTGTCAACGATATCCTCGGTTGGACCTTTTTGCTATTCTTTACGCCCATGTTTGTACTCGGCACAATCTCACCACAAGTCATTCGTATGTCCATCAAAGACCCGTCGCAAGCCGGTCGAACTGCCGGTTCTATCTACGCATGGTCTACTGTCGGTGCGATTGCAGGAACCTTTGCAACAGGGTATTTCCTAATCGATCTGGTAGGAACAACCAAGATGCTCCTCACCTTTGGTTTCTTGCTCACGTTGCTATCAGTATTTATCGGTCGATTCTGGAAAGAAAGTGTGATGCTCTATGCGATTAGCATTGTGGGTGTCGGCTCGTTGGCAGGGATATTTATTTCGGGTATGTACGACAAACGCTACCTTGCGGAATCAAAATACTATGCCATTCACATGAAGAGCGAAACCGATCCGCAAACGGGTATCGAATTCCGATATTACTACCTCGATGCGTTAATGCACTCAGCGATGCGTCCCGACGACCCGACGTGGCTTTACTATAAGCACGAAGAAGTACAAGGCGAATTAGTCCGTTATTTCCGCGCCCCAAATCAAGATACCTCCGTGTTAATTATTGGCGGAGGGGGATATACGCTTCCTGTTTGGATCGATGCCCTTTTGCCCGATGTAAAAACTGATGTCGTTGAAATCGATCCGAAAGTCACCGAGATGGCATTCAAGCATTTACATAACACTTCCCCCAAGCAAATGAAAATTAACATCCATCACCTTGATGGCCGTCAATATATTCGCGAGAAAGCCCAGCAAGGGCATTACAAATTAGTCATGCAAGATGCCGTGAACGACCTTTCAGTACCGACTCACTTAATGACCCGTGAATATAACCAAGCAATCAAAAAGACTCTCGCAGCCGATGGGGCTTATCTGCTGACAATTATTGAATCGGTCGAAGAGGGGATTTTGTGGCGTAGTGCGGTAAAAACTTTACGTCAAGATTTCAAACACGTTGAAATGCTCTATTCACGCCCATTTGGTAAATCGCTTGCAGGGCGTGACGTGTATGTGATTTATGCCAGCGACACCCCTTTGGATATGGAAAAACTCACAGTCGAAGCCCAAAAAGATATTCCCGGTCGAATACCCGAACTCGAAGGGGGATTACCCAAAGTCTGGACCCATCGCCTCGATCCCGAACGTCTCGAAGAGCTTTTGAACAAAAAGGTAGCCCCCATCCTCACCGATCAATACGCCCCTATCGATAATATCATGATCGAAATGTTCCGCAAGAAGAACACACGGGGTTGACGGATGCCGTAAAGACGATGTTGTGTTTTCAGTTTAGTTCCGCTAAAATTGAATCTGTAACTCGTTTTTGAAAAAGAGGTTTGGAGCATGCACACAACCACCGTTCGAGAAGAAGCCAAACGTCTCGTCGAACAACTTCCCGATGATGCCACTTGGGAAGATTTGATGTACAAGATTTATGTGATTCAATCTATCCAAGCCGGTTTGAAGGATATCGAGGAAGGGAAAGTTGTTTCGCACGAAGAAGTCAAACGACGTTTTGGTCTTTCGATTTAAGCCTCCTTTTTATGCCAACCCGCATCGAGCAGCGATTGCGATTGCTGCGGTTTCGACACGCAAAATCGTTGCTCCGAGTGACACGGCTTGCCAGCCGTTTTGCAAAGCAGCTTCGACCTCTTGCGTTGCGAATCCCCCTTCTGGTCCGACCGCATAAAGTGCATTGCCAATCCATTCTGTTGAAGGTGGTTCGATTCCTTCGGGAACGTGGGCGATAAATTTTGGTATCGAAAAGGGTTGCTTCAGGAAATCGGCCCAACGGATTGGCGTATTTACCTTCATCAGCACGTTACGCCGGCACTGCTTACTTGCTTCAATTACAGCTCGTCGGAATTTCTCGGCCTTCCATGTTTCAGGTTTCACCACCGACCGTTCGGTACTCAAGGGCGTAAACTCCGCCACACCCAGTTCAACGAGTTTTTCGATCAGAAAATCGGCTCGGTCACCCCTCGGTAACGCCACTGCCAAATGAAGGTGGTAGCCCCTTTCTCGATTTACACGCACGCTTTCCAGAATCTCGCAACGCACGGCTCGTTTGGTCACTTCCAGAATCTTGGCAGAATGCTCGAAGCCATCGCCACAAAAAAGGGTAATCACTTCACCAACCTGCAAACGCATCACATGCCCGATGTGATGTGCTTCCGGCCCTTCAAGCAGATACTCACCCAGCGAAGGAGCTTCATCAATAAAGAATCGCGACATAAGGGTATCGTAGGGATATTGGCGGAAACTTGCGGAAGCGTTATCGAATTGCCCACCGACCAAACACTGTCGGCTTTTTGGTCTTGGTTAGAATCGCCATTCGATACCGAGGATTAGGCCGTGCATCCAGAAATCGGTTTGATTGGCGATACTTGCGGGTCGGAATCCGCCACCCGGTAGACCGAACTCGGGGCTTGATGGAACAAGCGAAGCATTTACGGTTCGCTCGTAGGTGTTTGCAGGTCGTAACACGCTTGCCCAATAAAGGAAGTTGTAACCCAATTTTAGGCGAAAATTGGGTGCCACTTCCCACATCACGTCCAGTTGAAATTCTGGAACATAAGAGAACGTCGTCTCAAACCCTCGGCGTCGATTATCACCGACCGTAAACAACCCGCCGGGGACATTCGCTACGCCTACCCCATTCCGATAAAGGGCCGTCTCACCAGTGTTGAGCGTCAGGGATTGGTTCATCCCCGCACCGAGTTTACCCGTGAAGCCCATTGTAAAGCGGTCGTTTGTGTATTGCCAACGCAACCCGATCTGGGCACCATAAAAACGGTTTTGCGATTGGAGTCGGTCGTAACTCAGAACCGCTTCGTTGGCAGCGACGGGTGTGCCCAAGAAAGTCGGTCCGCCCGCAACCCCTGCAATCGGTCGCGAAGTGTGGGCGATACCAAGTGTTTCGTTCAGGCTTAAGGTTCGCAAACCGGCAAAAACATAGCTGTAGTGTGGCGTATCACCAAGCGAACTTCGATAAAGCCCGTTGATCTCGAATCCGCCTAATCGCAATGCCGATTCGGCTTGGAGGCTACCCGTAATTCCCAACGCAGGGTTCGAGATAAACAGGGCCGATTCCGTCCCGTTGCGATCATTAAAGAAGGGACGTGCAATTAATGTCGAGCCGTTGTCGCCACCGGAGAAAAACACCCTCTCTTCGCCCTTCTGAAAAAGAAAGCTGGTGGTTTGAAAACCGAAGACCTTTTGGGCGTCGGTCCAACGGGTGAGGCCAAATCTTAAGCCAGATAAACGCCCGTAATCGATATCCCCTTCGTTGGCTCTGCGATCTCCAAAACCGTGTGCGAATTGGCCTGCATCGTTATTCGTGAAAAGCACCCGCACGCCCGGTTGGTTAATCGGACCCGACGCAACCGGAGGAAAAGACAGCGTTTGAGCTTTGACCCACCAGTTCAGATATTCCAAAGTAATCGTTGTTCGTAAAAGGGGCGTTGGATATTCGCGGAGCGGAACGTAGTCCGGTGGGGTGACATAGGGAATATCGCTGATCGGACCGGGTACCGGAAAAGGTAAAGGGCTTCCCACTGTAGGAATCGGTCCCGGATTGGGAAGACTTGGAGGCGTTGCTGTTGGCGGTGTCTCGGGGGGTAGGGGTAAACTGGGTGGAGCGGGAATTGGTTTAGAAACAGCCGGAGCCGCTGGAAGCGATGGCACAACCGGAAGGGGTGCCGGATCGAGGTCAATCACTCGCTTTTGTTGGGCATACGCCAACGACCCCACGCCAAACCAACACACCCCGAACCCAAACAGGTGAAGGAATAACGCTCGCACAAAAGCCAACGAAAACCGTTGCATCACCTATTCCCCTCAACAAAACAATCTCGCACTATCCCTCATCGGCGATTAGAACCAGAAAATTGAGAAGAATCGGTGCAATTGTCGTGATTGTTGTGATTCGTGTAACGTGATTCGGGTTTCGGGAATTCTCGAATCACGCCCCTTTCGTCAGTCGGCGTTGGACAAGGCGATTGGTTCGCACGGAAAAGCGAATGAGCATAAAGAAGATAAGTACGCCCCAACAGAGCATCGCAAACAGGTCGCCCACTTTGCAATAAAGGCTAGTTCGTTCGTCGAGGGGAACCATTGCTCGGAACATCCCGTCGGTCGATTTCGCTTTACTCCATTCACCAACGGGTATGCCTCGCGTCTTGCCCGTGTTGGCATCGATTTCGGGTGGATGGTTTGTCAAGGCAATCACTCGTCCATCTCCATCAATCAGGGCCGAGATACCAAGATTCACACTTCGCACTAAAGCTCGTCGGCATTCAATCGCACGGAAACGGCTAATAGCAAGATGCTGTTCGTGTTCGGCAGACCCTCGGAACCAACCGTCGTTGGTCATGTTGACCAGAAAGTCAACGGGTTTCTCGCGGGTGTTGAAGTAGCCCCTCGCAATGGCAGGATCAGTATCCTCATAGCAGATAAGACAACCGAAAGAACGGACTCCGCCACGAACCTTATGGAGAATAAATCGCGTCCATTTCGTACCCGGACGGCATTGGTACTCTTGCGGGTACGGTGAGAAAGAATGCAGAAACGGGAATGTTTTTCCGTAGGGGATATATTCGCCGAACGGCACTAAATGGATTTTGTCGAACCGTCCTTTGGCTTCGGGGAACTCCCCGTGCCGATCAAACAAGATGGCACTATTGGCTTTAATCCCTTTCCCCTCTTCGATATTCGTGCCATTCGTACCGATGAGCAAATACGTCCGCCAGTTGTTGCTCAATCCCCGCAATCGTGCAAAGAATCGTTGACGATAAGCCATTGCATCGGGCGGGAGATCGGATGCGTAATCCACATACGGGTAGGGGTAAGCCGTTTCAGGCCAGATAATCAGGTCGAGGGTCTCACCGGGAACAAGGGCACTGACGGCGTTCCCTTGTTTGATGAAGTCGGATTCCATAATCCGCATAAACTCCTCTTCTTGATCCCTGCTATTTTTGATCTCTTGGGCAAGGTTCGTTTGGCACACTCCAACAATCGGGCCAACGGCAAAGGGTTCGTGTTCTAACTCAGCCGAGCCGTAACCCATGACCACAACAAACACGCAGGCAAGGAAGATCGTTCCGAACCACGGACGGTTTGTTGTCGGGAAGTCTTGTCGCACAAACCGGTTCACCCATTCGATACGGGCCAACCACTGCCACGCAACGACATTTACCATAATGACCAAAAAGGTCACTCCATAAACACCGGTCACATCTGCAATCTGAATCAGCCGTAGCCAGTCGTGTTGCGTTTGCCCCATTTGATACCAACCAAAGCCGATGGGTGTGTAATACCCGAACTTATCGAGCCACGGAAAACCGGTCGGAAAATGGGTTCGGAAATAATCCATTGAGACAAAGACAATCGGAGCTGCGAACAGTAATGGCAACCGGCAATACTTGAGCCAACGAATCAGCAGAATCGAGATACTCCAAAGGAGACTGCAATAAAGCGCAAGGCCGATCCACGCAGCGTACATCGGCGGGCTTGCAAGGCGTATCCATTGAATCACGGGGAGAAAGAAGCACAAACTCCCGACAAAACAGGTGAAAAAAAGCCGTTTACGCGACGTCTGTGCCGTGAAGGTCGAGAATAAAGGCGCAAGGGCCACCCATGCAAGAGGGGCCACATCGCAAGGAAAAAAGCAAAGGTAGGCCAGAACCCCTGTCAGAATTGTGGGCAAAAATAACCGGACTCGTCTTGGTGTCATCGTACTTCCGTGACGCGGGCAAATAATACATTCAGGATATGACCTCTGGGGGTAAGAATCGAGAGCCTAGATTCGTGAGTCGTGTGAAGTGGTTCGTGAATCGTGGAAAACCGAAGACAAGCCGAGTCACGACGCTAATGTTTTTCACGATTCACGAACCACTTCACACGACTCACGACGTTGCCCGTATCGTGACTCCGCAAGTAAAATTGGGGTCGAAGAGATCGAGCTTTTTTGTCCCCACGTCTTGCACGCTCAGGCCGACCCAGAAAGCAAGCCCGACCGCGACGTTTCCCCAACCCTTGATTTCTAAATCGTTTGGAGCAAAGTGTTTTTCAAACAGGTACTTGGCAGAATCGGGGGTCAAACGCCAGTAATGCCCGAAAACGTGATCCTCTTGGCCATCGAGTTTGCCTAACGTCGGCACGGTGACAAGAAGGGTCCCGCCCGGTTTGAGGATCCGCTTAAGTTCGGAAAGGGCTTTGTCTAAATCGTCGATGTATTGCAGCACTTGCGTGAGAATAATGCAGTCGTAGTGACCCGTCGGAATTACCGAGAGATCGCGAAGGTCGGCATAGATATTGGCATCTTTGTTTTCCCGATTCACGTCGAGAATATCGGAATGGGTTACGCGATCTTTGCCGTAAAACTTAGTGTAGTTATTGTCTTTGATCTCCAGACAAACGCCGCGCACAGCCTCGGCATTGGCCTGCATGAATTTCTCGATAAAGTAGCGGTCGATGGGTATTCCCCGATCTACCCCCGCCATCGTGCTAATCGGATTTGTTTTTCCACGTAGAAGATACCACCAACGCGGACGGGTAAGCCGTCGTCGGAAGTGGCGGTCTCGAAGGGTTAATTTACGGATCAATCCCGAAAGCATCAGTATTTCTCGTTGGGTGGCAAAGTCTCCTACACCATAGAGCCGAACGCGCCAAGTTCAAGAGAACATCAAAGAACCCTTGTATGTGCGCGTATCTGTGCTTATACTCGCAGGATACGACTTACTTGGGGTTTTCTATGAGCTTTGGGGAAGGGATCGACAACGATCTTGCAACAGCACGGGGTCGCGATTGGCCGAGCGTGCGTCAATTTAACGTCTTTATGGCGAATCGCTTAGGGGCGTTGATGGACGTGGTTCGTCGCTTTGAAACAACCGACGTGCAGATCGTTTCTCTGACTGTGGTGGATTCGGCGGATTGTGCCATTATCCGGATGGTGTTGTCCGATCCCGAACGGGCCACCGAGATTTTTGAATCGGCCAACATGATGTACACCGAAACCGATTTGATCGTCCTCAAAATTCCGAACGGACGCCAACCCCTTGCAACCATCTGCAAGGCGTTACTCGCTGCCGAAATTAGCATTCACTACGCCTACCCGTTAATGATCGGCGTCGGCCCCGAAGGTAGCACCGCCCTTGCCATTCACGTTGATGACCATGCCACAGCGGTCACAACGCTGATGGAAAAAGGCTTTACCCTCTACACCGAAAATGACCTTCTTGAGTGAGACGCGATGCCCACCCCCACTCCCCAAAATGAGAACGATAACCTCCGCGAAGACTACGACGAAACGCCACAGTTCTCGCGTGCGGCTCTCCCGTTCCAAACACGGGTTGGTATTGGGTCTGGGATATTGTGCGTGCTGGTCGCATCTGGGGTTATCTGGTTTGGAAAACGTGATCTCGGACCGGCGATTCTCCTTCTCCTTTTGAGTTTTCCGATTGCACTATTCACCGCGTGGGTCAGTTATGGTGGTTCGCATGATGCAATCAACTCAAAAAAACAGTATGAGGAGTATAAACTCGCTATTGCAGAATTCGTTTGGATGATGTCTGTGATGTTACTTGTCGTCAATTGCTTGCTCGTTTTGGTGTACGCGGGGATATTTTACTCTGAGTTTGATTTATGAACCCTACCCCCACTGATTCGACGACTGAACGTGACCACTACGACGATTTCCCCGAATTTTCGCAAAGGGGTGTCGCGGTCAAGTCGTGGATCGGTCTTGGGTTAAGTATTTTCGGTGGGCTTTGCTTTCTTGGTGCCTTGTTCACTTTTGCGGGAAATCAACCGGTCCGATGCGTTAGCTTCTACCTCGGGGGATTATTTATCTGTGCGTTTGCTCTCTTGCTGCATTACCTCACCCAACGATTCGACCTTCAACAAACACGCACACCCGAACCCTATGTCGCAACCTTTACCGAGTTGGTTCGGGAGTTTGCAATGCTTGGTTTCGTTCTGAATTTTCTGGTCGGGATCGCGTTCCTTTTATGCACGGTTGCAGGGATTCGCCTATGACGACTCCTTACGATGCAGAACGCGACGACTACGACGAAACCCCTGAGTTTTCGCGTGAGAGGGTCGGTCGCAGGGTCTGGGCGAGTTCTGGATTAACCCTTGTGGGTGGTGTGTCTTTTGTCGGTTGCGTTCTTGCTTGTACAGGCATGAAAATCGAGTTGGTCTGCGTTTGTTTTCTGCTTGGTGTGATATCGGGTATGTTTGCGGTTTGGCTGCACTACGTTGGTCGTCAACAAGAACGCAATCCCAAGCTCTCGCCCGATCCGCTTGTCGCAACCTTTACCGATATGAGCCGAACGATGGCATACGTCGTACTTTCGGTGAATTTGTTGGTCGGGTTCGCGATGCTGGTTTTCCTCGGAATGTTTTTCTCCTAACGATGAATCAATCCTACTTCCACGATCCGGAACGCGACGACTACGACGAAGGGGCGACCCCGCGAGAGGATTTTTTACCCGACCCCGGCGAAGATGTGACGGTTCCTCTGACGGGTTTCCAACAGTTTATTTCGACGCTGACAACGCTTGGCTTGTTGAGTGCCTTCCTGACGTGTGGCGGACCTCTTGGGTTAATCTTCTCGATCCCTGCCCTGATCTTTGCCAAACGAGAACTGTTGAAAATGGATGCCGGCGATGCGGACCCGTCTAACCGACGGGTCATCCAAAGCAATTACCAAAGTGCCATTAGCACAACGGCCATTTCGCTGCTTGTCTCACCGATCTGGGGGCTTTTTTGTTGGGGGACGTTGTAAGCACCTCCCCCTCCGCAATCCATATAATACCCGTGTATCCAACCTGTGAAGTTCCCTCAAAATGGCAACCCCAAATCCGACCCCACCAAATGTACCGGACCTGCCACCTTTGAGCGCTCGGCAACAAATCCGACACGACTTTGACGACGACCCGAACGCAAAAACTTTGGGCGATCAGTGGCGAGGGATTACGCAACCTATGCGAACCTTGCGTGCCGAGTGGAATGCTGCTTTGCAAGAGTCGAAACATTTTACAAACGCCAGTTGTTGTGCGGTTGCTCTTTCTGTTATCACTTGCATCGGGCTTGGCTGCTGGTGGATCGTATCACTCAACGAGGTTGCAATTATTCTTGCAATCGTTGGTCTAACGCTTTCCATCCTGAACATGTGCTTGGCAATCAAAGGGGTTCGCCTCACCGATCCCACCAAGATCTATGCGAAGATGTTTGCCGATTTTGCAAAATGTTTGGCAGTAGCATCGATTGCCGCCCACCTGATCGCTACGGCAACTTGCCTCTTCTTTACGATAGCCTACTTCAGGTCATTTACCGAATAAACATCACCCGCCATGAGTACCCCCGACCCTTTCCGACGCTTGTCAATCGATTCCGAACGGGAAAGCTACGACGATAAAGCGTCGTCGAATGCCAAACAACAATCGTTCTTCGATTCCAAACCGCTCGATTCCTACATGTCCGATGCCCCATCGAACGAGACTTATCGAGAAGTTCGATACATGAACTCGCACCTCAGCGCACGCCAACGATTGATTATCGCACTGGGTGGGTCCGCATGGTTCGCAAATGTCTTTTGCATCACGGGTCCAATTGCGATTTTCTTGGGGCTTGCAACCTTTCTCATGGCACGGGCGAACATCGAACAAATGAAAGCTGGAAAGGTCAACCCGATCACCTACCCCATGATGAAAAACGAATACGATCTCTCGAAGGTCTCCATCGCCGTCGGCAGTGCTGCTACGTTCATGTGGACGGTTGCATTCGTAGCGTACCAACTCCGGTGAAAGGTAAATGCAACGAGATCATGTGCGATTAGCGGTTGTCGTTTTGCTTCTTGTCGTGGCATTGTTCAGCATTGCTTGGAATCTATTTGGCCCACGCAAGATCGACCCAACCCTTCTGTCTGGCCCCTACCAAGTGAGGATCGATCTGAACGGCGACATCTTCACGATAAAGGCAATCCCCTCCGAATCCGCCGAAGGGCAAACGATCACGGCTTGGCTGACAGCCAATTGCAACGGGTGGCGTCGATCCTTCACGACCTACATTCCCCATCACACGATAGAAACCAACGACTTCGATTTGAACATCCACCCCAACGGATTATGTATCCTGAATATCAAACGCAAAGGCCAACAAAAACAACTGACCCGCGAATTCATTCCCGAAGAGCTACAGGAATTGCTTGAAGCGATAAGGGCGAAGTGAGGAGAAGTTTCGGTTTGGGGAGCGAAACGATCTTGAATCAAAAGAAGGAACCTGCAACGATATTAGGAAAGGCTTTTACGCGAGGGTGAAGAGAAATGGCATTTCGTGATTTTACCTATCCGGAGGTACGGGAAGAGTTGGGACTGACTCTGACTGATACCGATCTTTATTCTAATGTTCCCTCAGTCGAACCCTCGATTGATTTTACTGAACGGATGCAGTTGGGAGTTGAGTTAGCTTTGGGCACCAACACCGAGAAAGCCCGCTCGGAATTTATGATTGCACCAGTACTCCTCGAAGTGCATCGGCTTTTGAACAGACGATTTGGCGTATTTGCTGGGCTTGAATTTAACGTGGATTCTTCTCGTGGTCTCAACGGATTCTGTGATTTCCTCATCGCTCGCTCGTTGATGAGGTCATTCCTTGAAGCCCCTGTGGTGGCTGTTGTCGAAGCAAAAAACGATAACATTGTTTCTGGTTTGGGACAATGTATCGCGGCGATGGTTGCTGCCCGTGAGTTTAATGCAAAAGCCAACCCGCCTCTCAACGAAACAATTCACGGTGTTGTCACGACGGGAACAAATTGGAGATTCCTCCGGCTTTCGGGATCATTACTCACCGTCGATAAGAAGGAATACTACCTGACAGACCTTGCTCGTTTGTTAGGGATATTGGTGCATATCCTGACAAGCACGGAAACTCCGTCTTGATTTAGAAGCAAGAACCTGCAACGATAATCGGAAAGGCTATTTTTTCTTGGAGGGCTAGACTGCTATGGCATTTCGTGATTTTACCTATCCGGAGGTTGAGGATAAACTCAAACTTACCCTCGCTGATGCGGATCTCTACTCGTCGATCCCACCAATTAGCGATTTAGGAGATTTTCCAAGAAGATTTCAGAAAGGTGCTGATGTAGCAATCGCAATAAACACAGAGAAGGCCCGTTCCGAATTTATTATCGCTCCCATTCTGTTAGAGACACGAACTTTGCTTCACGATCAAGTGAGTCTGTTTTCTGGAATCGAACTGAATGTCGATTCGTCACGCGGTCTAAATGGGTTCTGTGATTTCATTATTACCCGATCCCCAATGCAATCTGCACTTAAAGCTCCGATTGCAACGATCACAGAAGCAAAAAACGATAACATCGGTACAGGTATGGGACAGTGCATCGCAGCGATGGTTGCAGCACGGGAGTTTAACGCTAAAGCAAACCCTCCAATCAAAGAAACAATTCATGGAGTTGTAACAACAGGGGGAACATGGAAATTCCTTCGACTTATCGATGCTTCACTTACCGTCGATTCAAAGGAGTATTACCTATCAGACCTTGCCCGTATTCTGGGTATACTGGTGCATATTCTCACAAGCACGGAAACTGCGGCCTGATTTGATCCCCTCTAAACAAAACGAGGCCCTCAGCTTTGCTGAGGGCCTCGCACGTTATCCTTCACTCAAACCCGTATTACTTTTTCTCTTCCAGCACGGCTTGGGCAGCAGCGAGGCGGGCAATGGGTACTCGGAAGGGTGAGCAGCTGACGTAGTTCAGGCCGATCTTGTGGCAGAACTTCACGCTATCGGGTTCGCCACCGTGTTCACCGCAGATACCGATCTTGAGTTCAGGATCGGCAGTGCGACCTTTTTCAACACCGGTCTTCATCAACAAGCCCACACCGTCGAAATCGATCACTTGGAATGGGTCTTTTGCGATGATGTCGTTTTCGGCATAGTGACGGATGAAGCTACCGTAGTCGTCGCGGCTCATACCGAGACCCGTTTGGGTGAGGTCGTTCGTACCGAAGCTGAAGAACTGAGCGCCCCCATCGGAAACGATCTTGTCGGCAGCCATAGCCGCACGAGGAAGCTCGATCATCGTACCCACAAGGTAGGGGATGGTGATCTTCTTCTCGGCGAACACATGCTTGGCAACGTCGTGAACGATCTTAGCTTGGGCCTTGAGTTCTGCGGGGAAACCGACGAGCGGAATCATAATTTCCGGCTCGACGGGGATACCTTCGAGAGCAACATCGCACGCAGCTTCGATAATTGCACGGGCTTGCATGGCGGTGATTTCGGGGAACACGATTCCGAGGCGACAGCCACGGAAGCCAAGCATCGGGTTGAATTCGTGCAATTCCTTCACGCGAGCATGAATGGCATCGGCACTGATACCCATTTGCGAGGCAACGTCGGCAACCGATTTTTCTTCGTGAGGAAGGAACTCATGCAACGGCGGATCGAGGGTCCGAATCGTAACGGGGAAGCCCTTCATCGCTTTGAAGATGCCGTAGAAGTCTTGGCGTTGATACTTCAACAGGGCAACAAGTGCTTGTTCGCGTTCGGTGATGACGGCTTCGGTCGTCTTCACTGTGCGGCGTTCTTCGCCTGCAACCAATTCCCGATCCACTTCGATTGTCTTGAAGTAGTTGCCATCGATGAATACCGAAACGATATCGGCTCGTTTGCGAGCTTCGTTCTTGGCCGGATCGTCTTTGGCAAGGATCATCTTGCGGAAGTCGGTGATATGGTCGAAGAACATATGCTCGGTTCGGCACAGCCCGATCCCTTGCGCACCGAAAGCAATCGCTTGGAGTGATTGGTCGGGTTGGTCGGCATTCGTGCGAATTTTCAGTTTGCGAACCTTGTCGGCTTCTGCCATCAGGCGTGCAAACTTCTGGTAGGTCTTCGATTCTTCAGGCTTCATGGTCTTGCTGATAAGCACTTGAACCACTTCGCTTGGCTTGGTGGCAACACGGCCTGCCATCACCTCTCCGGTGAACCCGTCAATCGAAATAAAGTCCCCGTCTTTGAACACTTGGTCGCCAACGGTCATGGTCAGCTTATCGTAATCGATCTTGAGCTTATCGCAACCAACGATACAGACCTTACCCATTTGACGCGACACAAGGGCAGCGTGCGAAGAAGCTCCGCCGAATGCGGTGAGAATCCCGTCGGCAGCTTGCATACCGCGAAGGTCTTCTGGCGAGGTTTCGCGTCGAACGAGAATCACTCGTCCTTCGGGTGGAATCTTCCCGTGTGCGTCGGGTTTGCCGTATTGTTTGACGTAGGCTTCGGCATCGTCGGCGAAGAACTTAATCACACCGCTTGCAGCACCGGGGCCTGCATTAATCCCTTTAGCGATGGTCTTGGCATCTCGCTTGGCAGCCGGATCGAAGATCGGTTGCAGGAGTTGGTTCAGGTCATCGGGAGGAATACGACCGACCGAAAGGGCTTCGTTCCAAGTGATTAAGCCTTCGTCAACCATATCGACGGCAAAGTGAACCGCAGCGAAACCCGTTCGCTTTCCGTTACGGGTTTGCAGCATCCACAGTTTACCCTTTTGGATGGTGAACTCGATGTCTTGCACATCGCGGTAGTGAGCTTCGAGCTTCTTACGAATCTCTTGGAGTTGACGGTAGGAAGCGGGCATTTCCTTTTCGAGTTCTTGAATCTTCTTCGGGGTACGAATCCCTGCAACAACGTCTTCGCCTTGTGCATTGATAAGGTATTCGCCGTAGAACACGTCATCACCGGTTGCTGGGTCGCGTGTGAAGGCGACACCCGTTCCGGAATCGTTGCCCATGTTCCCGAACACCATCGAGCAGATATTGACTGCGGTTCCCCATTCGTGCGGATACCCGTACTGACGACGATAGACGATAGCACGGTCGTTATTCCACGAATGGAACACGGCAGCAGCAGCGCCTAACATTTGTTCCATCGGGTCGTCGGGGAATTCGCTTCCCTTCTTTTCTTTAACCGCAGCCTTGAAGCGTTTGACCAACTCTTTCAGGTCGCCCACGCTCAAATCGGTGTCGAGTTCGACATGCTTTTCGTGTTTGAGTTCTTCGAGGATATGTTCAAACGGGTCGATTTCTTTTTTATTGGTTGGCTTGAGATCAAGCACAACGTCACCGTACATCTGGATAAAACGACGGTAGCAGTCCCAGGCAAAACGTTCGTTCTGCGTGCTGTTAATCAAACCTTCGAGGGTCTTCTCGTTCAAACCGATATTCAAAACGGTATCCATCATACCGGGCATCGATACGCGAGCACCCGAACGACACGACACCAGAAGGGGGTTCTTGGTGTCACCAAACTTAGCCCCCATCTCGGCTTCGGTTTTGCGCATCGCTTCGTCGATTTGCGCTCTGAGTTCAGCAGGATAGGTTTTGTTGTTGGCGTAGTAGTAATTGCAAACGTCGGTGGTGATGGTAAAGCCCGCAGGGACGGGTAAGCCAATCCGGCACATTTCGGCAAGGTTGGCCCCTTTACCGCCGAGAAGATTCTTTTGTTTCCCATCCCCTTCGGTGCCAGTCGCTCCGAAGAAATAAACGTATTTCGCCATAGTCGGTTTGGTCTAAAACCTCTCCATGAAAAGTAGATAAGTCTGTCAAACCATCTAGGATACGAACCTTCCCAAGAATGAGTAGATGCCGGTCGGGAATCGACAAACGCACAAACGCCACTTTTTCGATTAGGATTTACTCTCTGGACATTTTCTCAGAATTTACGATAATAACACTCCGTAATGCAAACAGACATACCTCCCAACACTATCCGCTTCTCCGACCTGAATCTCATTCCGCCGCTCTTGCAAGCACTGAATCAGGCGGGATACCAGAACGCTACCCCTATTCAAAGCGAAGCAATCCCTGTCGTGATGCAGGGGAAAGACC
>VYLT01000093.1_pt1 | contig 21152 bp, 19 predicted proteins | sample 5114261 | NCBI WGS metagenome assembly VYLT01 (sample SAMN12291815, study PRJNA351875) | freshwater metagenome | isolation source: freshwater lake | place: USA: Michigan, Little Long Lake | collected 2011-07-12 | reverse complement strand
AAACGGAAACCACAAAAGGGGGCAAAGACAAACCCTCAACTTCCACTTCGGGAACGGGCACAAACACAATCGTTCCTCACACTCACGGCGAATGGTGGTGCGACGAACACGGCGTAAAAGAAGCCGATTGCAGCATGTGCGATGCGAAGGTTGCCAAAGCCTTCCAAGATAAAGGTGACTGGTGTAAAGAACACAGCCGAGCCAAATCGCAATGCTTCATCTGCGACCCGAAACTCGAAGCCAAATTCGCCGCCGAGTACAAAACCAAGTACGGCAAAGAACCGCCAGCACCCGAAGGCCAAAAACCAGAAAAGAAATAGCCGTTGCTGATATCTGAGCGGAGAGGGGGGGATTCGAACCCCCGGTACAGTTTCCTGCACACAGCATTTCCAGTGCAGAGCCTCGAACTTTTAGGCCCAAGACAATCAGCCACAAACCCTTTTCAAATAATCACTTGCAACATGATACTTTTGTAAACCAGAACCATTCTGAATTTTGTAAACCAATTTGTAAACCAAAGGTAAGGAATTTGGGGAGGAAGCATCCTGCATTTTGTAAACCAACCCCAACGGTTGGTGTCTTCTCGGACTTTTTGTGTTATGCTTCGCTCCAAAAATCTGCTTTGGAATACTTTTCCCGCAAACGAGAGATGGTCTTATAGTGTCTCCCGAGTTCTGTCTTAAGTTGGGCTTCAGTTGGAACAAGATCGTCCCGCTTTTTAAGGCTTGCTTGTGCCATTTCTTGATAGTCACCGAAAGACTGGATAAACAAATCAATGAATTCTTTCTCCTGTTCTGTACCTTCTCTGTAAATCCGTTCAACCCACACTCCGAGTTCGAGTAAAAACAGTTTGTTCTGAGTTCCGAGTACTTCGCTTGATCTCTCAACGAACAGAGTAAGTTCTTTCGATTTATCTCGCTGTGACCGGTAATCAGCAATTTTTCTCAAAAAAGATTTGTACAGGTAGCACCCATCATCGTCGACCTGAACCTCTGACCGATTTGTTAAAAGCTTCGTTGCGAGTTCCATGACCATATCTTCGGCTTTGTCGAATGGAACGCCTTGTGCCACGGCGATTCGAGTCAATCTCGACTTATCAGCCACACACAGCCGAGACATCCTTTCATTCCTTGAACTAATCGCATTTTTATGAGCGTCAATCTGCGATTGGGGAGCCTCAATGTTGTCCGAAGGTTGCTCATCGGGTATGTGATTGGTAGGAATAGGATCCAAATGACTCATCGTTGACTCCATTCGGCTGGGGTTCGGTCGGAAATAGTGTGGCTCTTGAAACGATTTGATCTCGGATGATTGCTTTCTGGGATTCGATCAGTTCGTTTGAGGGGCTTGAAAAGTATGATAGGATATTCTCCCATGTATTTCCCATGCGTTTCCCATAAAATTTCTGAATTTATTCTAGCCACTTGCCAAAATTGGTTCTAAAAAACCTATGTCAACGGTGATCTTTCGCGTGAAAAGTACCGATCTTGTGGTCGATTTACGGCAGCTAAGGAGTTCTTTTGAGTCCGATTAAAAAAACTTCCGAACCGAAACCACACCAGAGGAAAAACGAGCGGTTGAAGGAGGTTCGTCTCGATTTTGAAACCGAAGGGTTACTGAGCTTAACCCGTTTAGTTTCGAGTTGGGAAGCCTCCTATCCAACAACAGAGCGGTCCTCGAACCCTGTCAATTTGGGGGCAACCCTCTCGGTGTTACTCATGGTTCGTTTGCTTCGGTTATGGAAAGAGTCGGGCGAGATCACCGCACGACTTGGAGGCCAATTAGCTCCGCGGCTCGCGGATTCCATGCGTGCAAGAATTCAAGACAGAGAACCGAAATGGATCACAGATATTTTTGATAATCAGATGTTCCGTAAACTATTTCTTGCGAAGGGAGGTGGCCGAGAAATCACCAATGACCCCGACAGAATAACCGGAGAGCAGATTCGGGTCTTTGTGGATAATGTCGAATATACCAACCAACCTGCTGGTCTCCTGATAATTGAGAATTGGTACAAAACCGTACTAAAAGCTGAAAACAAGTTGGATGCAAGCATCCCTGAAATTGATTGGCAACAGCGATGGAGCGACTTTCTGACTCAAAATCCTAAAAACGAATCAGAACCACTACAACCTGATACCACAATCTCTTCCTTGACCCAAACACAACTTCAAACACTGATCGACTGTGTTTTAGGAGCCTTAGTGGAAATCGGAACTCTTGATCCCAAACAACACAACAAAAATTTACAACGACAAATTCAGTTGATCTTATCTCCATCAACAGCAGGAAGCTCCTAAGAATAACGCTTAAGACAGATTTTCCAATGGGCTATCGATACCAAATTTCAACCAAAACAGCCTATGTGAGTTTCAAATTCAAAGAAATTTCACCTCAGTAAGTTCTTCAATGCACTCTCTAAAGCATGCCGAATCTCTTTCTCACTCCATTCGGGGACGGCTTGTAAAGGGTTCCATTCTCGGAACAAAAACTCAAAGGTTTCCGAAGGAGTCATCCCGTTAGAAAGACAGATGTAGCAGCATCGCATCAAGGCTTTGCTCCCGTTCTGGCCTTGAATTGAGGGGATCGTCAGACAATAGGCTCGTGGATTTTGGATTTGACCTTCCTGTGTAACTTGGCCTGACCACCCTTCGGAATTCTCGTGCGAAGTGGTCGGTACCAAATCAGGGGAATTTTTGGGGATCTTCACAACAGGAAGTTGCTCTTTGGGAACAGGCCCTTCCAGCCAAGTATATGTCACCCCAGAATCCAACTCCGAAGGAGGAGCGACGATGTACCCTGTTGCTTTGATATCCAAAGGAAGTTTCAGGTATTTGATCTGAGTGCGGATCGGTTCTTGGACTTGGTGATAAAAGTGCATCCCACGAGGCGAGGCAGCAATCATCGGAGTATTATCAAGCCCATGTTCTTGAACCCAATCGATCACTGAATCGTCATCGACATCAATCACCACAACGTCACCTAGCAAAATCCCTAAATTGAACCTCCGGCGACGAAACCAATAGCGAAGCTCGCTTTGAACGAAGGGGCGTAACCCTTGTTTGAAAGCCAACCGCTTGGTCTGAGGCTTGAGTAGGCAGACATCGTATCCGAGCCGCTGATACTGAATGGCTTGTTCGAGCATAGAACCATCCTAAAATGAAACTTTGAAAATTGGCACGACAAAGAACGGCAATTACCCGCCCTTGAGAAAGCCCTTCACGAAAAAATCTCCCTCTGATTTACAGAGGGAGTAATACGTTGTTTGCAGACTTTCTTCTTGGAGGAAACTCAGTCTTTCCATTTAAGGGCCTCAATTGAATAGACTTCAAAACCAACGATTGGATGACAGCGATTTTCCAAAAGATGGATTTTTTAGTCCCCTTGTCGAATCAGAGCATTCAAGCGAATCGTTTGACCAACAAATTGCTGGGGATTGGAGACCACCCGACTCTTCAAGACGGTTGTGTAACAATTCAAGAGCTTCCATGCCGTTGATCGTTCGTCGGTGCCGTAGTTAAATTGAGGGTTCCGCCATTCTTGAAGCAACTTCGGAAATGCTAATGGCGGAATAATTTGATTCTCCACAGAGCGAGCCATGAGTGCCAGTGCTTGGTCGTCGGACAACTCCCAATTCATCAGCATTTCAATCCGCTCCCGTTCTGTGTCAGCGAACATTTGCAGAGATTGAACAGCCTCGGCAATCGCATTTTGGAAACGTGTTTCCCCAAAACGGGTATGACGACGTTTTACGAGCAACTCAGAGCGAAAGCACAAATTGGAACATACGGTCACGCGATTTCCCGCGCAAAATCCGAGCGGAAAGGTTTTATCCACCGAATTCCGAATCCCGACTGCCAAACAAACAGCATCGTTTGGAGCGAGCGAATGCTTCAAGGTCAATGTGCCGAAGAATCGCTTTCCTTCGCGGGTCAGTCCGAGTTGCCGAGAGGCGATTTCAAACCCAGATTGAGACAAGGTCTGTTCGACTGTGTCGAGAACCTTTGTGTGGGAGACGGGATGCCACCGACCTTGAGTTGCTGGCGTGGGCAGTTGAGATAATTCTTCGTAATCACACAGATGCCCGTCTTTCTGAATGATTAATTGAGCTTGGGACAACATGAGTTGTTCCTCCAATGGTGTTAAAGATCGTGGAACCAAGCGGCTCCACGATCCGAGGGTAAAGGAGGTCAACTCCATCGCACAAGAGCCTGCAAGGGCAATTACCCTCCTTGTATCGGGTCACGATATCTGGCTACCAAATTCGGTAAGCCGTTGAGCAGCCGAGGGATCGTGATTGTGAAACGAATTGGGGATGACTCGATAGAGTGCCGATTGGCGTAATAAGACCGATTGTTTCTCGAAGCTTTCGGAATCAAAAGTTTTGGGAAACGGTTTTGTCTGTTCAAAAAGAACACCGGTTCGAGTCCGAATCCAACGCTCACCCACCGCAAGGCGAGCAAGTCGGGTTCGGGTTTCTTGCTCTTGGAGTTGGGGAGACTTGAAGTAATCATCCTTGATCAAACGAGGCTGTTTTTTCTGAAGGATGCGAGGTCGCCGAAAATGAACAGCATCAGAATCAAACGAAGCATTCAAGAGAACCGTCGCCCCGAGAGCTTGGTCGGCAGGAGCCAAGACTTGATACCAAATTTGCACGGGTGTATTGGCAAGGATGCGTTCGAGGGTGTTCTTTTCCCAAAAATCGGCTGAGGATTGGGTAATCAAATGAATCGAGAGTCCGGCCTTGCGAAGCTCTTGGAGAGCCAACAGGATAAAGGGGCTCACCAAATCCAAAGCTCCGGCTTCTTCAAGAACGAGAACGACTGAAAGTGGTTTTTGAGACTCGGCGTACTGTCGGCGAACGGCTTGGATCACTTGCAGGCTTGCCAATAAGAAGAGCCCCCGTTTGAGTTCCCGAGAGCGAATCCCGCCGCCATCAAAAAGAATCAAACTTCGAGCTTCTAATGCTGCTTTCCAAGAAAAAGAACTCGGAGCAGACCGAAGGCGAATTACTTCCGAATCACACAACTGCTCGATCAGACGACGGCTTGGCCCTGTTTGTAATTCAAATTGAACGACGTTTCGGCGGGCCAGTTCCTCGATTCGTCGAAATTTGAAGACAACATCAGGTCGATCACAGTTGCGGAGTAATCGTTCCAGTTCGGGGCTGCCAATTCGGAACACAGACAGGAGAATGCTCAATTCTTCGGGTTGTGGTTGTGCAATGACCAAATCCAAGGCCCCTTCAAGCCATTCTTTTGTTAAAGCTCGGTTGGCAAGCGATTCCAAGCCTCGGGGTGCTAAAAAACAATGCACTAGATCGTCACGGATTTCCGTATTTTCGATCCGTCTTTTAGCGGGATGAGTATCTTGAGAACGAGTCAGCATCGGCCACGATAAGGTTCGATCCACTGCGGTCAACGGTTCGTACAAAAGTCGATTTTGATAGCCACTATCGAACCATGTTTGGGCAAGACGTTGGGCCAGAGGGCCGTGACCATCAAGAACCACAATCGCTGTCGGGATTGTCTGTGCCAATCGAACAAGATCGATTAACTCGCCCTCACTTTTTCCACTGCCAGTCGATCCAAGAATCAAGCGAGACCCCAAGAGATGTTCTGGGGGATTTTGGCGAAACCATCTTTGGAACAATCGCATATTCCAAGCCTAACTCGGAAACCTCCTCACACGGATGAAGGGGGAGGTGAATTACCACACATCCTCGATCTCGAACCGGAGAAATGAATACCAATCAGCAACTCAGAAAAGAGGAATGAACCAAAGAGGGGCATGCGGGTGGATCGTAAGTCCGAGTTTCGACCCAGTTTGCAAACCGATTTACGAGCCACTTTGCGGAAGTGAGGCACGGTTCCCTTCCGAGTCGATCCAGATCCGGCCGTGAGGATCGTGCATCAACTCGGCTTTGGTTGTAAAAAGCCCCGATATTCGGATCGGGATTGCTAACTTTCGCAACAGTTCGACACGACTCGAAGTTTGGCAGACCCATAAACAGAACGTCTGGCAATCCCTATACTTTTGGAACCGTTGTTCGAGTTGTTTTGCCGACATCGTTCCTCGGTCGTACTCCAAATAAAGTACCTTTCCCGAGAGTGTGAGTTGGGCATCAGGCCGATAATACGATCTTTGAATCTCGGAGCCCCTTTCAATCTGATCTACATTCAATCGTAAGCAAATCTCGGATATTTCAAGTTCATGGGATAGGTCGTCCGATTTGATACGAGTTTTGGAGTACACCAATTCAGGCCGACCAAGTTTTCTTTGAACCGAACCAACACATAAAATCTTCCTTCGCATCGCAAGCCGACGTAATCGTTTACGGGCCTTTGCCACTTGAGGAAACCAACCCAAAGTGACCAACTCTCGTGCCGTGACCGGATGATTTTGGAGAAGCCAAAGAATCTGTTGATCGCGAGTCCGCGAATAGCGAAGGCTTTCTTGCGGGGATGGCATGAGACAGTTTTGTCAGGATTGCGGATTAGAATCGAGAGCAGACAAGGTGAATTACCCCAGTGAAATTTTCAGAACGAGGATATTTGGGTAGAGTCGGTCTATGTCACGCGATTCGACCCTCCAACAATTTGGGCTGGTGATTGCCTATCTCCTTCCGGGTATTGTTTTACTTCAAGGGAGTGCCTATCTGGGACTGTTGGAAATGATTCCAGTTTCGGTGCGATTGGAGTCGGATCTCAGTCTGGGTGGCTTTCTTTCCAGCACTCTGGCTGCACTTGGTCTTGGAATGACCATCAGTGCTGTTCGATGGCTGTTGATTGATACCATCCATCACCGAACCGGATTGCAAGCTCCCCAGTGGAATTTTACTCGCCTCACCGAGCGAGTCGCAGCCTTCGATCTGATTGTCGAACATTACTATCGCTACTACCAATTTTATGCCAACACCCTCGTTAGTTTTTTGATTCTCTGGGTGGCGTATCGTATTCAACAATGTCTTGTACTGTGGAGCTTTTTGGATCTGTTGTTCCTTCTGTTGATTGGTATCTTTTTCAGTGCATCCAGAGATTCACTCAAGCGGTATTACGACCGAGGGGGCCAGTTAATGGCCTCTCCGCAATCTACTTCCAAGAAACGACTTACCAAAGCCTTGTAATCTATTTACTGGTCTTTTTGGGAGTTGGTTTGCTTGGCTCCGCTGAACTGGTTTCAGCCTTCTTTGCTAATGCTTTGTCCTGTTCGGCTTTCACCTGCTTTTCGACTTCCTTAAACAGGCGACTCAAGGGTATCCCCAACGCTTCTGCCACCTTGTCTGCGATGGTGATGCTGATCTCAACCTTACCAAGTTCAATCGAACTCATATAGGTGCGATGCACTCCGGCGAGGGCAGCGAATGCCTCTTGAGAGTGATCTTGCTTTTCACGATGTTGGCGAACCACAGCACCAAATATTTTCGCAATTTTAGCCATCTGGACTAGAATGCGTTCTTGTCGTCTGTTAATCTACAGATGATCGAGTGTCACTCGATCAAATGACACTCGATAGACTACATATCGGGCGACCTTCAAAACCCCTGACTATTGGAGTTTTTATGACCAACGGCAGTCATCCTCAGCCTTCTCCCGAAACGGAAAAGACCAAATCGACCCCAAAGAAAAAGAAAGCCAAGAGCAAGAAATCGGCTCCCGGCTGGGTTCAAGAAACCCTCTCCCCCAAGAAATCAAAAGCCAGTGGAACCTGATTTGGTGACTCTGGGGAGTTCTTGAAATCGACGATCTGTTCTGGATTGGGTAGGCTTCTTCGTATTCCCTCTCTTGTCTGATGGTAACACGTCGATTTGATATGGTTCGCTTTCTTATGCGTGTGTACCAATCAACGCCCTTTCGTGAATACTGCAAAAGCCAGCATCTCACTTTCCCACAGCCTAAATCAGCAAGCCCATCAAGCCTCTGGCAGAGTTGGCAAAAAGCGACTCGCGGCCTCTCTCCTGAACAGCAACAGCAGATCGAACACGAGTTTGCACTCGTCAGCGAAGTCGCCAATGCACAGGCCGTGGATCGATTGAATGAGGCACTCCGCAAGCCACCGCCGATCACGATTCCTGCGGGGGCTCCGCTTGCTCTTTGGTGCTTTCTCCACGAGAAAGAGATCTTTCGGTTCCTGCTCTTGAGACAAGGAACAAGCCCAACCAAACGCTGGCATCACGCTCAAACTCAATCTCGTTTGTCGTTTGTGGGTGAATCTCAGCTTCTCAAGCGGTTTCAGGCTTGCCTCAAGAAAGTATATTCCCACTTCCACTCCGGCTCGTTTTTTACAGCAGTCGAACTTCTCCACATGGGAGAAAGTATCGGCTTGCTCGGCCAAGTTAGTGATCGACTGCGTTACCTTGATAGCTTTGATAAAAGGGGCAAACCCATCATCCAAGCTCTGATTCCAGTAAATTGGACTTTAGTGGTGTACTCACCCAAGACTGGCGAACTCCAAATTCAAACGCCGTTCCGATCTCAGCAACGGATCAATGAATTGCTCACCAGTCTTGAAATGGTGTTTCAGGCCCCCGTCCAACGAGACCAACAAGTTTTTCAGTTGGATCGCCTACGAGAACCCATCCCACACTGGACAAGCAAAGAAGTAACAGCACTCCGTGTTCGACATCTTCATCTGCGGTTCCGAGCACTTGGTGTGGGCCGAATCGTAAAGTTAGAAACGGGTGCCGAAGATCACCCCAACGCCATCTGGGATCTTCTCAAAACCGTGATCGACGACAACAAACGCTACTCCTTTCGGATCATTTTCGCGGAGTTCCAAGTCAAAGTTTTGACGCACCTCGGTTGCCGAACTCTTGCCATTAAATTGTGGCCAAATCGAAGTAACCTACCCGAACCTCCACTCGGGGACACAATCCATAATGTCCTTTTCCAAATCGGCTTGTGTCATGCTCAATAGCCTCTTATTTCTTCTGGAATGCTTCGATTATCAATCCCATCCAAGGTTGACCACTTCCGAATGGCTCGAACACAGAGAGTTACTTGGCTTTGCCCAATCCCAAAACTGGCTCTCACAAAAAAGCAAAACAGAGATTGGAGACCTCTGCCGGTTTTGCGAAGAGGGGGTATTAGCGATTGTCGGTGATCGTGTTATCTGTCCAAAGTGTTTCACATACTTCAAGAAACAGGAGCTATTCAATTGGGAACTCTCAAGACAAACCTTTCTGGAATGGGTGAGTCTCGGCTTGGGATTTCAGGCAACGTATCAACGGATTGGGGATCAACTGCTTTTGATTGGGAATCGACCGATCGCAACCGGTGTTGAATGGCTTTATTACCAGATCGGCACTCGGCTCGATCTAACGGAAACCAAACGACTCAATGCTTCCCAATCCTCATGGGTGTTGTGGGGCACTCAAGCTCCTGAAGGACTTCCTCACATTCGCTCCATCGCTTTGTGGGATCAGTTTTACTTCGATCAAGGAACGCTGAAACTTCGTTCTCTCGGAAGCGATAGGGTTGGCACTTCTGTTCGGTTTGATCTGCAAACCGGTGAACTCTGGATCGGTCAGGATCGAGTCGGAGAGGTGAGTTTTGCCAGCCGAGAATACTATTTCCTTAAAACATTGTGGGAGTCTCAGGATCGTTTTGTCTCCTACCACGAACTCAAACAAAAAGTCACTGAAGCGACCGGAACAACTGATGAGCGTGATTCGGCCACCTATTGTCAAAGGTTGAAGCACCTCACCAAAGCCAAGATTCCCCAGATTGATTTGATCCTCGTCACCAGCGGAAAGGGTCAAGGGTACCGATTCCGTTCCAGAATCACCCTGCCCTAACCAACAAAAGAACTTTGGGAAAAGTGGAAGAATTTAGGGAGGGTGCTTTCAAACACAAGCAGCCAAGGTGGGGTCACTTTTCCCCATCCCTAATGCCTTTCTCTAAAAGCCGAGTCCTGCACCATCCCAAACCACCGGCCCTTGCAAGTCTTGCCCAGCAACGATCCAAGAGCGATTCGGCAATCTACGCCACGAATGATCCTTATTTGGCTGCGTTCTTGTTGGCCGAAACCCGACACTTGCTTGGAAAAAAACGATTTTCCATCAAGAGGGTCGAATACTATTTTCAGGCCAACCGTGAACTGCACAGTTTGATCCGAACCTATTGGCGAGGGGGGGCGATTTTGATGCGACCCGCAGCCCTATTCGATGCCTTTACTCACCTCAAGAGCCGCGACTCTCGCTCTTGATTTTCCCCACTCTCACCATGCAATTCGATCCTCAAAAATTTGGCAATCTTCCCAACGGAACATCAAGCCATTTTCTCAACGGATGGGGCGATTCGATTCTGTTTTTGCATCTTGGCGATTGGAACGCTCCCGAAGAACTCTTTGCTGTTCGCAAGCCTGATTGGGATTTTGTTCGTCAGAAACAAAACGAAGGTTGGAATCTTTCGATCTCGGTTCACAGTTTCCCGAACGGGATTGTGAATATGAACCTAATGGCTTATCGACGACTGGTTTTCTCGATCCCGAGACCAAATACGCTCGATCAAATCCCGTTCGATTGGGTCAACCAAATACCGAGATTTCCTCTGACTCCCCAGCAAGTGCTTCTCTCACGCTCTCACTTCGAGATTGTTTTTGAGGTCGAGCCGATCACCAATCCCCAGCAAATCCGCCAAGCGTTCCGACACGAACAACGACTTACTCAGAAATGGGGAGCAGCCCCACAAACCGAACTTCATCGAGTTGTACCTCTGCCCATGACGTACGAATTCTCAGGGACAAAAGCTCCTCATCTTTGCCAGTTACTTTGGAATGAACCGATTCCTGCTTACCAGTTTGCTGATCTTATTCGCTTCCTTGCTTAAACCGATGCCATCCCTGCAAGAATGGCGAGAAGTGCTGAATTGGCACGATGCGACCGACGAAGAACTCGAAGAGTTTGTCGGTGAGGTTCGCCGAATAATTAACGTCTATTTGGATCATTATTTGCGTGACCTGAACAACGATTCGGGGTAAAAACCACCTATGCCCAAAGCGATCATCTACTGTCGTGTTTCCTCAGATCGCCAAGTTCGAGAAGGGCATGGTTTGGAAGGCCAAGAATCTCGTTGTCGAAAATATGCTCAGGAAAAGAATTACGAGGTCATTTCTGTTTTCCGAGACGAGGGCGTTTCTGGAGGAACCATCGAACGTGAAGGCATCGACAACATGATCGATTTTTTGACGCAAGCGAATTCTCAAAGTGAATGGGTTGTGATTATCGACGATATCAAACGATTGGCTCGTGATATCGTCGATCACTTTACCTTGAAGAGAAACATTGAAAGTACAGGGGCACGCATCGAGAGTCCCTCACACCGTTTTGGTTCAACTCCAGAAGACCACTTCATTGAGAGTATCATGGCAGCGTCGGCAGAACTTGAACGCAATCAAAATAAGCGACAAGTGCGTCATCGAATGCAGGCCCGCCTCGAAGCAGGTTACTGGCTTTTCTACCCACCACCTGGCTACGTTTACCAAAACGTCACTGGACACGGCAAAATGATGGTTCCCAAAGGGTCAGAAGCTGACCTCATTCGAGAAGTTTTTGAGGGTTATGCCAATCATCGTTTTGAGACTCGCGGAGATATTATCGATTTCTTGAAAAGCAAAGGCTTTAAGTCAGCACAAAAACAAGCTGGTTCAACGATCTATTCCGAACACATCCGCCGAGTACTCTCGAACGAACTCTACACCGGCTTTATTTCTTACCCTCAATGGAACGTGACACGCCGCCAAGCTCAACATGAGCCCCTTGTCAGTTGGGAAACCTTTTGCCGAGTTCAAGATCGGCTTCGGAATCAATCCAAACCGATTCACCACAAAAACAATTCGGTAGATTTCCCACTTCGAGGATTCGTTCTTTGCACGCACTGCGACAAGCCGTTTACGGCAGGGTGGAGTAAGGGGAGACGGAAAAAGTATTACGGTTATTATCGATGTGATAACCGTGATTGTAGCGAGCATGGTCGGAACACTCGTTGGGAAAAAGTCCACGCCGATTTCGAGGCTCTGCTGAGCAAGTATCAACCACGACGAAATCTCTTGAAGTTTTTTGAAGAAGAATTTTTGATCGCATGCAAAGCCCGAAAGCTCGATGTTCAGGCTGCGAAGGCCCATCGCCGTGAAAAATTGGCTGCCATCGAAACAGAAATCAAGAAGTACCTTGATCTGCTCACCCAAGTCCAAAATTCGACTGTTCTCAAAAGACTTGAGCAAGAAATCGGAGACCTCGAAGCCCAAAAACTCCGAATTGGCGGGCAGATCGCAGTGAAAGAGGAGTTCGATTTTGAGGTGGCTCTCAAAGCTGTCTTGAAATTCATTGAAACCCCGCTTGAAACATGGAATCGAGGCAATTTAGCCGAGAGAAGGGTACTTTTGAGACTCTTCTTCACTGACACACTTCGCTACTGCCCAAAAAGAGGCTTTGAACCCCCACAACTTTCGCAGCCCGTAGCGATTTCTTGTATCCCAGAACTCGACCGTTTAGAAATGGTGGAGCAGATAGAACGAACTTTGAACCCTCTGTGTGAGGAAATTAGACGACTTTTTGGCTTGATACAGGGCTCTGCAACTATTCAGTCATCTTTCTAGAAGTCAGAGATTGTTTGACGGCAAGCACCATTCTTTATCGATTTATAATCTCCTGCTCTCTACTCTTCGTCCATGCCAACTCGCGATGAATGGAGAGCGGTCGTGGGGCCGAAGCTCACCGATGAAGAACTCGACGAATTGATCGCCGACATTCGACGCATCATCAGCGTCTACCTTGATCACTATTTGGAGCAAGTCAGGCAACAAGAGAGATGTTCTCCAAAAGAATAGTTACGTACAATGACTTTGTCTGTGAAAGGTTCTACTCTAAAGAGTCGGCAGTATATTCAATCTCGCAACATCCAACGTGAGGCCGTAGATCGACTTGCTGACTTTGACGCGATCTTGGGCAGAGCGAAAAACGAGTACGACAAACTCCGCGCATCAGGCATTGTCTGTCAGGCATTTCAGGAAAACGGTGAGATTGAGACCATTGATGTGACACGACACTGTTGGAACCACCTCTTCAAGCATCCAGTGAAGCGACCATCGAAGATTGAGAAGCTCGAAAGAGCCATTGTTCTTCCTCTCGCTGTGAAACTACTTCTTCGTACGACGACTTACCAAGAAGTATCACGTGATGTGGATGCTGGTGGGAATACATGGCTCTACTTCGGCATTATTGGCTATGTGCGAGGTGTGAGAATGAAGGTTGTAATTCGCGCTCAAGAGAAGATTACGAATGCGAAGAAAATCTTGTTCTCCTTCTACCAACTTTCCGGCTCACCACAGCAAGACAAAAAGCCACGTGAGACATAGACAAGAGCCCTGTCTTCGACGCCACTCGCTTGCGCGTAGCTGGCCGGATCAAGGGGCTCCCTTGCGGGAACGTAACCTTTCAGGGCTAAAATTAGTGTACGGCACTCGGATTTTGTTTGCAACGAAACCAAGCAACGAACTCTTACAAGACAAAAGTCAATTGGGCAACCTTCTCACACTGGCAACGGTGGTCGAATGATCTCAAGGCGTTTGCTAACCCTCTCACCAAGAATGAGAGAAAGTTCCTCTGCGGAACGTTTCCAAACATCAAGCCTTGAGTAAATCCCCTCACGACGCAGTGTTAGATATTGGCTTCGTTCGAGTTGGATGTTCAGTCCGACAAGTTCGAGTACGTCCTCCGGAATACCGAGTTCCAATCGGATGAGCAACCGATCAACTTGATTCTCGAAATCTGTGAGTTCGGGCATGACAAGCGTGACGATCTGTCGAGCAGACCGCATGTGAAATCGTGTCGTGTCAGCAATTGAACGAACATCACCATAACCAACTCGACTGAATGCGTTGCCCGAATATTTCGTTTCAATTTCTTCGATTCCAATACCGTTTGTCCAATCCCCAAGAATCGCAGCACGCTTGCAACGAGCCCAATAGGCATCCATATCTTGGGCGAACGACTGCAATTGTTGAACTACATCCCTTCCAAACCGCTCGCTGGCTTTGCTTGTCCAAGTTGCCTCTTTGCCTTTACTATTCGACATTGGGGTGTATATCCGATCAGATTCGGCTAACCCTTGAAGCAGCACTAGAAGGGTCTCCGCCGTCACAGTCTCTTTCCCCAGCCGACGGATGTATTCGATTAGTCTCGTTGCGGATCTAAAGGACAGGGTGGATTGCCCACACGCTCTGCCTAGCAAAGTCAGTCTGACAGTACCAAACTCATCTTCAACCAGACCAAATGTAATCATCTGAGAAAGTAAACCTTCAATTTCACTCGCTGTCTGGATTTGCCACTTCGGGTTAGCGCGATTTAAGAGATAGCCGCCAAAACAATTTCCAAGGAGATTGCTCACGTCATTTCTTGCAACATCGCCGACTTGGACGAGCAGACGGAGTATCCAAGTATCCAAATGTTCGGGATCAAAAGATGACCGAATCGCTTCAGGGATTCCGCGTACATAGCGATGAAATAACTGCGCTCGTTGGTGAGGGTTGTCAGCGATAATGATGGCTCGTCCGCGATCACGCACGCCTAATCGCCCTGCACGCCCCGCCATATTCTTATATTCAGCAACCGTGAACGGACGACCTTCCTCCCCCTTGAACTCCTGTTCGGCTATGACCACCGTGTCGGCCGGAGTATTGATGCCTGCTGCGACTGTCGTGGTGGCAGCTAGAACTTTCAAATTGTTCTCCGGTTCACGGAATGCTCGCTCAACAAGTTCTCGCTCCTCTCGACGAAGGTTTGAAGTGTGAAATGCTGTCCCTCGTGCAACACAACCGCGTAGGAGCCTCGTCGCTGAGGAAGGATCACCAGTGTCGAGTGCTAAGTAGAGAGAATCCTCACCCTTTAAACCAAGATCTTCCGCAAGGTAGTTGGCACAACCCTGAGCCGATCCTCGCTGATTTCGAAAAATAATTAGCTTCTCGCCTCGGTCAATCAGTTGCTTCGCTAACGGCACAATGACATCTTGGGCCGACGGCTTCTGACCTCGCTGACGGATCAACTCAAATGGGAGAAACTGCTCCGTCCGCTCAGTCCCGTCTGTATCGACGAACTGGAACGTCCCCCTTCGGTCGAGGACGCCTTCTACAAGGGGAACAGGACGGTTCATGGTCACCAACCGACCACAACCGAGCCAAGAGTCAAAGTCGTTGATATCGCCAATCACGGCTGAGAGTGCAAGGAGTTGGGGGGCTACACCACGACGTTTGGCCGTCAGGAGGTATGTGATCAATAGTTCGACGGTCATCCCTCGGCTTGGATCTGTGATGAACTGAGCTTCGTCAAGAACAACGAGACCCACGCTGTTGAGAACCGCCGGTTTGTGTAACACGACGTTTAAAAACATTTCGTAAGTAAGCAGAGCAATCTCGTACTTGCCGTTTGTAAACGCCCCTGCCTCGTCTGAGAAATCACCCGTGCAGCGTATGACCCTGTACTGGAGTTGGTTTCCGTACAGGTTCTGGAACTGATCGTATTTTTCGTTTACGAGAGCCTTGTAGGGCAGAAGGAAGACGGCCCGCCGATGCTCTGCCAGTGCCTTAGCTGCTGCCATTTCTCCAAGGAATGTCTTGCCAGCACTCGTCGGGGCTACCACCAACAGCGACTTGTTCTCCAAAATCCGGCCCTCATTTACAGCATTTTGTTGAAGAAGGTTTAGGCCGTTTGGATAACGTTCTTTCCATGCCATTAAGACGGCTTGGGAGATCCCAAAGGCAGCCAGATCGTTTATATCTCCTCCAACCGTCAGCCCGCTAAATTCTGGAAATGCTAGTTGAAATGATTTCCCTCTCCGGAATGGCGGTAAGGTAAGCCCTCCCTCAACACTGTTCACCAAGTATGGAGTTTGAATCACACCCATTTGACCAGAATCGGAACGGATGCGGGCGAGAATTCGGTCAATCGCTTCCCCCACACCAATAGGATCAGTCAGTTCTGTCATGATATCAATAATTGCCTTCGTTAACAAACCATGCCGTGCTTCGGGATGTTCATACGCAACTTGATTTACGTTTGCGGCTGCCAATAAAATTCGTCCTCTACCAACCAGAGTGTCGAGAGGATTGGTCAGATCGCGAGTACGAGGGGTGTTCTCAAGAACTCGGGCGGGTGCACCACCACTGAAGCAACAGTCAAGAATGCAGAGTACAACACCTGCTTTCGTGGCTTGAAATGCTTCTGCTAACTCACCCATTGGGATTGTCGTACTATCCAAGTCATCCAGACGAGTGTCACAGGCTACGATGCGGTGATCCTGCGTACCGTGACACGCAAAAGAGAGAATAATTGTGTCACCATCTTCAGCACGGCCAAGCGTATCCCAAATTGCTGTGCGAATTGCTGTTGAGGTGGCTTGCTCATCGCATAAAAGATTGGCCTGTACACTCGGGATCGAGTCACGAATCAGACAAAATAAAGCGGTCGCATCTCGCCTCGCTCCAGCTAAATCACGAATCTCAGGAGAGGTATGACGGTCGATACCGATGCAAACTGCATGTGTTGCCACGATTAGAATCTCGGAAAGAGAAATTATTTAGTATTTTACACCTCTCCCCAAAAAGCCTCGATGTCAGTTAGTGCGATATTTTACAATTTATTTGCACCGATTGATGATTGAGATTTTTGATTGTCGGATCACGGGCGATCATCCACGCATCGAAATAAATCTATCGGCGACGGATTGGGTGCCAGCAGTTATCCCCGCTTTCCCACATAATCGGTTTTGGTATCGAACTTTACTCACAAACACTTTTGTAAAAAATCAAAGGGTCAATTACCATTCGTCGCTCTTGCCTTCAGTAAGGAGAAAGCGACAATAGTGACTGTAACATGCGTGTAAACTTTAATTTACAATGGTGGAGCGGATAGAACGAACTTTGAAGCCCCTGTGCGAGGAAATCCAGCGACTTTTTGGCTTGATTAAGGGCTGTTCAAGCAATGATCGTTCGTTGACTAGTGCCCAATTCGGTTGGCAGGCTGACTGATTTTAGTCGTTATTTCACATGTTCAATCCTCATCTGCGAGATAGTAGGAGTCGTCCATATCGGGGTGTGGGCTCAGCAGAGTATCACTATGGAAAAAGAGCCTACTCGGAGGTTTCTTTCGGGTCGCTTGGGCTTCCAAAGCCGTTATCTCCTGACACTCGTTAGCCGTCAGATAAAATTGATACGCTTGCAACTCGTCCATTACCATCCTGAGTGCATCCATATCCGTTTCTTCCTGATTTGAAATTCCTCGGAGACGATCAATTTTTTCTTGGATTTTTCGATGTTCGATTTGAGGCATCAGGTCGGGAAAAATATTGACCTTCCCATCTTCGGATTTCACGATTGCTATCGCCTCAAATCGCCCGAGTGATTCCTTCCGACCGAATACATAGCGAATCGCTGAGTTGTACCTTGATCCTCGGTCGGGTGAGCATTTCGGCGAAGCGAGACCGTCCAATATGACTCCAAGAGCATGACAACAGCCTTGTGGATCAATCAGAACAGCACCATCGATTGATGTTACTTGTGGAATGATCTCCTTGGTCAACCGAAAGGGGGTTACTTTCAACGCTTGCGTTTTCAGTCTGGCTGCTTCCGACTCCGCCTGTTCGGAAATAACCAACATGCAGCCGTGCTTCTGTTGACTAATTGCAGAGGCTAATTCACAGAGTTGTTGGGATTCTGCTTCGCTAATTTGTGGAAAAATTCGACGGAGATCCAGAAGAAATTTATCCGTTGAAAATTCTAAAATTGCTCCCTCTGGGATTCCGAATGTCACCCGCATCAGTATATGGTTTGTGTGCAAGAGTTCCCAACTAAATTGCTTTGTAAAACGAATCTTGAACACATCCTCATCGATTGGATTGTAGGTCGGCAAAATGTTACCCAACCCATAGACCTCATTTGCATCACACAGCAAACCAAATCCCTCCGATGCCATCTGGAGAAGTTTCCGAACCGCATGGATTGATTGAAGCGGGATGGGTTCTGAGAGTTGGACAATTCGAGAAACTGCTGGATGATCTTGGCGTGCGATGATGATCTCTCCAAGATTATCTGCTCCTTCGTATTTGAGAGTTGAGAGATTCACAATCAGGTCGTACAGAGGAGGAATGGCAAGGCTCCTCCCAACCAACGATGCGATCCAAACGAGGCTTTTACCCGCGCTAGAAAGAAGACGGTTTGGCTCCTTAATGATGCCGGAGAGTGGAGGATTCGGTTCCAGGCAAGCAGCCAACGTCTCTCTAAGAAATTGGAAGGCAACAGATTCAATTAGCGATCTCATCGTGCTGACGGGTTCAAACGAATAACGCGGCCTTCTCGCCCTCTTCGTCAAATGATAATGATCCGCATGAACGCTTTTCTGCAACCGTAGAATTGGGACAACCTCACAATTTTCCAACAAGTTTGGACTACCGCAATACGCAACATAACCTTCATTCCCTCTTGCATTATTCACCGCTTCTTCGGTTGCACATCGAAGTGCTTTATATCGAATCATTCTCTTGGAGATGCGGTCGTGTGTTTCGTGTGCCTCAGTCCAACCGTGATGTGGGTCAGGCCCCCGAACGATCTTACTCTCAGGGTCTGCTTCGATGAGTTCGAGAGTGCGTGTTTCGACAGACTGAAAATCCGCTGCCGTGAAAACAGAATCGTCCGGCAAGATCGTTACCGAGAAGGTGTTCAATTCATCGATTGGAAAAAGGATGAAGAAAATTTCGGGCTCAAATCGCCTGTCGATTCTCTGAAAAATTGACGCTGCTTCTGAGTTTGCTTGTCGAAAGAATGTTCTTACCTCAACTTCTTGATCTTCCACTGAGTTCTCCCTGAATTTGTTGTGTCGATTCTAGTTTAAACTTTCTCAGCGTCACAATCTGAGGCTCCCCTCTCCCTCACGCAATCTCATTGCACAGTAGCTCGGCTTGTTGCAGCACAGTTTGGGTGGCCTTTTCTTGCTTGTCGGGTGGGTAGCCGTATTTCTTGAGGATTTTCTTTACGAGTATTCGGAGCTTGGCTCGGACGCTTTCTTTGGCAGTCCAATCGATGGTGACGTTACGGCGGACGGCATCGACTAATTCGCGGGCGATGTGTTGGAGGACGGGTTCGCCGAGGATTTTCACGGCACTGTCATTCACTTCGAGGGCGTCGTAGAAAGCAAGTTCGTCGTCGCTCAGGCCGAGTTCTTCGCCCCGTTGGTGTGCGTGGCGGAAGTCTTTGGCCATTTCGACGAGTCGGGCAATCACTTCGGCAGCATCAATCGAACGATTCTGGTAGGCATTGATCGATTTTTCGAGCATCTCGGCAAACGAGCGAGACTGAACCAAGTTCTTTCGGGATTGGTTTTTGATCTCGTCGTTGAGGAGCTTCTTCAGGAGTTCAAGGGCAAGGTTCTTTTGTGGGAGATTTTGCACCTCGGCTAGGAACTCGTCCGAGAGAATGGCGATGTCCGGTCGTTTCATTCCGGCTGCCGTGAAAATATCGATCACCTCATCGGATACAACGGCCCTTGAGATAATCTGCCGAATGGCATGGTCGAGGTTTTCGCCTTCTTGTTGTTGGTCGGAGCCGGACGAGAGCTTCACCAACTGGACACGGATAAATTGGAAGAAGGCGATCTTCTCGCGGAGTGCGATAGCTTGATCTTCGGTTGCGACCAACGAGTAGGCGTGCGAAAGTTCGGTGACCGCTTGCAGATACCTTTGCTTGCGTTCTTCTTGTGATTCGGTCGCACTTTGCGGTGTGAGGATAAAGTTCGTGGCATTCGCGAGTACCGAAAGGCGTTCGGAAGGCTTACCAGTAAAGAACAACTCGAAATCGAAACCGTGAAAGAAATCCGAAACGACTTCGTATTTCTCGGTGAAAATCTCAAGGGCTTGTTCGGTGGGTATGCCCACATTCTGTCGGTCTTGCTCGGTGTAGTCGGCCAGAGCCTTTTTCAGTTCGGCAGCAAGGCCGAGGTAGTCCACGACCAAGCCACCCTGTTTATCGCGGAATACGCGATTCACGCGAGCGATAGCCTGCATAAGGCCGTGCCCTCGCATCGGTTTATCAAGGTACATGGTGTGCATACAGGGGGCATCGAAACCGGTCAGCCACATATCCCGAACGATAACCAACTTCAACGGGTCGTCGGCTTTTTTGAATCGCTTGGCGAGGGCTTCTCTCCCCTTCTTGGTGCGGATGTGCTGCTGCCACGAGGTGTCATCGCTGGCGGAACCGGTCATCACAACCTTGATCGTGCCCAACTCATCCTTGTCGTTGTGCCACTGCGGACGAAGTTTGATGATCTCGTTATAAAGCTCGACACAAATTCGACGGCTCATACAAACGATCATCGCCTTACCATCAATCGAATCGAGTCGTTTCTCCCAATGATCGACCATATCGCGGGCAATCAGTTGAATACGCTTTTCACTGCCGACCATTGCCTCTAATCGTGCCCAGCGACTCTTGAGCTTTTCTTTGACCGAGACCTCTTCTCCTTCGGTTAGCTCCTCAAAGTCAGGGTCGATCTTGGGTCGTTCGGCATCCTCCAACTCGATCCGTGCCAAGCGACCTTCGTAAAGAATCTGCACCGTCGCCTTATCTTCGACCGCTCGTTGAATGTCGTAAATGTCGATGTATTCGCCGAACACGTTTCGGGTGCTTCGGTCGGCTTCAGAAATCGGTGTCCCTGTAAAGCCAATGAACGACGCATTAGGCAAACCGTCGCGTAGGTGTTTGGCAAACCCGTAAGCGATACGGGCATCATCTTCGGTTTTCACCACGCGAGCTTTTAGCCCATATTGGCTGCGGTGGGCTTCATCAGCAACGACGACAATGTTTCGGCGGTCGGTCAGTTGTGGATAGGTGGCGTTCTCGTCGGGTACGAACTTTTGTAGGGTCGTAAACACTACCCCTCCCGAACCAACTTTGAGCTTCTCTTGAAGGTCGGTTCGATCATCGGCTTGGACGGGTTTCTGGCGAAGTAATTCGTGGCAGCTTGAGAATGTCCCAAAGAGTTGATCGTCCAAGTCGTTGCGGTCTGTAAGGACAACGAGGGTCGGGTTTGCCATCTTGGGGTGACGGATCACCTTTCCTGCATAGAAGGCCATTGTAAGGCTCTTTCCGCTTCCTTGTGTATGCCA
>VYLT01000092.1_pt1 | contig 21292 bp, 22 predicted proteins | sample 5114261 | NCBI WGS metagenome assembly VYLT01 (sample SAMN12291815, study PRJNA351875) | freshwater metagenome | isolation source: freshwater lake | place: USA: Michigan, Little Long Lake | collected 2011-07-12 | reverse complement strand
AGCTTAACACAATTTGCCTGAATAAAAACCCGACAAAGATAGTAAAAAAGGAAAAACAAAGTTACTCGACGTTCCCGATTAAAAAGGGAAAAACAGTTTTGGTTATCGACGATGTCTTATCGAAGGGCATGTCCTTTGAGGCTGCACGATCATATTTGGAAAAAACTGGCGCAAAAGTTGTTTGCCTATCCTTTCTCAAAACAAGAAATTATGGTTACCATTCGCTTGCCGAATGTACATTAAAAAACGCATTTGTACCTAACGTAGTGTTAGAGCCTACTTTGGGTACGACTTATGGTTACAGCCAGCATCTTGTGAACCAGAATGCTGCAAGCAACCTAGACGAAATGCTCCGTCGCTATCAGAATTGGGATTGGCCAGAAGAAATAAACTAACGTATGAGACCGTCCCTCACATGAAAGACTCAGAACGATTTAAGTTGCTTGGTTCCTACAAACCGCTCTATGTGAAAATTGGGACTGTTTTGGCCTGCGAGTTCCGAGATTGTGAGGTTGTCGTTACAGGCTATTCCGAGGGTCGAATTCCTTGGCCTATAGGTAAAGCAAAGGGCCAACGGACAAAGACTTGGGTGATCTGCGGCGATCTCGCCGACGCGATCCGCAGGGAATCCAATCAGGCAGTTTGCTATTGGTGGGGCATCACGCCCCAGACCGTGACCAAGTGGCGAGCTGCTCTGGGAGTTGAGCGACACAATGAGGGGACAAACCGACTCGAATACGAGCGAGCTTTTGAACCTTACATGATCGAGGCTCGAAAGAAGGCCCATTCCAAACACCAAGACCCAGAACGAAATCGCAAAATCTCAGAATCGAAGAAAGGAAAAGCACCTACCAAAAGAGCGATTAGGGCTGCAAGGCTTGCAAGAATTGGAATGAAACACTCAGACAAATCCCGAGCGAAGATGAGCAAGTCTCGAACAGGTCTCAAACAAAGTGCTGAGACGATCCGCAAGAGATTAGAGACCCGCCGGAAAAATGCAGAACGGCGGAAAGGCGATTCTGATGACTCCTGAGATACGAGCCCGAATCGATTGCCTTGTTAGGGAATCCGGGCAGTTGAGAGAGCAACTTGTTACGATGGCCCCGATTGATTGGATGGGTTTACCCGAAGCAGAATTCGATGAGCAGTCAAAGAAGGTAACTGGAGCATTTCAGAGATTGGCTGCGATTCGATTAGAGATAGACACTTTAGAGGCTGAGGCTTAGTTCTTTTTTTTGTTTTGGCAGGCTTGAAGCCTGCCCACTTCACTCAAATCAAATCACTCCTACCCCAGCAGAAGAATAATACAAGGGAGGGATAGAAATGACACTCGCAGTAAAATGGGCGGAACTAGGGCCAAGTAGGAATGACTCGTCGTTAGCAGCGACAGCCACAATTAATGGACTTGGCCCATCGTCGAGGACACGAAGCATCGTAACCTCCTTTGACGATGTCGAGACGGCGCTCGGGCAATGTGTTGGCTATTCATCACTCGAAACAATGACAATTTCTGGTAGTGGGACTGCCCCCGATTATCTCAAACGAGAAATTCCAGAACTTTTCCCTGGTGAGTCAGAGTTTGTTTGCCTGAATGCCGATCACTACCAAAGTGACACTTTTATGGGCCGAAAAATCTGGAACGCTATCGCGGGGACATGGGGGGCGCTATCAAAAATCTTCGGTGCCGATCCAATCGGCACCACAGACCAAAAACGGAACTGGTACAACAAAGCTCGAATCAAACTAAACTACAGCAATATCGAGTATAACTCGACAATGACCGACGCACAGTTAGCTGCAACACCAGAAGGCAAGCGAGCCGAGTATCTTCGGTTTTGCACACTCAGAGAAGATCGATCCGCAAAGTATTTCAACATTCCTTCGGGCTTCATGCACGTGATCCCTGTTGGAGGCGGAGCCACAACACCATTAAACTACCCAATTGGAAAAGTGGAATGTAGCGGAACGATTCACATCAAGTGGCATCAAGTGGCATATGAGGCCCTGCCCTTCAACACGATCAATTCGGCAATCGGGAAAGTTAGCAAAACTGCCTTTACCTTTTCGGGCAAAACCTATCCCGCAGGTACGCTTCTCGTGATGCCTCCAAAACTCGAAACATACACGATGAAGAACCGAAAAAAAGGTTGTAACATCGAGTTTGTTTTTAGTGAGTTTGCTGAGGGATTCAACGTCATTTTGAACAAGCAAGCAGGCGAGTTGGTTTATTGCTGGGTTGTGAGCGATGACACAATCACAACCCCCCCGACCCCCGGCTCGTTGCCAGCAAAGAAAACCCTGTACTCCGAGATGGAACTCAAAGACCTTTGGGATGTGAGTAAGGGGTAACGATGCTTCCCGGATTTCCTCCAACTTTTGAACCTGCGATCTTCCAAGAGTATTGGAAGCTCAACGAACTATCTCGGCTCGTTGGAAACTTGCACCCAATCGTCACTCCGCCACTTGTACTGGAGTACACCCCAGCAGGGGCCCTGCTTCGTTTGCAGACAGGAGAAGGTTTCTTGGGAATCCTCGTCGAGGATGCCACAGGATCACCAAAATACGAGAACGTCGCCACCCTTCAAACACAGTACATGACTCTGACCCAATCACGGGTAGGTCAGGTGCTGATGGTTCCGTTCATTGCCGATTACAACAAATTCGGGATTGTTAATCTCTCGGATCAATGGCTCGGATACGGTCGAAAAAAGTTCGAGAAAATTCAGGTCGGCAACGATAGTTCGACTAACCGATACGGGATCGATTTTGATTACAGTTTCGCACTCAATGAGTTGATTCTCGGCCCAAGTGATCCGTCTGCAACAGGAATGCTGCTTAACTTCAAGGGCCAGCGATGGTTGCGTTCTGGAGGAACGGGAGTCCCAACGGGTCGAACGCTCATTGAAGTTTTCGATACCGACGGTTTCCTTTCTTATGGGTTTACTGGTGGGCCTAATGGTGCTGGTTGGTTGTTAATACCCTACCCTGCAATTCCAACGGGTTCTCCTCAATGGAATTGGGGCGGTTCTCTAAACTGCACCTTCTTTTCGCCCGGCGATGTGATGACGGCAAAAGCCTTCCATGTCGGGGTGAGCGATAATCCAGCTTCGACCAAATCGGGAATCACCGACACGGACCCTGTTGGCAATAAATTCGCAGGCGGGATATGTTACGAGAAAGGAGCGACTCTCGTCCAAACGGGGATTCAGTGGAAAGACGAGGGTTTGAATCTGGGTATTGCTGGAACTGCGAATACGGTTGATTTTGTTGGTTCTGGCGTGACCGCTTCGCGGTCAGGAAACACAATCACAGTAACAGTGACCAGCGGCGGAGTGACCGACGGGGACAAAGGAGACGTTGTTGTTTCGGGTTCGGGTTCAACTTTTACGATTGACCTGAACGTTGTCACCTACGCGAAAATTCAACAAGTCAACCCGTACAAACTTCTTGGCAATCCGAACGGCACAATGCAGAACTTGGCCGAAATCGGGGTTTCTGGCCTACTCTCATTTTCGGGCGGGAATCTCACAGCTGCAACGACCGGTGCGACCGGTACGAACATCGTCGGCGATACAAAATCCAACGGTCTGACGACGGCAATCGGAACAGGGTTATCGAGGCTGCCAAATGGAGTTTTAGCAGCGAACCAAAACCTAAATCCCGCATGGGCTTTAATTGCCGGATGCACGTATAACGTTCCCGCGACTGGCTGGTACGAAATTGATGGGACCGGACACGGATACATCGATTTTACGGGAGCAGGGATCACTTATCTTCAGTGGAGGATAACTCTAAACGGCGTCGCTGTTGCAGATAGTTATTCGATCCAGTCTAATCAACTGGCTGGAAATGCCTGCAATCACCAAGTCCCGCAAATGTGCCCCAAGATTTTTTGCACTACTGGTCAGGTTTTGCAATTAGAGGGATGGTGGTTCGGGGCCGTTCCCGGCGTATGTCAAGCACAACCAACTACATTTTTGAAAGGTCATCGAGTAGGGAGTTAAACCAATGTCAGTACTAATCACAGAATACGTCACGCTGGTAAACGAGGCGTCGAACAAACTCAGCGCACTCACAGACGAAGTATCGAATATCGAGAAAGCGAATATCGAACTAACTCGTCAGCTCGCAGAAGCAAATGCGTTAATCGAAAAACGGAATACGGAACTTGTCGAAATGCAGGCCCTTCGCGGGTCCGAGTACGAAAAGCGAATGGAGGCTGAAAACCAGTTGCTCGTATTACGGCAAACGTCAGAAGCTCGGATTTCCGAACTGACTGCAAAACTCACGACCTATGAGCAACATCCCAATGTGGTTGCTGCAAAGCGTAAGCAGCTTGAGGAGTTGCAAAAACAGGTCCAATCGCAGCTCAACTCACTTCCCCCAGAATCACCTCCAACAGAATCCACCCCTGCCCCTGAATCAACTCCCGAAAAATCTCCTGAACCTACCCCCTAAAAGGATCCCACACTCGGTTAGACTCGAAAATAAAGCCACACGGAGCCTTCCAGCAATGCGACGATTTTTTGACAAGGACTTCTTGTTTACTGCCTGTCTTGTTTTGCCTCTCGTTCTCGGCGCCTGTCTCACACAAGGTTGCCCCTCACAGGGGGCAACCAACAACCCACGCACACCCTACGAAAACTCCTCCTTCGTTGGTGGCCGTACTCATGCTGGTGAGGTGTTGGATTGCGACCTGCCCGAAAGCGAGCAAATGAAAAACATCGGCAGCCTGCTTGACGGTGCTGGCATGTGCGTGATGAGTTCCATCGAGATGGCAGCACGATTCCAGAACATGGACGTGCGTTGGAGAGGTTTGCGAGATTTCTGTGCAAAAGAGAAAGGCGGAGGTTGGCCGGAGCGAACGGTGGAGCAACTCGCAGCCTACGCAAAGGCCAAAGGGATGCCGGACCCAACAGGCCAATACCTGCAATACGAAGGACCCGATCCTTACCCCATCGTCGAGGCAGCTCTGCGATCTGGGAGGATGGCCTGCATCACCTACGGCACAAGCCCCCGCTACAATCAGGGGTCGATAGCTCACATGGTCTGCTGCGTGAAAGCTGGATCAGGTCAATACTCGGTTGTCCTCGACAACAACTTCCCCGGCGAAAACAACAATGAGTGGATGTTTAATACCGAGTTGAAGCGTCGGATCACCTATCCTCGGCGAATTGGTTGGGTGTTTGTGTGGCTCACTCCGCCACCTCCGCCCTCGCCGAAGAATAATACTATGGGGGCCATCGATGTCAGACGTGATTCTTGGAGTTGTGCTGTTCCTTATTCTCGCTGCCCTGATCGTGTTGTGGGGACAAGGGCGGTCGCACGACGTGAGGATACGGAGATTAGAAACCCACAAATGGCCTCCGCCTGATGAAGGCGACTGGTGGAAACACAGATAAAGGGGATTTCAATGCGTTCTTTTGTGCTGGTTGTTTTGCTCGTGTTCTTGGGTTCGCTCAGTGCGAACCCGCCTTGCTGGGGCCAAGTCCCCTTTGGGCCGGTCGGCCCTCCTGTGCCTTACGCCCCTGTCCCTGTTGCCTCGGCTCCATCGTACCAGTGGGTGTGGCTCGACGGCGATCTCGTCCCGCCGGGTTGGATTGCTCTCCATGACGGGAGTCGCTACGTCGGGAGACTCCAACCCGATACGGGTTTATTCGTGTGGGGTAAAACCGGCAAGCAGATTGACTTGGCTGCCCTTGTCGCTGAACACAACCCCGCACGCGGAGCGAGACCCGCAGGGGCCTTGCCAATCTCGCAAGGGCCTGCCAAATCGAAACCAGCCTTGTGCGAGTGCGATGAGAAAAACGGTTGCCCCGGTGTAGATTGCCAATGCAAGAATCCCGATTGCAAGGGGCTGTGTCATAAGAAGAAAAACGATATTCTTGTGTCGCAAAAATCAGAGATCGGCCCCGTCGATCAACCGAACCCGAAGGACAAAATTCCTCCGGGTGGTGTGAATATGGAGAAGCTCTCAGGGGATGAGCGATTCACCCTGAGAGGCAAAACTGTCACCCGTGCTGAGGCGTTCACGGCACTCGGTGCAGCCGGGAGCGTGCCAGACGACGCCAACTCGATCCGCCTAACCGTGATTGGGTCGGAGTTTGCACGAATGAAATTCCGTAACGATTTCACGCAGGCCCCAGAGCTTGCTTACTGGAAAGATAAGTTCGTCGTGACCGAATATCCTTCGGATCACTGGCGGATCAAAGAAGGTGGATTCAAAGCCCCTGCCGATGTTGCCGAGCCAGTGATCTACTTGCAGAAACCCGACGGCACGGTTCTCCTGCGATTCGATAAATGGGAGGCAGGGACGAGCGTCGCACCTTTCGCAAAAGCGTTAAGAGACAAGGTTCCCGGCTACGACCCCGCAAAAGACCCGACCCCAAAAGGGTCGGGATCGGCCACAGACAAAAAACAAATTCCAACCGAACTCATCTGGCTTGTCGCGTTGCTGGCCGGTGGCGGGTTGCTCTATTGGGGAGTGAAAAAGAAAAATGCCTGATCTGACACTCAGCACCGACAACCCGCTTTGGCCTGTGATTGCTCTGATTGCGATGGGGGTGTTCGCCTACCGCAAGTGGAAAGGCCAACCAACCGACTCGGTGAGCATGACCTCGGTGATTCAACCAGTGTTGGCAATCGCCTCGAAAAACAAGGCCCTGCTTTCACTCGTTGCGGGTGGGATTGCCCTGTTCAAGGGTGGCGACATTCGCAAGGGGCTCTTGGAATTACTCCAAAAGGTTGCCGAACTGATCGGAGGCAAACAGCCTCAACCGATTGCCTCTGCCCCAACACCGCAACAGCCAACCCAACCCGAAACGCCCCCAACCGAAACGAAGTGAGAAGGTTATGGTCTCCCTGCTAATGTCAATTGCTCTGGCAATGCTGCCAGAGATGTCGAACGAGGTCGAGATTGAGATCAGGGTTCGATATGGAATCGACTCGGTTGAACAGGCCCAAAGGCTTGCGATGATCGCCGATAAGAATCTCGAAAATATCCAGTGGCATTGGAACCAAGATCGGAGGGCAAATTGGTTTCAGTCGTGGCAGAGTGCGACGCTCAAGCAAATAGTGTTTACTCAGCTACGCTGGGCTTTGGACAGGCGATGGGGAATCGAGAAACAACAAGAACATTTGTCCAACATAAAAAATCTTTTGTGCGACGGGCCTCTGCCTTCGCCCTATGTAGGAGACTGATATGACGGCTATCGAATGGCTTGGTATTTTTGCAACCGCACTGCCCCTCATTATCAAAGCAGCCCACGCGAAGGGGTACGAGTTGCCCTACCTCTCTGCCCTGAGTGATTGGATCGCAGCCCGACAGTGCCCACAAAAACCAACGGGGGCATAATGAAAACGGAATGGGTGATCGCTGGCATTCTCGGACTTGTTGCGTTGTTGTGGTTCAACCCGCAGCTGTTGCACCAACAGCCCCGCCAACCTATGCCGATTCCATCGACCCCATCGACCCCTGCCCCGACCGATGGCAAACAAACAGGGGTCGTTCAAGCTCGAAGGATTGAGATTATCGACGCAACGGGAAAAGTCTCGTGCGTCCTCGACACAACGAACACAGGAGCCCCCATCGCAATCGTGAATGATGGGGGCAAGGCAATAACAATCGACCTTCTCAAGGTCGCAAGATACGCAAGGTAAACTCAAATGGGAATCGGAGAACAAATTCGCAAATTCGTCGCACTCGAATTAGGGGCACAGGCGACAAGTTTGCTTGACCCTCATATCGACAAACTGGTGCAACGAACAGTTGAACTCATCACGCCTGCCGTTACTGAGGCCGTCACTGCAATTATCCGCAGAGAGATTCAGGAAGAAATGGCAGCTATGTTCACAGAGCAAGCAGCTTAATCGAACAACTAAGCGTTGTGAAAGCTGGGCAACCAGTTTCAACTGGGGGATCGTGTGTCACCACGATCCCCCAGTAAACAAAAACACATCAAAGCAGGGGGTAGATCAACGTGGTTGATTTTGTTCGCCCTCCTCCGAGCACCTCAGATCGAGAAGATCGGATAACCCGTCTCACCTCACGAGCCGATTCTCATCTGCCCCTCTTCCCTGATCCTCCCCCGCTCGCTCCTATCACCAACGGGTTTTGGCTCTTGCTCCGAGCTGTAGCTCGTGGGGTCAGCTACGATCCAACAAGAAGGGGGCCAAATAAGTGGAGGGTGTTGCTCAGGTCCTCGGTCGCCTCAGCTCGCAAGGTTCGCGTGAGGCGAAAGCGTCAGCATGTTGGATGGTTTGGCAGCGAGGTTGAGGCGATTCGAGTTGCCCTGACGTGGTCCCCGCCGGTTGACGATTCCAGTTAGGATGTAATTCCCTTATTTCGTGGGACAATCGTGGGACTGTCCACCCGCACTACCTACCCAAAATGCCATTTTCGCCACCTATTCCGCTTTCCCGACTGCTCAAAAATGCGTTATTTTCTATTATTAACTAAAATTGTCATGCTTTTGGGTCGAATTCCTAAACCGAGGGTCGATGGTTCAAGTCCATCCGAGGGCATTTTTCACAAGCATTTCTTTTCACGGGCAACCTCCATGCGATTTGGTTACACAATCATCTACGTTTCCGATGTGGCTGCCACCCTTGATTTTTATTCGCGTGCGTTTGGGATACCCGTTCGATTCTTGCACGAATCCGGCGGGTACGGCGAACTCGAAACCGGATCGACCGCCCTTGCCTTTGCTGCCCACGAGGTCGCCTCTGCCAATCTCCCCGAAGGCTACAATCCCATTAAACCCACCGGAAAACCCGTTGGTATCGAAATCGGCCTCATCACTGACGATGTCCCCGCATCGGTCGAAAAAGCTGTTGCAGCAGGAGCCACCCTCATCAGCGAACCGAAGCAAAAACCGTGGGGCCAAACGGTTGCGTATGTGCGAGCGCCCGAAGGGACGCTGATCGAGGTCTGCACTGCGATGGGAGGTTAAAATGTCGCGTTTCTATCTCTACCACAGCGATAATCAGAACTATGAAAGTTACCTGATCGAAGACGAATCGGACTATGACACTCTCAGTTTTCTTGAAGGTGAACGGTTAGGGAATCGTTGGAATGGAGCCATAATTGAATTGACAGAGAAGGGTGGATTACCGAGCGATTTCCCATCTTTCATGTGTGTAAATCCCCTTTTGAGTGAGAGGGCTTGGAAGACACTTTCGCCGTTATTATCACCTTTTGTCGAAGCCTTGCCAGTCGTCAGTCAAAGTCACCAACATTTCTATGTCCTGAACGTGTTGTCCATCTACGATGATATTTTTGATACCGACAATTCCCGATTTAGCTTCAATAAATACTCGAAGTCGATTTCGTCCGTTTACGAATACGCCTTTAAGAACACCTCGTCAATCAAATCACCAATTTTCAAAGCCAAAGAAACCATGTGGATTCATACTTATTTGACCGACGATTTCATCAAAATGGTAAAAGAAGCTGGATTGATCGGACTTAATGCAATTCCGATAGCGTGATTCAACCCCAAACGATTTTTCCCTTCTGCGTCTTTCTTACGTTCGCTGGCCTCTCGGATAGAGAATATCTTCGATGTTGGTTCGGCCTCGGCAAGCCTCCTCGAAGCTGTTGGCGAGGAGGGTGTGTTTGGAGGGTTCCCATCCTAATGCGGTTGATAAGGTACAGACGATAGGATATTCGCCGTTTATGGCTGATTCTCGCATATCGAAAAGATACATAATGCTTGCACCGTTCATTGCGAAGGGTACGGCATCGGGCATGTATTCGGGGAGGGCGAAAGAAATCATCATAACTCGAATATCTTCTTGGAACATCTCAAAATATCGTTCGCCGTTAAAGAACTGTCCGCCGTTTGACCATGTGAGGAAAGAGATATACGATTCTGGAAACGGTCTGTACGGCAATCGCCAAAGGAGCGGCTCGAATGGTTTCTGATGGTTTCGGACAATTTTCTTGGCTTCCCGTGCAGTAATCGGAGTAGACACCGAACTCAACATCTGCCGAACCTCTCTTTCCGGAAGCCCAGTTTGAGGCCAAGCCCTCTCAAACACCGTTGACCAATCGATCATGGGTTATCCCTTCGTATATTTTGGATTTCAGCCCGGTACGTTTTTTCCTTCTTCGTCCTTGTTGGATTCTTCGTCAGGTGGGAAGAGGATGGATTCGATCCTGCTTCGGCCTCGACAGAATTCCTCGAAGTTAAGTGCCATCTGAGCGTGTCTTGGATTACTCCAACTCCAACTCGCTGCTTCAGCGCATATGATAGGATATTCTCCTCTTATTGCCGGTTCTCGCATGTCGAACAAGTAGAGGACAAGACCGCCATCGGAGCCAAATGGAACAGTATCGGGAAAGAACTCTGGGACATAGTTTTCAATCATCGCCTCACGAATACCCGTTACAAAATCGTCAAATCCGTACATATCAAAAGTCCGATCACCGTTTCCGAAACCTCCTCCATTACACCAAGCAAGGAACGAAATGTACGATTCAGGGAATGGTCTAGCAGGCATCCGCCAGTTCAACGGATTGATAGGTCGCCATGTATCATACCATTCGGGCGAGTCCTTTTTGCTGAAAGGATTTTTCTGCCCTTTTGCAAATTTTGCAGCTTCTTTCGTACTGATCGGAGCCAATTCCGTACCCAACAGCCTCCGAACTTCACGCTCAGGAAGCCCATCCATCGGGACAGCTTTCTCAAACACCGTTGACCAATCGATACTCATTCTTGCTCCCTACTTCAGTTCCAATTTCAAGTCCTTGAATCGCACTTCAATCGGGCCGCCGCTGTGGAGTTGCAGGGCGAAGATTCCTCGTGTGGCGCCTTTGGGGTCGTCGAGATCGACGCAGAGTTTGCCGTTGATGTAGGTTTTGATTTTACTGCCGACGGCTTCGATGACGTATTCGTTCCACTCGCCTTCTTTGACGTGTTCTTCGCCGGATTTGTCCCAGAGGATGGCTCGGCCGTGTTCCTCGTAGAGCTTGCCCCACCAGCCTTTTCCGGCATCGGCTTGATACCCCTTCACGTCGCCCCCGTCGATCACTTCGCTTCGGAATTGAATCCCGCTATTTTCGGTGTTGGGGGTGAGTTTCATCTTGAGGGTGAGTTTGAAATCGCCTGCTGCAAGTTCGCTCTTGAGGAATTCGTTTTTCTTCAACCCTTTCGGGGCACTGCCGACGATCTCGCCATCCTTCACGCTCCACAAGGTTTTATCACCGACCCAACCTGTTAAATCCTTTCCGTTGAAGAAGTCTTTTGCGGTCTCTTTGCTCACCAGTTGCGGTACTTGCGTCGGGTTCTTGAGATAGGCGAACAAGGCCCGTATCTCGATTTCGGAAAGCTGTTTGGTCAGGTCGTCGGGCATCATGGAGGTTTGCGAATCGCGTCGCGTGTCGATGTCGTCGGTGTTGAGGGTGATCGTTCCATCGGCGGTCGCCACCGTGAGAATCTTCCCGCGTTCTTCTTTCACGATTCCCGTAATCGTTCGACCATTCAAGGTATTGAATACGGTTGCAGCATACTCTTTCTGAACGACGGCACTGGGGTCGAAAATGTTTTCCAAAAGATAATCGAGATTCGGTCGATTCGAGCCAGTAATATCGGGGCCGACCTTTCCGCCCAACCCGTAAAGGACGTGACATTGTTGGCAGTTCTTGGCGAAGATTGCACGGCCAAGCATCAAGTCAGGTTCGGTTTTCGGCGGGGTGTTCAACTTGGTTCGCCACTCGGCTATGAGTTTCTTACGTTCTTCGGGGGTCTCTCGAACGGCTCCCCAGACGGCGGTAATTTTGTCTTGCAAAGCTTTGTCGTTGAGGTTGCGAATGTTCCGAACCAAATCAGCAGGCAGTTCATTTGCTGCGAGCTTCTTGTCGCCGATAGCATTGAGTAGGGCTTCGGCATACTTCACCCGCGAAGTAAGCGTGGTAAGGGCTTCCCGTTTCTCGGCGGGTGTGAAACTTGGGTAGGCTTTGAGAATCAGAACAGGGGCTTCGAGATCAAGAATCGTTGCAAACCCTCGAAGGCTGGTAACTCGGGTGATAGGGTCGTTGATGCACTCACGCAGCACCTCGTGAAGTTTCGGGTCACGCGAATCCATCAGGGTTGCGATAGCCCCGTTACGGGCAGCAGCATCGGCCTTTGAGTTTACGGCAAGTGTGCGAAGTGTAGCAAAGGCGTTGGCATCGCCGAACGTGGCTGCCAACGACAGCGACGTGTTGCGAATAGCAGGCGTTGCTGACTTTTGCAATTCCACGAAAACCTCGCTCCAACCTTTCGGCATCGGCACTTCCCGTTTCCCGCGAACCGCTTCCGTCAGAGCAAACAAGAACGCTTGCCGGTCGGCATCGGTCTTGGCGGTTCCGAGTTCCTTCACGACAATCGCAAGAGCTTCAGGAGTACCAATCGCTCCGATTCGTCGGGCGGTGAAGTCGCGTATCAAAGTAATCTTACTGGCATTGGCTATCGTCATTGCTTCTTCAGGCATCTCTGCAATGACCGGCTCCCACGCATACCAATACATGAGCGGTAGATTGTGATCGGTCGCATCTCGTTCGTAAGCGAACAAGGTTTGCAAAACCGGCACTCGATCTTTGAGCGGGTATTTCTGCAAGGTACTAGCAACGCCGAGACGAACCGAAGGAGCAAGGTTTGACTTTAGCACGCTCACAAGATTATCGGAGTTCGGAACCCAAGCATCTTTTCGGTTCTGAACGACAAGACGCAAAGCCCAAACAACGACTGTCGGGTCTTTCGATTTCAAACCCACTTCGGCGAAGGTCATTGGTAGCCGCGAATCGAAAATCGCAAACGCTGCCCACAATGTTCGCAACTCTGCAAGAGGGTTCTTCGATTCCTTCGCCGACTTTTTTAGAAGGTCTAAGAGTTCGGTAGTCTTCTTATCGTCGTATTTGCCTTGTGATGCACGTTCGGCAAGAATGCGTCGGGCGTGGTTGGTGTACCATTCGTTTTCGGCAAATTGGTAGGCGATCAATTCGGCATCTGTGCATTTCTTCAGGTCGATCCCTTTGACCACTTTGCTATCCTTATGAACGATCTTGTAAATACGACCATTTGTGCGATCCCAGATCTCGCTGGCGTTGTTGTGGCATGCTTGCTTGTCGTACCAATCGATCATGTAGACGTTGCCATCTGGCCCATACATGAAGTTGATGAACCGTGCCCACGCATCGTTCGCAAAAAGGAAATCGGGGTGTCGAGTCGCTTTGTAACCGGAGCCGAATGCTCCGAGGTTATCGATATTCAATCGCCGTCCGTGAATGTTCCCCATGAACATCTTTCCCCAATACTCGCGTGGCCATGTTCCCCCTTGATAGATCATCGCTCCGCAGTGAGCATGTCCCCCGCCCACTTCGTCCGACCGGCCATTGCCACCGTGAGGGGTCGCCCCAACGTAGTGACGGTGTTCGGCAATCGTTTGAATATCAGCATAGGTGTACGGGTTGAAGTGCGTTCCCCCTTGTCGATGGTATCTTGCACCGGGAATGATGTGCCAGTTATGCGGAATCACACAGGCTTCGACAAAAGCTTCGCCAACATCGTTGAACGCTAAACCCCACGGATTACTCGTACCGTGTGCGTAGACCTCGAAGTGATGTTTCGTCGGGTGATAACGCCAGACCCCTGCATTGATCGGAGTACGTTCGGCATCGGGTGTGCCGGGTTTCCCCACTTTGGAATGTGTGAACACTCCATGACACCCGTAAAGCCACCCGTCCGGCCCCCAAGTAAAGGTGTTCAGAGTTTCGTGGGTATCTTGCAAGCCCCACCCGTCGAGCAGCACTTTCAATTCGCCCGCTTTTTCGGTGACGGGATCAATCGGGATGAACATAAAGTAAGGGGCAGCCCCGACCCAGACACCGCCGAACCCAACTTGAATACCTGTCAGAAGGTTCAAGCCTTCAAAAAAGACCGTTCGTTTATCGAAAGTACCATCGCCATCGGTATCCTCGAAAATCACAATCCGGTCACCTTTGGCTTTTTGGGCATCGGGTAACACCGGCCCATCGTGTGGAAGGCGTTTGGGGTAGGTGTAACACTCTGCCACCCACACCCGTCCTCTTTCGTCGAGACACATCGCCACCGGCTGATGAACGTCCGGCTCACCCGCAAAAAGTTTGACCGAAAAATCTTTGGGAACGGTCATTGCTTTGGCAGCTTCGAGGGGTTTCAGTCCGTTATGCTTAAATTGGTCGGGCGGAGTTGCTTTGGGACGTTCTGCAACTTTGGGTTTCTCTTTGTGGAACCGGAAATCATCGAAGTTCACATGCCCCCAATGCCCAACGTGGTTATCGACAACGCGAATATAAATTTCGGTGTTCTGCACATCTTTCAAATCCACTGCGACCCGTTGCAACTCTTCGGATTCCAAACCCGATGCCTGAAAGAATACCTTGTCGTTATCTTTGCGAACCAGTTGCACACACGTCTCAGGATGAGGCCCACCCGCAACTAAGAACGAGGCATAAGGATGAGTGACCTTGAACGGCACAGAAGTGAGCGTCCCCTTTGCTTTATCCTGCACCTTCTCATAACCGCCAATCCAGAATTGACCTTGATGTTTACTCTTCATGTCAGGACGACGGGGAAACACCGTATCCCCCTTGATCGGCTGCCCCTCAAAGGCTTTTCCGGTTGCAGTCCAATCCTTGAGATCGCCAGTTTCAAAATCGAGGTTCAGGGGTTTGCCGTCAGAGTTCACAGGAAGAACTCCGTCATCAGCAAGGGTAACTGTTGTGCCAATCAGCACGAAGGCAAGCAAAACACGAAACATGAAAAACTCCGGAAGAGGAAGGAGAATCGTGAGAGTGATTCGGGTTTATCATAGGCAATCGAGAAAAGAGAGAAGCCCCAAAGGTCGATCTTCGCTCAAGGGAACGACAAACCCGTTCAACCTAATTATCAACTCTTTTCCGCTGGTCCTAATGCCTTGACGAGCACTTGGGATTTGCGACCGCTTTTGTCGTACACTAGCCGTCTGGATGGGGGGAGGTCGTCGGGGGTTCCTAAACGGAAGCCCCCTTTTTGGATGAAGAAGTTAATCGCTTGCGTGGAGAGGCAGAAGAGTTCGGTCATACCCGATAAACGAGATTGCTCCTCGGCGAATTTCACCATCTTCAGACCTATACCCCTATTTTCTTGGCGTCCATCGACATAGACGCTGGCGAGTTCGGCCTGTTTGGTTTCGGGATAGAGGTGCAATGCTCCGCAGGCAACAAGGGTTTTATCGACCTCGAAGACGAAATAGTCTTCGATGATTCGTTCGATCTCGACGCGGGTTCGCTTCAAAAGCTCATCGGCTTCGATGCCCCGTTGGAGTAAGGCCCAGATCGCACGCAGGTCTTTCTTTTGGGCCTTGCGGATCGACTGATATTCGTTCCCGTGAATGAGCGTACCTACCCCATCGTTCGAGAAGACTTCGGTCAGCAAACCTTCGGGGGTTGTGCCATCGATAATATGGACACGCGGAATGCCGACCTTTGCGGCTTTAAGGGCGTTTTCGAGTTTCGAGAGAGCTTCTGCCGGTGCAATATCCCCACGCGATTTCTTCAACAGGTTAGCACATTCGTCCGTCGTCAGTTGTCGCAGGGGCTTGCCGTTGTGTCGTGGTGCTTTGTGAGCCGAGAGATACACTAACTTCACGGCGTTCAAGGACTTAGCAACCTCAACGGCAACGGCATCGGAATTGAGGCGAAAAGTACGCCCATCGCCGTCCCATCCTAGCGGGGTGATGATCGGGATAATATCCCGTTCGAGCATCCCGGTTATCATGGGGCTATCAACACGGTCTACCTTTCCGGTCCACTGGTGATCGATACCCCCCAAAATTCCGGCAGGGTGTGCGACGAGAAAGTTCCCCGATGCTGCTCGAAGGTCATGGTCGGCGAGACCTTGTAGGATAAGATGCGTGACTTGGTGGGCAGCCGAGATGCTCAGACGTAACGTGAGCGGGTCAGTAATACCCGTACCGTCGGAGTTGCTGAGGCGTACCCCTTCTTTGGCAGCGATTTGCCGGACTTGGGCACTGGCGCCGTGAACGAGGGCCACCCCAATCCGCAAAGAGCGGAGAAGTGAAATATCCAGAAGAAGATTCTGGAAATTGTCGTCTGCCACAACTGCCCCATCGAGAGCGATCACGAAGACGCGATCTCGAAATTGAGGAATGTAGCGAAGAATTTCACGAAGGTCGGTCAACCGGAATGTCGTCATTACAATATCGAAACCGAAATCGATTTACTGCATCCAACAGAGTACGTTGTTATTACCTTATGGAGTTTGAACTGTGGAAAAAGTCGTTATTATTGGAAGTGGCCCTGCTGGTTGGGCTGCTGCTATCTATACCGCCCGTGCCAATCTGCAACCCGTCGTGATCGAAGGCGACCCATTTAGCGAGAAAAATCGTCAACAAGGGACGATTCCTTTGGGCCAACTTTCGCTGACGACTGAGGTGGAAAATTATCCCGGTTTCCCCGCCATGCACACACGCGAACTTTTGAAAAGTGCCCTTCCCGAAGCCGAACAACCGTACTGGGTTGTGTCGAATAAAGAGCAACCCAATCACGGGATTAACGGCCCGGAACTCATGGCCCTCATGCGACAACAGGCCCGTAACTTCGGTACGCGAATTATTTCCAAAGACGTGACCAAAGTCGATTTCAGCAAGAAGCCCTTTACGATGACAACCCACGACGGCGAGACTATCCAATCGCATTCGGTTATTATCGCAACGGGTGCCCGTGCCAATTACCTCGGGCTCGAAAGCGAAGATCGTTTCAAGAACCGGGGCGTCTCGGCGTGTGCGGTGTGCGATGGGGCTTTGCCTCGATTCCGCAACAAACCCCTCGTCGTGATTGGCGGGGGAGATTCTGCGGTTGAGGAAGCGAACTACCTCACGAAGTTCGCAAGCAAGGTCTATCTGGTGATCCGACGTGACGTGTTGCGTGCCAGTAAGATTATGCAACAACGAGCATTTGATAACCCCAAAATTCAAATCGTCAAGCACACCGAACTCGATGAGGTGTTAGGCGACGATCAAAACGGCGTAACGGCATTGCGATTGAAGAATAATCAAACGGGTGAAAAAACCGTCCTCGAAACATCGGGACTTTTCCTTGCGATTGGGCATACCCCAAACGTGAACTTCCTTGACGGGCAAGTAAAACTCACCGAAAGCGGTTACATCCAATGGACGACCCTTGCACGAACTTACACAAGTGTCGAAGGGGTCTTCGCAGCCGGTGACGTTGCCGACGACTACTACCGCCAAGCCATCAGCGCTGCGGGTACAGGGTGCATGGCAGCTTTGGATGCGGAACGATATTTATCGCATCACGGGTTGGTGTAAAAATCTTGGGGCAAGCCCCAAGATTGCCCCTCGAACCCCGATACCCACCCCTCCGATTCCCGATCCGAAATTTTTCTCGAATTGAAACACATCCTTTACCTATCGAGTAAACTATACTCATTAGGATGCTCCTTGAGGAATGCAACGATGCGATACCTACCGCTCTTGTTGGTGTGGACGACCTTTGTCTTTGCGGAAAGCCCGTCTGCGAAACCTTCGCCGGAGCCTGCTTACCCAACGGATAAGCTGAATAAGCAAATCACTAATCCGACGGTTTTGGATTCGGCTAACAAAGAAACGCTGCTTTTTCCGAAAGAGGAAACCAAAGGGACTGTCGTTGTTTTTCTGTCGTTTGAGTGTCCCGTTTCTAATGGGTACTCCCCGACCCTGATTGAGATGCACAAAGAGTATTCCGCAAAGGGGATTCGTTTTCTGGGTGTGTGTCCGAATGAGATGGACAAGGGGGAGCTTGCTAAGAAGGTTAAAGAGTTTGAGATACCTTTCGCTGTCTATGCCGACCCGAAGCTCAATGCCGTTGATGCTCTCAAGGTTGCAACAACGCCGGAATCGTTTTTGCTCGATCATAATGGGGTGTTGCGTTATCGTGGGCGTATCGACAATATGTATGCAGCACGTTTGAAGAAGAATGCCAAAGTCACCGAGTTCGATTTGAAGAATGCGATTGACGATCTCCTTGCTGGGAAAGCAGTTCGCACACCGGCTACACTTGCGGTTGGCTGTCCCGTGAATACCAAGACCTCGACTGCAACGGAAACCACGAAAGTAACCTATCACCGCGACGTTCTGCCGATTCTGCAAAAGAATTGCCAACAATGTCACCGTTCGGGAGAGGTCGGGCCTTTTGCATTGATGACCTACAAACACGCCGTAAATTGGGCCGACGATATCAAGAGTTACACGCAATCTCGCAAGATGCCCCCGTGGAAACCTTCGGCGGGTATCGAGTTTCACAACGACCGACGGATGAGCGATGCCGAGATCAAAACCCTTGCCACGTGGGTCGATAACGGAACCCCTGAAGGCGACCCGAAGGACGCTCCTGCTCCGCGTAAGTTCGACGATGGCTGGCAACTCGGTAAGCCGGACCTCATCCTCACTGCCGATGAAGATTATCATTTAGGTGCAAGCGGTAACGATGCTTTCCGATGTTTCGTTATGCCGACCAATTTGAAAGACGATATGCACATTATCGGTTACGAAGTTCGTCCGGGGAACCCGAAGATTGTCCATCATGTGATTAACTATTGGGATATTTCGGGACGGGCACGCGAACTCGAAAAGGAAGCTCGCACCAAAGCCTCTGCGGACGACCGCGACAAAGGGCCGGGCTATTCTTCCTCAATGGGGATCGGGTTTATTCCGAAAATGTCCGACCGACCGGGTATTCCAACGATTGGTAATTTCGGCGGATGGGCACCCGGACAAGTGCCACGATTCATGCCCGAAGGTACAGGTTACCTCTTACCCAAAGGGGCCGACGTGGTGATGCAAGTTCACTATCACCGCAATGGGCGACCCGAAAAGGATCGCACGCAGATTGGAATTTACCTTGCCAAGAAACCCGTTGAAAAGAACATTAGCACAATCGTCGTAGGGCCAAAACTCGGCGTAAGTACGCTGGTGATTCCTGCCGGTAAAGCCGACCACATTATGACTGGTTCAGCATATCTGTGGGTCGATGCCGATTTGCATTCGGTTATGCCCCACATGCACCTCATCGGCAGATCGGTCAAGGTGACCATGACCCCCAAAGATGAAAAACCGATTACCCTCGTCGAGATCAAGGATTGGGACTACAACTGGCAAGAGACGTATTGGATGAAGAAACCGATGCGAGTGAAAGCAGGCACGAAGTTCGAGATCGAAGCCGTTTTCGATAACAGCAGCAAGAACCCGAATAACCCGTTCAGCCCACCTGCGTTTATTCTCTTCGGCGAACAAACGAATAACGAAATGCTCTTCGGCTTTATCGGAGCAACGGCGGTCGAGAAGGACAAGCGTGTGCGCTTCGGCACGAAACCACCGGAGTAGGTGGACGAACGAAGCTTTTAGTGTTCTGGCGAGTCCCGAAGTATCGCCTAGCCCCCCGCAACGATCTAAAGATCGTTATAGGGCAGGGCTAGGCGGACTGCGGGGCACCCCGTGAAGACTTTGAACGCCGTTAGATTAACAAGACACCCCCAAACCCTCCCTAAAAAGGATATTTTTACCTCCATCTGATTATGAAACGATTCCTCCTTATTTGCTGTCTGACCCTTGTTGGGTTCACGTCGGCACAAGCACGCGAAACGGGGCCGATGCCTCGTGAAGTGAAAGACAAGTACGAAATTCCGTACAAGCTCACCGATACCAATCACATTTTGGTACGGGTGAAGATGAACGGCAAAGGGCCGTTCAACTTCATTATCGATACGGGCGCTCCGGCATTCATTATGACCGAAGCTCTTGCGAAGAAGGTCGATGCCAAAGAAAAAGACGGTCGGGTGACCTTTGAGAAAGTCGAACTCGAAGGCGGTATGGTTGTCCCCGATGCGTGGGGTATTGCTGTCGATATGTTCCAGCTCAAGGGAATGAATTCGATGGGCCTTGCCGGCGTCGAGCTGCATGGGGTGATTGGTTACAATGTCCTTGCACGTTACAAAATTACCTACGACTTCACCGATGACAAACTCCTTTTTGAACCAGTAAACTACAAGGTTGCTGAACCCAAACGGATCACCGCAAAGGATAAAGATCAAGGTTCGCTCGAATCGATGGGCGATATGATGAAGTTCCTTGCTGCCATGTCCGGTTCCAAACCGAATTTCGATTTGCGTCCACGCGGATTTGTCGGCGTGGAACTCGACCAAAAAGGTGACCAAGTCCTTGTGAAGTCTATCGTGAAAGGTAGCCCTGCCGAGAAAGCGGGCCTCGAAGTTGGCGACGTGATTTCGAGCTTCCAAGTCAAGAACATCAAGAAAGCGAGCGAGTGGTTGGATGCGATTAGCAAACTCCCCGAAGGAGCAACGCTCAAGTTCAAAGTAACACGCAAAGGGGCCGAAAAAGACATCACCATCCAACTCGGAAAGGGGCTATAAACATGCGAACATTTTTTACACTCGCTCTGATTCTGGTTGCAATTACCGGTGTCACTTCCGCTCAAACGAAGGACACACCCAAAGAAGCCAAGAAAGAAACGATTGTTGTACCGTTTGAGCTTGTGCCAAGCGGTCACTTCATCGTCAAAGTGAAGATCGACGGCAAAGGGCCGTATAATCTGATCTTCGATACGGGCGCTCCCATGATGCTCGTTTCGCCGACGATTGCAAAAGATTCCGGTCTCGCAGATAAGATCAAAGAAAAGTCCCCTATCGCCCTTTTCGGGATGATGGGCTTTGCCAAGATCGGCGAATTTGAAGTCGCAGGGGTGAAAGCAAAGGGTGTCCAAGCCCAGATTATCGATCATCCTACGGTGAAACTCTTCTCGAAAGAGTACGAACCCAAGTACGGCAAAATCGAAGGGATCGTCGGCTTCCCGTTCTTCGCCAAGTTCAAAATGACCGTTGACTATTCCAAAAAGGAAATGACCTTCACCCCGAGCGGTTTCGATCCAGGGGAAGATAACGTCGTGATGACACGAATGATGGAAAAGATGATGGCAGGGAAGGCCGAAGCAAAAGTCGTCGCAAGCTCCGCCCTGTTCGGCTTTGAAGTGACCAAAGACGCCAAAGACGAAAAGGAAGGCGTAGACGTGAAGAGCATTATGAGTGGCACACCCGCCGAAAAAGCCGGTCTCAAAGTCGGCGACCGAATACTCACACTCGGAGGCCGTTGGACCGACACCGTAGGCGACCTCTACTCCGCCGCCAGTTTCGCCAAACCGGGCAAAGAGGTTGAGTTGAGCATCCTGCGAAACGGCAAACCGATGAAGGTCAAAGCA
>VYLT01000090.1_pt1 | contig 21440 bp, 15 predicted proteins | sample 5114261 | NCBI WGS metagenome assembly VYLT01 (sample SAMN12291815, study PRJNA351875) | freshwater metagenome | isolation source: freshwater lake | place: USA: Michigan, Little Long Lake | collected 2011-07-12 | reverse complement strand
CCCCGAAGGCTACTGAAACCGTAAAGGCCACGAGCCGGGAGCGTTAGCGACCGGAGTTGATAGCGTAATCAACCCACTTTTCTTTTCTCCAACTCTCTACGAAAAACCAGTATATACGAGGCCAACGGGCTACCGCCCTCAGCATTAATTGCTTTGAGTCTACCCCGAAGATTACCGGTATCCAGAGGCCAAAAAATGCTTCGGTTCGTAGAACCATTGGCTTCGTGTAGCCCCGCCCAGCCCTATGGCGGTCGTCAGACCGTCGCGGGGGGCGGGGCGGACTACGGGGCTTGCCAACGATATCACACACCCGATCCCCGATTCACACGCCCTTCCCTCCTCGAGAAGAACCTGTAGGCTATGCACACCCGCCGTTTTTTCCCCTTGTGCGAACTCATGTCTAATCCAACACCCGCCGATTCTTTTCCGAATGCTCGACCGACCTCTATTCGTTACGGCATTGTCCTGATGACGGCTCTCGTTGCGGTATTTATGTACATTGATCGGGCCTGTTTGTCGCAGATGAAAACCGAGATTCGGACCGATCTCACTTTGCAAGACTGGGAGATGGACTGGATTTTGGGTTCGTTTTTCTTTACCTATGCCCTCTTCCAAGTCCCCGCAGGGTTGCTCTCCGGTTGGTTAGGGGGACGTGCTGCCCTTACGATCTATCTTTTGGGCTGGTCGTTATTCACTGCGGTTTCGGGATTCGCACAGGGCTTTCTCTTTCTGATTATCGCACGGCTATTGGTGGGCATGTTTGAAGCAGGTGCCTATCCGACGGCAGCTTCGCTTGTGAAGAATTGGTTTCCGGTCAAATCGCGTGGCAAAGCAAGCTCTGGGGTCGCACTCGGTGGGCGTAAGGGTTGGGCAATCTCGCAATTCTTAACCCCTCTTCTCATCTCGACGTTTGTGGCACTTCAGTTTACCCCATGGCGTGGGGTGCTTGTGCTTTACGGTGTCTTGGGTATTGGGATGGCATGCCTGTTTTTCTGGTTCGTTCGAGATACCCCCCACGAACACCCGAAGACCAATCAAGCCGAACGCGATTTGGTTCAGCCTGATACTCCACCAACAGAAAAGCCCCTGAGCCAAGACCAAGACGATTACGTTGACCGTGAAATACCACCCTCGCAACCAAGTGTGTGGAGCGTGCTACTCGGTTTCGTGGTCGATTATCGGATGTGGCTTTTTGGGGGAACCCAATTTTGCGTGAACATCGGTTGGGCCTTTTTAATAACGAATCTTCCGGACATGTTGGTCACGAAATATCAGGCGACTCCCGAAGAAAAAGGGATCATGGCAACCGTACCCCCGACGATGAGCATTGTCGGAATGCTACTCGGAGGAATCATAACCGACATACTGGTGCGGAAATTCGGTTTGCGTTGGGGGCGTGCGATACCCATCACTGCGGCACTCGGAATGTGCAGCCTCATGTACCTTACGGGGCTTGTCGTCTCGGAGGTTTGGGTTGTTGTAGTCGCGTTCGGCTTTGTGGCGTTATTCGCCGACCTTGCGATACCCGGTCTCTGGGCGTTTGCACAGGATATCGGCGGGAAAAATACCGCAGCGACCCTCGGTTGGGGAAACATGATGGGGAACTTTGGGGCAGCATTATCGCCAATCCTTTTGGGGTTCATCAAACGAAGTTCGTGGGGATGGGATGGGGTCTTTGTGGTCTGTGCGTGTTTCTTCGTCCTTGCAGCGGTTTTTGCACTCGGTTTAGATGCCCGCGAAAAGAAAATTTCTCTCATCTAAATTTCATGGATTTGGACGCGAAAGGGGTTTGGGAAGCAGAATTTGTAAAAGTCCTGAACATTTCTCATCACTTACCTTGACGAATTCAACCGAAATAATCAAAATCCCAACTAACCAAGTGCGAATCCCTTGATAACCGAAATGCCCTAAACCCAACAGGGGATCAAAGTTTATGAGCCAAGACTGGTACTACGCAATCGGAGAAGATCGCAAAGGTCCCGTAAGTTTACGGGAACTCCGCGATTTGGTGGACGAGGGAACTGTGCGTCCCGCCGATCTTGTTTGGAATGACGACATGGACGATTGGAAGGAAGCTCGTCGTGTCGATGAGCTTCGCGGGTACGGCGGAAGAGGATGGAGCCGTGCCGACCAAGACCAACGCGAGGAACGGGGGCGGGATCGTTACGACCGCGACCGTTACGACCGCGACCGTTACGACGACGACCGACGTGGAAACCGTCGGATTCCTGCCGATATTTCCAGCCAACGAACAACGGCAGGCATCCTTGCCATCTTGTTGGGGCAGTTTGGGGTTCATAAGTTTTACCTCGGCTTTAACGGGTCTGGTGCGATTCTGTTGACCTGCACCCTTGTGGCACTCGGTTTGGGGATCGTGAGTTGTGGGATGTTGTTTTTCCTGCAAATGGTCGTCCCCATTATCACGCTGATCGAAGGGATTATGTACCTGACCAAGAGCGATAAAGACTTCCACTACGACTATAACATTCGCAAAAAAGAGTGGTTCTAACCACTTCGGACAAGAGAGGATATTGTGGCGCAAGATTGGTACTACACGGTTAATGGCGAGCAGGTCGGACCTGTTACGCCCGCCGATTTGAAGAAAGCCGTAACCGACGGGACAATTCAACCTTCGGACATGGTTTGGAAAGAAGGCATGGCGGAATGGGTCGAAGCTCAAACCATTAAGGGTTTGTTTGCGAGCAACGGGTCCAAAGCCGAACCGAGTAAATCTGCAAAAGCTGCCCCTCAAGAAGAGGAAGCCGAGGAAGATCGTCCTAAAAAAGCCATTCGCAAAGCCAACCAAGACGATGACGATTACGACGACAGAGACGATGATGACGACCGTCCCAAGAAGTCCAAGAAAGGCAGGGGGATGAGCGGCTTCAACGCCGAGGAAGTTCGTTCTACCAAAATGACGGCGGGGCTGCTCGGACTTTTTGGGGGTGGTTTGGGCCTTCACAAGTTTTATTTGGGGAAGACAACACCCGGAATCCTAAATCTTCTTTTGTGCTGTGTTGGCTTAGGTGTGATCGGCACAATCGAAGGGGTCATTTACCTCACGAAATCGGAAGAAGATTTCTACAAAGACTATATTATCGGCGATAAAGGGTGGTTTTAACCGCACCCTCTCTATATCAAACAAGAGATCGTATTACCCCTAACTTCTCGAAAGGAGAATCAGATGGCTGACAAAGAGATGACGATGGAAGAGGTCAACAGCAAGAAGACGGTTCTTGCGATTGTGGCAATTTTGGTGGGCTTCTTAGGAATCCACAAGTTTATGATGGGTAAAACCGTCCCCGGTATCATCCACATCTGTACAAACATCCTGTGCTTGGGGGGCATAATCGGTCTGGTCGAAGGGATCATCTACCTAACCAAGAAACCCGAAGACTTCAAACGCGAATACCTCGACGGCGACAAAGCTTGGTTCTAATCGAATCCGCCCAACACGATTCACAACGAGACCCTTTCGGGTCTCGTTTGCTTTTAGCCCTCTTCGTTAAATTCTCCCATCCGGCTTGGGCCAATCACCCCTTTCTTCGTGTTCGCAATGAAACTCAAAATCTCTTGAATGATCGTCAGATGTCCTAACTCAGCCTTGAGCTTCTCGACACCCACACTCAAAATATCACCCGAACGATAGAGAATCCGGTGAGCTTGTCGCACGGCATCGATATCTGCACGGGCAATCCCTGCCCGTCGCATCCCAATGACGTTCACACTTTGAATATGGTTTCGATTTACCAGCATAGAAAAAGGAATCACGTCTTTGGTTGCCTGCGATGTTCCGCTAACAAAACTGAGCCGACCAACACGTACATATTGTTGACCGGCTGCATATGCCGAGATAAACACCCCATCGCCGACTTCGCCATGCCCTGCCATTGCTGCACAGTTTGCAAAAACGACGTTGTTGCCAATCCGACAATCGTGGGCAACGTGCGTATAGACCATAAAATAACACTTGTTACCAACAATCGTTTCACCTGTCCCGTACATGCCACGTTGAACGGTGACATGCTCGCGGAAGTTGTTCTCGTCGCCAATAACCACACTCCCCGGCTCGCCTTTCCAACCCGTATGCTGCGGTCGATCCCCAATCACGCAACCCGTTCCAAAATTATTCCGAGCGCCTGCAACCACAATCCCCAAAAGGTGAGCATGCGGAGCAACCGTACACCCGTCACCCAAGCTCACACCCTTTTCAATAATCGCATAAGGACCAACAACAACGTTCGCACCGAGGGTCACCCCTTCGTCCACAATGGCAGTCCGATGAATCTGAGCGCTCGAATCGATTGGCATGGGTTCCTTTCCGATAAATCTGGGCCAAAGACGTTTTACAAAACCAGAGTAGAGACGCAAAGAGTGGAGAGTGAAAGACACGGGAACGTCTTTTATTCGCAAGTATCGCCCCGCCTGTCCCAAGACGGATGTGAAACATCCGCCGTGTGGGGGCGGGGCGATACTTCGCGGACTTGAGGTGTCTTTCACTCTCCACTCTTGATGCTCTCCACTCTTTGAAGGCATATTCGCATCGCATCGACAACCCTTGCCAGCGATTCTTCGCTCATACATAGAGGGGGCATGGCGTATAGCACGTTCCCCAACGGGCGTAGGAAGACCCCGTTTTCGAGCGAGGTCTTCCGGAATATCGGGCCGATGTTTGCTAAGTATCCGCCACGACTTTCGATCTCGATTGCGAAGATGCTCCCCTTCGTGCGGACTTCTTTTACGCGATGATGCGACCGGAATTCGTCGGCGTGAGCTTTCCAAAATTGGGCGATTCGTTGCACGTTTTTTTTCCAATCGCCGGTTTCTGCAAGCTCTAAATTCTTCGAGGCTAAGGCACAGGCTATCGGGTTACCGGTGAACGAATGTCCGTGAAAAAACGATTTACTCCGATCTTCCGTATCGAAATGCTGAACGATCTCCGGTGAGGCAAGCGTAACCGCAAGGGGCATGATTCCACCCGTGAGCGTTTTAGAAAGGCATATTAGGTCAGGCGATGCTTGTGACTCAATGTGCGCCCAGAGATGTTCTGTTCGGAAGGCATTCATCACCTCATCGGCAATCAGGTAAACGCCGAAATCTTTACAGACGTTTGCGATTTGGGCAAAGGTTTCCGGCGTGTGCATTTGCATCCCCCCTGCCCCTTGAATCATCGGTTCAATCACGATGCCTGCCACTTCTCCGGCATGTTGCTTCAAAGTTTCTGCCAGACTATTTGGACACAAAGGAACCTGAATCGCCTTAAAGAGCATTGGTTCCATTTCGCCGAAGTAGATCGGGTCACGGCTAATGCTCATCGTTCCAAAAGTATCTCCATGATAGCCGTTCTCGAAACCGATAAAAAGGGTGCGTTGTTTTTCACCGCGACGCGACCACGAAAGGTACGCCAACTTCAGCGCCACTTCAACAGCAGTGGAGCCATTATCAGAAAAGAATGCCCTCCCCTGCCCTTGCCAACGGGTGTGCTTCAAAAGTCGCTCGGCAACGTCAACGGCATAGCGATGGGTGGCCCCTGCAAAAACAACGTGGTCCAGCGTGTGGGTCATCTCGCGTAGGGTTTGCATGAGGGGTTCGTGGCAATGCCCGTGCAAAATCGTCCACCACGAACTAAAGGCATCGATCACCTTTTGCCCATTTGCCAAATGCAAAAATTCATCGCGTGCGGAGACTACTTCAAGCGGATCATACGGATCACGCAACGAGGTATAAGGATGCCAAACGCTTTTTCGATCCCGTGCAACCAGATTCAAAGAGGGGGCAGCTTCCTTTTCTACAAAAAGATATTCATGCAATGATTTCAGCGTCGTTGCATGTTCCCTCGCTATCGTGCTGTATTCCTCTCTAGTCCATTCAACAGGTTGCGGAAGCGAGAAAACTTTTATTCCAACATGTTTGGTTATCTCGGTTTCGGCATAAGTGTCTGTTGGGCCGAGTAAAACAACGGCATTGGGAGAATATCCTTCCGCACGCATGGCTCGCAATTGCCCGACCACGCGACCAATAGCACCCACCGCCGACGAACTCAACAGCACCGACGGGCAACCCAGACCTTTGATCAATTCCAGTTGCAATTCCGTTTCATTCAAAGGCGAAAAAGGCCCGCCAAACGTCTCGATGAGGAAGGGTGCAGTTTCTTTGGGCAGATACTTCAGAAGCTCGCTTGCAGAAGGAATCGTTCGGCCAAGATTCTTGGCAGCAAGGGGAGGAGCAACGGCTTCGGCAAAGTGCTGCACACAAGGAAAAATACGCACTTCGGGGAATGCCTGTCGAATCTTCTCGCTATCAGCAAAGCCACTTTGCAAGGGTTTCCAATACCCCCAAACTGAACCAAAGTGAGCCAACCACAAAAGGCTAAACGTGGACTTACCCGCATCGGTATCGGTTCCAAGAACGACGAGTCGGTGAGCAGAATTTTTGGACAAGGAACAACCTCAATCGATTTAGTCTTTGGAAGGTTTATCTCAGATGCGAGTCCGCAGAGATCGCCTAGTCCGCTCTTCGAGCAAGGACTAGGCTACACGGGTGCGCCCTAACGGGCTTTGAACTCGAAGACTCGACCGAGCGAAAACAACAAATGCTTTGTTTTACCGAGCGAAGCGATGGAAAAGCCCGCAAGGGCGCACCCGAATAGCCTAGTCCTTGCTCGCAGAGCGGACTAGGCGAACCGACGGGACTTGCCAATTGGCTGCGGTATTCATCAACCCTCTTTTCTATCCTTTCTTTGCGTGTCTTTTCTTTGCGGCTTTGCGGCTTGCTTCTCTTTGAAAACTACTTCGTTTCAATCGTAGCTCCGTCGCTTAACGATCCAAGATTTGTAAGAACGATTCTTTCACTTCCTGTCCAGTTCTCCCAATTTCCACCGACTTTCTTTCGCTTCAAAACTTCGGTTTGACCCGTTGCGGTTTTTCCTGTCAGAACCTGCCAACGGGTGGCTTTATCCCCGTCTGCAAGAAAGCAAAAGATAGCATCGTCCACGAATTGCAAAGCCGTTGTCGGAACCGTGATTGCATTGGGTACTTCGAGCGTGAAAGCGGTGTGAGCGTACATCCCCGGTCGGAGTCGGCGTTCCGGGTTGGGTAAATCGATCTCGGCTCGTAGTGTGCGTGAGGGGTTGTCCAAAGACCACGACGTGCGTGCAACCTTTCCAGTGACCTCTTGTTGACGAAGGGCAGGCAAACGCACTTTCACTGCCATCCCCTTTGTAATTTGCGGGGCAGCATCTTCGGGAATATCAACCGTTAAACGGACTTGGTCAATTCGTGCTACCGTGAGAAGGGGTTCGGGTTTGCCAGATTGGAGTAAGTGGCCTTTGTGAACGTGGCGTGTGATAACAACGCCATCGAAAGGGGCATGAATTTTGGAGTACTGTAACAGGGTTTTGAGACGATTCACCTCAGCATCGGCGGCGTTGGCTTTGGCCTCAGCGACTTTCACTTCGGCAACGGCTCGCTCTTTCTTGGCTTGGGCTTCATCCGCGAGTGCCATAATCGCTTTGGTGTGGGCGATACTTTCTTCCCATGCCCCTTCTGCCGACCGGAACTGGTTTCGGGTTTCTTCGGCGGTTTGTTTGTCCACAACCTTTAAGGCAACAAGGTCATCGACACGGGTAGCTTCCGACTTCCAACGGTCGTAATTCGATCTCGCGGCTTTCTCACGGGCGCGGGCTTCTTCGACATTTGCCGTTGCGGTGCGGAAACTGGCTTCGACCGCAACGGCATTTTTCTCAGCGAGAAATACTTCGGTACGCACAGCTTTGGCAAACGATTCTTTCTGCGTGACCTCGACGAACATTTCTGGCATTTCGATTTCGGCAAGCAATGTCCCCTCTTTGACGGGATCGCCTTCTTTGCCAACGGGTCCGGTAATCGGGTCATCGATATCGACGTAAATGGCTTTCACAAATCCGGGAACCTTCGCCATGAGAGGGGTAATCTCGTAGGCATGGACGGTGCCCGGTTGCTCGAAGGTCCACTTGAGGGTCTCCTTTTTGGGCGTGCCGATATTCACAGCAACAGGACCAGAGGGCGTAGGGGTCGCTTTGTTGGTAGAGGCAGCCGGTTTGTTGCACCCTAAACCCGCAAGGGCGATAAAAGAGCCGAACAGCACGAGGATACGCGAAATGGTAAATTGCATAAAAAATAATGGTGACAACGGTTAGGCTAATGGGTTATTATAGGAGGTGGGACGCACCCCTACATCTGAGTGGGGAACTCTTGCGTATCATAAACTACGCTGATTGTATGGGAACCAAGATTTGTTGGTTTCGTAAAATAGGCAATCAGAGAAAACTGGCGTCACCCACAAAGACGATTCCACATGACTTCCTTGTGAAGATTCGTTGTGCGTGTCGTTGGGTTCGTTTGGGGTACGCCCTTTGTAACTTGAAATTTTTCAACCCTCTCCATTGAGGGAGTGCTTCTTATGGTCAAAAATTGGTTTTGCCTCTTCCTTCTATTGGTCGGTGTGACGGGTCTTCCTGCGGATGATCTGCAAGTCCCCTGGGCCAACAAATTCTTCGCACCGAAAGAAACCCCCTTAGTCATCGTTCACGACTTTGGCACGGTCGCACGGGGCACGGTTGTTACCCACAAATTCCAGATGACCAACCCGTATCAAGTTCCGATGCAGATTGTGGAACCCAAGCCGACGTGCGGTTGCGTTTCGGTTCTTGAAGGGAATCGAAAACTTGGCTCCCTTGAGACGGGCTTTCTGGAAGTAAAACTCGATACGAATAAATACGATGGCGGATTTAAGAAGGTGACTATTCCTGTTACCTTCCAACACAACAGCACAGGCACAGATGGCAAGCAATCGTTTTTCCAATCGACCGCCATGCTTGAGGTCCACATCTTTAGCCGGAAAGATATCGTCCTCAATCCCGGCCAGTTCGAGTTTGGTCAAGTTCCTTTGAATCAAGAAACAAGCCGACAAGCGACCCTCAGCTACATGGGTAACGTGCGTGATTGGAAACTGACCGAAGTGGGTTATGACAAGGAGCTTCTGGACGTGAAGGTACAGCCGGTGAATGGTCAACGTGGAACGGTGAATTATCAGGTCACAGCCACGCTGAAAAAAGCAAGCAAGTCGGGCGAGATCAATCAACAAATTGTTCTCAAGACCAACGATCCCGCCAACCCGAATATCCTCATCAATGTGCGAGCAATGATCGCTGCTCCTTTGAATGCCCTTCCCGATGTCGCCACTCTCGGAAAGGTCAAACTCGGCGAGACGAAAGATCAACGGATCGTTATTTTCTCGGACCGAGAATTCAAGATCGTTGGGGCACGCGGACAGATTGAAAAAGAGCTTATCATCGAAGCCGACGTGAAAAGCGAGAAAAAGCAACACGTCATCATCGTGAAATTCAGCCCCAAGAAAGTGGGTGCCTTCAAACAGGTTCTCGAAGTCGTTAACAATCGCGGGGAATCGGTTATGATTCCCGTCGAAGGTGAAGTGATAGAATAACCCCTTGTAATTCGAGGTTTCCCTTTGTCCGGTAACATGTTTGTACCGCTATGTTACACGTGGAACATTTTTCCCAGACCTGAACCTATTCCGGTAACGTGATGATCTTGGCCCCGCCCCGTTTTCCATGCTCTCGCACTTCGAGGGTGACCTTTTCCTTTCCGCAGGCGGCGTAGAACTCGGCGGGTGAACTGACCGGTTTTCGATTCACGCTCAACACCACCAAACGGCTTGCGGCTTGCCAATCGGGTAACGCCTTTGCTGCGGGGCTACCTTTATCCACAAATTTGATGGCAACCCCTTCGGGCGCAACGTCGCTGCCAAAGATGCTCGAAAAATCGACCCGTATACCGTGTACACTTGGCGGAAGTTGCGAGGCGATAAAGGGTTCGTTATTCGCAAGTTTGACAAGGCGTGCTTTACCCGTGAGAATTTGGTTTCCGCGTCGGAACTCAAGGTTAATATCGTTGCCTGCCAATGCTGCTCCCACATGCAAAAAAAGGTCGTCTTGAGAGGCGACTTTTTTGCCGTCGATTTTCAAAAGCACGTCACCCGCACGCATACCGGCTCGCTCAGCAGGGAACCCAAGCGGAACCGAATCAATCGCGACCCCATCAACCACGCGATCCCGTTCGTCTTGGCGAAACGAGACACCCAAAAAGCCGTAGTCCACCTCTTGGCCTTCGCTTAATCGTTCGATGATTCGTTTGATATTTTGATCCATCGGGATGGCATAACCAGCCGCACTTTCTCCCCCCGTCACCGAGGCCGTTGAAGTCGTTAAGGCAACCAGTTCGCCTTTGAGATTTAACAAGGCTCCACCGGAGCAACCGACGTTTAACCTTACATCGGTCTGAATGAGCGTGCCGTATTGGTTCAACGGTTTGGCCCGACGTTCTTCGCTCACGGGTGCAACAACCCTTCGCTTGAGATTGGAGATAATCCCCCAACCTGCGGAAGGACTCCCGTCCTTGAAACCGGCGTTGAAAGGGTTCGCCATCGAGATCACAATATCACCTTTTCGGGCAGCCCCACCATCGCCAAAGCGAATCGCCTTGAGACCAACAGGAGGATCGATCAGACGTAAAACCGCAAGGTCGGAGCGGGAATCAGAGGCGTAGATATCGGCGTAGGACCCCCTTCCGTCCGCAAAGCGAACGTAGATTTTTATCGCCTTCTCGATGACGTGGGCGTTGGTCAGAATTAATCCCGTCGGATCGATAGCCACCCCTGAGCCGTAACTTTCGGGAACAGTTTCACCCTTCGCAAGGTCGAGCCGGTTAATCATTTCTTGACGAGGGATGTCGCCGAATCGTTTATGACGTAACGGGTTGAATCCGCCTAGTTTACCCGGAGTCGGGGGCGAGGGTATCTCCCCTAATTCGGCGTATTGCTCCGAACGTGAGACCGCAATACACGCAATCGACGGTTCAGCTTTCTCGATGGTGGCGTGTATCGATTTTTGTAGGGCAACAATTTCGGGCGAGGGTTGGGCATACCCGATACATGCGAACGTGAAACCAACCAACAAAACGGAAAATTTATACACAAGGTCACCAACAAAGGGGAAAGCCAATCGAAAGGAATGGTGGACAAAAACTATGTTTTCTTCATAGGAGATCGGAACAGCAAAATAAAGACCGCAAGGGCTGCAAACACCCCTAAACTTGGCACAAGCCAGAAGCCGTCCCAATGCAGGACCGAAGAACCATCGGGATATTTCTGTTTGTATTGTTCGATGACGATACCGGAGAAAATACCCCCTAACCACATGCCAAGCCCGTAGGTCAGGAAGCTAAACAAGGCTTGACCGCTTGCCTTAATATCATCTGGTGCTTCGTTATTCACATGGATAAACCCTGCTGCAAAGAAGAAGTCGAAACAGACCCCGTGAAGGGCAATCCCGATAATCACCATCGTGAGCGGGAAGAAATCGACGCCGTTCGATTGTAAAGCGTACCCTTGCGAGAAAAGTAAGTAACGTACGCCCCACGCTGCCATACCGATCACAAGGACCATCTTCATTCCGAAGGCTCGGAGGAAGATTGGCAGGAACGGAAGCAAGACGAGTTCGACCCCTTGCCCAATCGCCATGAGGCTCGATGCGTTTTCACGTTCCATTCCTCCTTTGCCCAAGAAGCTCGACGTATTCGAGAAGTAGAATGCTAAAACAATCGTAATCACAAACGAAACGATAAAGAACACCGCAAAGGAATAGCTCTTAAATAAGGACAACGCTTTCAAGAAAGGGATCGTGTCACCGGATTTCGATTTCGGCGGGGTGTGGGGTAGAAAGAACGACAGGAAGCCTAACGTAACCGACAAACCTGCTGCCACATATAACGGTACAGGGCTTGACGCACCTTTGCCCTCGGTCGCCACATCTACCACCAATCCAACGACGATCCAACCAATCGTGCCAAGCACCCGAAGGCCGGGGAAGTCACGTTGACCATCGGGAACGTGGGTGAAGGCAATCGAATTAGAGAGTGAGAGAGTCGGGTTGTAGAGCAAGGCATACGCAAGCGAAGCAGCCATCATCAACGTGAACCCGTTCAGGCCCATGAATTCGGTTGTCGAATCGATCTTCGCCATCGCCACAAGCAACACAGCCCCAAGCAGGTGACAAATTGCCATGAGCTTTTCGCTCGACATTAAGCGGTCGGCAATGAACCCTGCAAACATGGTCGAGAGAACCGCACCGAGTGCCATGTTCGCAAAGATGAGGCCGGTTTGATTTCCGAAGTATTGGATAGGTTCCTTAAACCCTTTCGATTCGAGAAAAGGCCACCAATAAATAAACCACGAACCCCAGATAGCGAATTGGAGGAACATCATTATGGAGAGATTCAATCGCAACCCCATCGCCAGAGGAGGTGCGGAGCTTGGTTCAGAAGAAGAGGATGCCATTCACGAAACTCGAAAATTCAGGCGAGAAGGAAGATGTTCGCAAGGATAAACAAGACACGCAACAACGGCAACAGACAAAGTGGAAAGATTCCGATTCTGACGTGAAAAAAGAGTTTAATTTGATAAGGAACCTTTTGTACAATACGGGTGGAACAAGTTGATCCTCCGAGGAACAAAAATGAAACTTTCCAAATCGTTGCCCGAGATACTGCGACTCGCAAGGGGTATCCAAACTTATTGGGAACAAGAACTACCCAAACGCCATCCAAATTACCCGATTGTCAACGCTGGTGAAGACTCTGGTCCTCCGCCACCGGAAACAGCACAACTCGAAGCACTGCTCGAAAAGTACACGGACGAACAAGTTTATGCCCTAGTGTTCTTGGTCTATGTCGGACTTGGTAGTTTTCACGCCAACGATTCCGAGAGAGGTTTTAACAAGCTCCACGAAGCGTTCCCACATAAAGCCGAAGCCGTTTCGTTGCTCCTCAACGAGAACCCTCTCGCAGATATTCTCGAAGATGGCATTTCGCTGTTAGAACAGGAAGGTCTGGATATTGATAGCCTGTATCTCACACCGGTCACGCAACCCTGATCTCAGAGGAGCTCTCTGTGCCTTCAAATGCTTTCAACATTCACTTAAACCAACTCCTTGCAGATGCAGACGAATTAACTGCGATACACAACAACCAACGAACGGGGACGGCAGGTAGGCAGTATGGTGTTGCCTCCTTGAATCGTGCAGCGGTTGTAATCGCTGTGTCGTCGTGGGAATCGTATATCGAAGAATTGGTGAGGGAATCCCTCCAAGCACTCCAACCAACTCCGCCTTCGTCGATGGGCAACTGGCCCGCGTTAAGTGCTTTTATTTTGGGGGAATTAGGTCGGTTCAACACTCCGAATTCGACTAACGTTATTAATCTGCTAAATCGGTGTTTGGGTCTCAACGATGTCTCGCTTGCTTGGCGTTGGCAAAATTGTACTTCAACTCAAGCAATCTCGTATCTGAATGATGCTCTGACTTTGCGCCATGAGATCGCTCACGGAGTCAACCCCAGACCGACCATTCACAACACATACGCAAACTGGCTTCGTTTCTTCGTGCTAAGACTTGCACGGCGCACAGATAACGCAATCCGATCCCATCTTGTAAATGTCCATCTGGTTACAAACCCTTGGCCCGTCTGAGTGCTTTCCCAAACCCCTCGTTGCAGTGTCCTTCTAAAAAATCCCAGATTTTTTCGGAATCCTGTGGCGGTGTTGAGCTGCGGAATATGTATCCCTAATGGGGCTTTACGAAGAGTTTAACGCTTTGACCACTTTACCCAGATCGAAAATCCGGTGTCTTATCTGTGAAATGTTTGCTGACGCCTGATTCCGATTGAAACAAAGATATTGACTTTAACGGTTATACTGTTTGTGCTCAAAAAAGAGAATCCGGTGTTCAGCTAGAATCTTCTGGATATGCCTGTTATTCGGTTGATTCTGTTTGAGTGTCGTCCTACGTTTTTTCCAGATTCTCGGTGTTGCGTAATCGGAATAGCCCTGAGAATCGTTAATGAGAAAAAAAATGAACGGACACGGAACCTTTATCGGCGCCTTGATTGTTTCCGCTTGTGTGGGAATGTTCTTCCTCGGTGGCTACGAGTTAGGCAGCGCCCCACAAACAGACTCGACGCTCACACCCACTTCCGAAGCCAAATCGGGCGATCTGAAAGCAATGGTCGTTTGGCATTCCAATAAGAATCGCGGCAAAACGTGGGAGAAAGCCGGTAAGGGTGGTGGCTTAGAATTTTCCGGTAAAGGACGTTTCGGCGACGGCAATGCCCTGAAGCTCACCTTCACCGCCGAAGGTCAACGCCTCGGCGGTTTGAACTGGAAAGGTTGGCAGGCCGATCAAGGGGGCGACGATGTCTCGCAATACTCAGCCATCTCGTTTTATATTTGTCAGACCACAAAAGCTCCGAACGCAGATTTACTCATCACGTTAGCAGACAGCGAACAACGTGACAGCAACGGGCCTTCCTCAGCAGAAGTTTCGGTTCGCAACGTCGGCGGTGTCGAAAAAATCGATGGGGAATGGCGTCGTGTGGTGTTACCTTTGCGAAATTTCCTTTTGAGTAAATCGCTGAACCTCAAGAAAGTTTGGGGAATTAACTTTGCCAATAAAGGGGACGAAAAACACGAATTCTTGATCGATCAAATTGAGTTCACCAACGAAGACCCTCCCCTGCCTCGTTTCCCTTCAACACGCTCTTTCGAGGCAACGGCATCGGTAAATATCAAAGGTTCGACGCACACAATCTCGGAGCATATTTACGGCGTCGTGGAGATGTCCCTTGCGAAACAAAAATACTATGGCATTAGCATGTCGCGTTGGGGGGGGAATACGACCTCACGCTATAACTGGAAAATCAACGCCGATAACGGTGCTGCCGACTGGTTCTGGAAGAATCGCGGGAGCGCGATTCGCAATCCTCTCGAAGCAGGCTTCCTCAAGAAATTAGATGATAATTATCGTGAAGGGATCGGAGGATATTTAACAGTACCGATGCTTGGCAAGGTTGCAAAAGATCATTCGAGTTATTCGTACTCGGTCAAAAAACACGGCGACCAACAAGCTACCGAACCGGGGCACAGCGACGTTGGCAACGGGAAGGATAAACACGGCCGAACTCTTCTGGGTGCAGATTGGCGTGATACTAGCATCGACGTTGGACCCGATTTCGTTGCCGATGCTGTTCGCGTTGCTGTTGATAAACTCGACCGTAGTAAACGTATTTGGGTGTTAGATAACGAAGCCATGCTTTGGCATAAAACTCACTTCGATGTCCGAAGTGAGCCTTTGGGTTACGATGAATTTTGGGAGCTTACTGTTAAATATGCGGAAGCGATTCGCAAAGCCGATCCGAATGCTAAGATCGCCGGTTTCTGCTCATGGGGGTGGGTCGATTTATTCTACTCGGCAGCCGACGAAGGAACCGATTCTTACCGAAGCTCGCCGGATCGTCAAAAGCATGGCGGTGAGCCGTTAGCCGTGTGGTATCTCAAGAAATGTGCTGAATATAAAGCTAAACACGGTAAACCGTTAATCGATATTTTTGATATTCACTGGTATCCGCAAAAGGATTTCAAAGACCATGACCCTTATCTTAGTACGGGTATGGATATGGAATTAAACAAACGCCGTATGCGATCCACACGCGATCTTTGGGACACGAATTACGAACCCGAAACGTGGACCAAAAATGCTTGCGGTGGCGGAGCAGTAAAGTTAATCCCTCGCGTGAAAGAGTGGATCGAAAAATATAATCCCAGCATGGAATTATGCCTCGGTGAATATAACTTTGGCGGTTCGGATAACGTGACAGGGGCTCTTTCACAAGCCGATGTCTTTGGTATCCTTGCCCGTGAAAAGGTCGAATACGCCTTTCACTGGAAAGGGGCCGAAGGAAGCCAAGAGGCCGCATGGAAACTTTATCGCAATTACGACGGCAACGGCAATCGATTCGGCGATATTTCGCTTGAGACCAAGTCCCATTCGCAAGACGTTGGGGTCTATGCCGCAAAACGCACGAAAGATAATGCCGTCACGGTTGTGCTCGTTAATCGCAATCTCGGGGGAAGCTGCGACCTTGAGCTTTCGCTGGCAGGGGTGACTGGTAAAGCAAAGATCTTCCAATTCGATCAAGCGAATCGGGTCGAAGAGAAAACAGTGGGTAAAGTTGACGGGTCTGTCAAACTCACTCTCCCTGCTGCCTCCGCTTCTATTTTGGTTATCGAAAAAGAATAAGAATAATTGCGTGAGGGATGAGATTTTTCCAAACCTAGCCCTTATTTCTTCTCCTCTTTCGATTTCTTTTCGATCAACTCTTTGGCTTTCTCGATGTATTTCTCAAGCAAAGTCACCAATTCTTGATGCCCATTTCCTTTTGCGACAGTGATAGGCGTGGTACTCATTGTTGTTCCCGATGCGTAAGCGTTGAGTTCTTTACCATTGTCTCCTATCGATTCGAGCAATGCTTTTGCACAAGCATATTGGCCGGATTGACAAGCGTACAGCAAAGCATTCCACTCAAACTTGCATCGAATGTTAAGTTGGTTCAGCCTTGCTGCTTGGTCATCCCCATAACTTTCAAGTAACACTTTAACAATTGCCAAATGCCCCTTCGTGCAAGCCCACATGAGAGGTGTACGCATTTGGCGATTTCTCGGATCTTCACCAGAATAGGATCGAAATTTAGTAGGTGCTTTCGCACCAAGAGCCAACATTCGTTTGACGGTCTGCAAATCCCCTTCACGACAGACTTTTTCTAATATCGTTGAAGTTTTGAAGGAATCCTCGGTTCCCGCATCGGCCTTTGGAAAATCTCGTGTCACCGAGTCACAAAGAGCCAAGAAGGTTTCTTTCAGGATTTTGGCGGTGGCGGGGTGTTTATTGGCTTCGGCGTGTTCGTAGGCTGTTTTCTTGGTGGAATCTTTGGTGTCATAAATATCGAACCAGTTGACTTGGTGATTTTTCCACGCTTCGCTCAGGGCTACCATAATCAATTCGCAACAGTCGGTGTGTCCACCCATTGCAGCATGGATCAGGGCGGTCTTCTCGGTTTTATCTTTCAGGGCCAAAGGTTCCGGTTTGGTGGCGCGGATTTTATTGCAAATTGCCGCGACCATATCGACGTTCCCTTTACTGGCGACGATCATGAGGGCTGTCATCCCTTTGTCGTCGGCTTCGGAGAGAAGACTTTCGGAATTGGCTTGGTTTAACAGGTCTACAACTTTGATAGTGTCGCCTTCTTGGACAGCCTTCACAAGGAGGAGGTCTTTCGCTTTGGGCATTGGTTCCGGTTGAATTTTGGGATCAACTTTCGGGACAATCACGGTCGAGTGTTTTCCACTTTCGAGATATTCCACAACGGCAGTATGCCCCGCTTCCTTTGCCAGATCGGTCGCACTTTTACCAGAATTATCTCGGAGCGAAGTTTCGGTACTCCCGTTCCAAACCGAGGGGGACTTCTTGAACTCGACGAGGGTTTCAAGGTGTCCGTTCTTAGCAGCCAGCATCCACCCAGTTTGACCCAGATTGTTTTTGAGCCGTGGTGTGTAATTGAAGGTCAGGTAGTTACCCGAAGTTGCTACCCCTTTGGGGTAGACGTAATCATTACCTCGCTTGAGATAAACAGAACCTGTGCCTACACTTAGCACGTTGAAAAGTGTATGCCCGTAGCCTTTAGCACAAGCAAGCAAAAAGACATCGTGACCGGTTTTATCGGTGGCAGTGATGTCGGCTTTTTTCTCCAATAAAAGGTAGCGTGCAATCTCGAATTGATTGGAACCGATAGCCCGATGGAGCATCGTTGCACCTGTCTCGTCGCGGTCGTTGACATCCAGTTTGGTATTCTCGAGAAATTCCCTCACACGGCTTAGTTGGCCTTTATCAATGGCATCCATCACCGAAGTAAGCCTTTGACGATAGACTTCTTCGCTGGTCGGTTCCTGTGTCACAACAGGGTCTTTCTTCCCCGACAGCTTCGGGTTATTTTCGCCAGCCAATTTCCGACCAATAAGCTCTAAATCGTCCGGTGTCAGAGCGCGTGTTTTATCCTTGTTTGAAGCAAGTTTTGTTTGGTTGGTATCACCCAATTTCATAAAGGCCACAATACCGATACCGATAATCAGCGAAGCAAACGCCGCGGCTGAAATCGCTGCTGCCGATTTGGGTGCCGAAGCGGTGGACAAATCCTTATCACCTGCTTGGGTGTTACGTTTTTTACCGGCATTGTAAGCCACCGTTGCCGATCCACCGATTAACCCGATCACGGAAATCAGCCCTGTCAAAAGATAAAGTCCCCCATTCAGAAGAGGGATCGTCGCTCCGTTGGAACCGAACAGTAACCCTGCCCCACTAAGCAACAACCAAAGGCCCATCAGTATCCCCAGAATACGCCCCCAACCCGTTCGCATAAAGATACCGAGTGCGACCAAAAGGTGTGGCAAACCAAAGGCGATCATCACCGCCCCAGCAATCCCTGCCAGACCTGCAATAATCCCGGCAAGCCCCTTCGTGCCTGTATCAGCAACTTTCGCTGCCTCTGCGTTTTGAGGGACAACCCCTTGCGGAACAGCATTAGAAATCTGATCTTGTGCTTCAAACAGGAGATTGATTGCTTGAACACCGGAAACGATAATCCACGCTCCGATGGCAAGGAAAAGAAGCCCAATCAGCAGGTTCAAATAACCGGCAAGCTGCACAAGGACCACTCGAAAAGTTGAGGGTGCATTCATAGGGAAACTCCAAGAGAAAAAAGGTATATGCTTCTCGGTGCATCAAAAAAATGCGGGCGAGAAAATCCTTGCCTTTAAAAGGGTCGATAAACGATCCTCTCGAAAACCAAAGTGAGTATATGAATTTCAGAAGGTGAAAACGGAAGATACGAATTTTTCAAAAAGGGTTCAAATTCCGCCGCCTACTTCCCTGCCAACGGCACGGGGATAAACTCGCGTATCAACTCGCCCGTGTAGGCGTCGTGGATTCGGACAATGCCGTCGAATCCACCAGAGGCAACCTTGTTCCCTTTGGGGTGGAAGGCCACATCGAAGATCGGCGTGGTGAGGTCTTGGAGGGTCACTTTCTTGGCAGTCTTGTCGGTTTCGTAGATTCGCACTTCGCCTTTACCATCAAGGCTACTTCCGGCTGCGAAGAGGTCACCTTTCGGACTGAACGACAGCGAATAGATTCGACCCGTTATCTTTTCGTATTCACGCACACGGTTGGAATCGTCGCCGATGACACGTTTATCTTCGCGGTGCATTTTGTACAAGCGAGGAACGCCATCAGCCCCTGCGGTGAGAAGCTCATCGTAAAGGTTCGGGGTTATGCCGGGAGTATCTCGCGGAACCTTTGCCTTTCGCGGAGCAGGCGGACGTGTATTTTCCCACACGCCTAAGAGATTGGCATTGGGAACCATTATCGTTACCGCAAGAAGGGTGTTCTTTTCGTTTTGCGAAAGGATTTTTGGCGGCGGGCGTAGGGTCACGGTGTTCAGTCCCCCCTTCAAAGCACCGGGGGTAATCGAAGTGACGTTATCGATAAAGCGATTGGTTGCAACCTCGGTGAGTTTCACAGAACGATCGCGGCTTACAGAAACCAAGTGCTTTCCGTCTTGCGAGAAGACCGTATCGGTCACCCAATCGGAGTGAGCGCCTTGGAAAAGGATTTGTTTACCCGTTTGAACTTCAAAAGCCCGCACGGTATTATCGGCACAACCACAGCCGACCAATGTTCCATCGGGAGACCACGATACGCCTGCAACCACATCGAAGGAAACCGGAATCGAGACCTTGAGCTTTTGTTTGGCAACGTCCCAAATTTGAATTTCGCCAAGCCGTCCGGGATCCCCCCCCGCAGCAGCGAGTAACGTTCCATCCGGCGAGAACGAAAGCGATTGAATCCGTTCCGATAACCCGACAAGACGTGCGATCCGTTTGGAACCATCACCACTCCACAACAGGACTTCGTGATAGCCCGACACCGCCAAATACTCACCCTTCGGCGAGAAAGCAACCGCATTGATAACGGGCAGCGATTTGTAGATAGGGGGATGTTCGGGATCAACGGGCGGAGCCTTTGCCGAAGCGGGAGTATCGTCGGTCGCCCCTTCGTTCACCCATTTCTCGATGAGCTTGATTTGAGCATCGGCAAGTGGGGGTTGATTCTTCGGCATACGCGAACGCCCCTTCACTTCGCCCAAGAGCTTCACAAGGAAGGACTCGTCGAGCTTGTTGGGAACGATGCCCGGCTTTTCGGAATCCCCTTTCTTGAGAAGGTCGGCATAGGAGGTCATAACATATCCACCCAACGGTTTAGCCGGTTGGTGACACCCCTGACAATGTTGCCGAAAAATCGGCAGCACCTCTTTGTAGTAGCTCACTTTGCCAGCAGGAGGATCGGCCGCCAATACCGGAGCAACAACGCACAACGACACGAAGAGAGGAAGGTATTTCACGAAAGACCTCAAAGAAAAAACAACGGGCAGGTAGGTACAATAAACTAAACGAGCGTCAGACAATCAAACACGACCAGAGAACTCAGCGAGCTGGGAGCGTAAGCGACCGGAGTGTTTGTTAATACGCTGAACTCCGGTCGCTTACGCTCCCGGCTCGCTGAGTTTTCTGGTTTCGATATTTCCCGTTTCGACCCATCAACAATCTAATGCTATCTTACGCCAAAATATCTTTAACGACAGTCCCGTGTACGTCGGTTAGGCGATATTGACGGCCTTGGAACTTGTAAGTCAATTTTTCATGTTCTAAGCCGAGGCTGTGTAATATCGTTGCTTGCAAGTCATGGACGTGGACGGGTTTCTCGGTGACGTTGTAACCGATCTCGTCGGTTGCTCCATAAACCAAGCCCTTTTTGATTCCGCCACCCGCAAGCCACATTGTGTAAGCATCAATGTGATGGTCGCGTCCGGTTGTCTCGCGTGATTCACCCATCGGAGTCCGACCGAATTCACCACCCCAAACGACAAGGGTTGAATCGAGCATTCCCAATCGCTTGAGATCGCGGATGAGGGCTGCCGAGGGTCGGTCTACTTCTTTGGTGATATTCTCAAGGGATTTACCGAGGTCAAGCCCTCCGCCGTGATGATCCCAATCAGTGTGATAGAGTTGTACGAAACGGACACCCCTTTGCACAAGTCGTCGAGCCAAAAGGCAATTCGCAGCGAAGGAAGGTTTGCCCGCTTCGACGCCGTAAAGTTCAAGGGTCTTTTTATCCTCTTTGGAAATGTCCATCAGTTCAGGGGCTGCGGTCTGCATTCGGTAGGCCATTTCATAGGAAGCGATACGGGTTTCGATTTCGGGATCGCCAACAACGTCGTGCCGAAGTTTATTCAAATCTCGCACGGTATCAACAAACTCGCTTGGCTTCGAGCCTTCAAAACCTTTGGGCGGTTTCAGATCAAGTATCGGGTTTTCGCCTTTCAAAAAGGGAACCCCTTGATGTGTTGTCGGAAGAAACCCACTGGAGTAAAGAGCAGCCCCAC
>VYLT01000088.1_pt1 | contig 21550 bp, 17 predicted proteins | sample 5114261 | NCBI WGS metagenome assembly VYLT01 (sample SAMN12291815, study PRJNA351875) | freshwater metagenome | isolation source: freshwater lake | place: USA: Michigan, Little Long Lake | collected 2011-07-12 | reverse complement strand
GGGGCAGCTGAAACCGCTGGCGCCGCCGCGCAAGCCGGCGCCGTCGTCGCCGGTGGCCGCGATCGCCGAGGGGGCCAGCGCCGCGCGGATCGAGCCGTCCACGGACGGCTATGTCAATGCCGTCCAGGTCTATCCGTATACGGAAGGTGCACTCTACCAGCTCTATGCGAGCCCGGGCCAGGTCTCCGACATCGCGCTCCAGCCCGGCGAGCGGCTCGTGTCGGTCTCGGCCGGTGACACCGTGCGCTGGGTCGTCGGCGATACGCTGTCAGGATCAGGACCCGGCGCGCGGGCGCATGTCCTGGTCAAGCCCGTCGCCGCAGGCCTCTCAACCAATCTGATGATCGCGACCGACCGGCGGACCTACCATCTCGAACTGACCAGCCTCGAGAAAAGCTATATGGCCGCCCTCTCCTGGCGCTATCCGTCAGATGCGCTGGCGAACCTGACCGAGCGCAATACGCTCGCCCTCGCGCGCGAAGAGACGCGCATCGCTGCAGGTCTCGATCTTGAACACCTCGACTTCAGCTACCGGATCGAAGGCGCGCGGCCAGCCTGGCGCCCGCTCCGGGTCTTCGATGATGGCCGGCAGGTATTCCTCCAGATGCCGGAGACGCTCGCCGCCACTGAGGCGCCGCCGCTCTTCGTCCTCGGCGCCGGCGGCAAGGCGGAACTCGTCAACTACCGTGTCCAGGGCAACTATTACATCGTCGACCATCTTTTTGCCGCCGCCGAACTTCGCCAGGGAGGCCGGCCCCAGGTCATCGTGCGTATACGGCGCATCGATCCTGCGGGCGGGCAGCGCAAGTGAGCGAGCCTGCCCCTTTCCCGAAGCAGGACCCCGGGCTGAGGCTGCGCGGGCGTATCCGGCCGGTGACGCGCATCAACCGGCGCGTCCTCGTCGCCGCCGCGGTCGCCGGCGTGCTCGGGCTCCTCGCCGCCCTCGCCCTCTCGCTCGATCCCAAGCCGGCCGCACCGGAAAGCGCGCCCGTCGTGCGGCCCGCGGCCTCCGGCAAGCGCGCGCCGGAAGGACTCGCGCGCCTGCCGGTCTCCTATGAAGGTGTCGCGCCCCGCCTCGGCGCCCCCACCACCGGAGACCTCGGCGGCACCATTGTCGCCGAAGAGCAGGCCTGGGGGATCGAGCCCGACTGGGACGTTGCGCCGTCCACGGATTTCCGGCCATCGGAGCTCAGCGAATCCGAACGGGCGCGCCGGCTGGCCGACGCCAAGCTTGCGGATGCCGCCAGCAAGGCCGGCGTGTTCTTCGGCCTCACCGGCGGCAGCGCCGCCGCGCCCGAACGTGCCGCGGAACTGCCTGCCGCCGACCCCGCCGCAGAACTGCTCGCGTGGGCGGCGCGCGGGGCCACCGCCGGCGCGCCGGCACCTGATGGCCTGCCGGACCCTAACCTCCAGGCCAGCAAGATCGCCTTTGCCGCGAGCGCGCCGGGGGACGGCACGCGCAATCCTCACGCACTGGAGCCGCCTGTGTCTGACTACACGGTCATGGCCGGAACTTCCGTGCCGGCCGCGCTCCTGACCGCGATCAACTCGGACCTGCCCGGCATGGTCATTGCCCAGGTCACCCAGCCGGTCTTCGACACGGTCACGGGAAGCCACCTCCTGATCCCGCAAGGGGCGCGCCTCATCGGGCGCTACCAGTCCCAGGTCTCGTTCGGCCAGGACCGCGCGCTCGTCACCTGGGACAGGATCCTCTTCCCGGATGGCTCATCGCTGCAGATATCAGAGCCCGGCACGGACGCGGCCGGCGCTGCGGGCCTCGCCGGCCGCACCGACCATCACTGGGACCGGGTGTTCACCGCCGCGGGACTTGCGACGCTCCTCGCGGTCGGCGCCGAGGCCGGCAACGGGGAGCGCAGCGATCTTGAACGCGCCCTCCGCGAGGGCTTCGGTGACAGCGTCTCGCGCACCGGCGAACGCGTTGTGGACCGGTCCCTCGGCATCCAGCCGACGATCCAGGTGGCTGCCGGGGCGCCGGTGCGTATCCTCGTGACGCGGGACCTCGTCCTCAAGCCTCTGGAACGTGCCGGCTAGCCATGAAGTCAGCACAGCGCGGGCCAGCGCCCGAGCCGCGGCTGAACTCTGTTTAAAGGGTTCAGGTGGGCCGTTTGATCTGGTTGCCGGCTTCCAGGAGCACGACCGTCGGCGCATGCTGGCGCGCTTCGGCCGCATCGACGCCGCAGAAGGCTGCGATGATCACTGTATCGCCGACCGCGAAGTGGCGGGCGGCCGCGCCGTTCACGCCGATGGCGCGCGAGCCGCGCGGCGCTTCAAGCGCGTAGGTGTGAATCCGGGCGCCGTTCGTGACATTCCAGATGTCAACTTTTTCATGCGGCAGGATGCCCGACGCATCGAGCAGGTCCTGGTCGATCGAGACCGAACCTTCATAGTAAAGATCGCACTGGGTGACGGTGGCCGAGTGGAGCTTGGCCTTCAGCATCGTGAGCAACAAGGGAGGCAAACTCCGGTGTCTGGCATGAGCACTTTTGCTCACGGCGAGAATATGGGGTCGCTGCGGTGGACAGCAAGGGCTTATTGCACTGCAATATAAGGGCCGTAAAGGCGCGGTATGTAAACATTTGCGCCGGCGCGGCTCATCAATCCGCTTGCCCCTCAGCCCCGCTGCGCCCTAAGCACGCCGGCTGAGACAGGAGCCCGCGCCTTGGCCGACATGCCCGATTTTTCCGTGCTGATCGTCAACTATAATGGCGGCGCCTATGTGCAGGGCGCGCTCGATTCCCTGAAGCGCCAGACCCATCGCAGCTTCGAGGTGATCCTTCTGGACAATGCTTCGGCAGACGGCTCGGTCGACGCGCTGGATACGGCCGGGCTGCCCGCGTTCACCCTGATGCGCGAGAGCGAAAATCACGGGTTTGCGCGCGGCAACAACCTCGCCGCCGCGCAGGCGAAGGGCAGATGGCTGGCGCTGCTCAACCCGGACGCCGCCGCGCGCCCGAACTGGCTGGAACGGGTGCTGGCGGGCACTGAGCGCCATCCCGGTGTCACGAGCTTTGCCTGCACCCAGCTCTGGATGCATGACGAGACAAAGCTCGACGGCGCAGGCGACAATTACCTCCTGTTCGGCATCCCCTGGCGCGGCGGCTATCGCCGTCCGTCCACGGAGGTTCCGGCGGAAGGCACCTGCTTCTCCCCGTGCGGCGCGAGCGCTGTATACCACCGCGACACGTTTGCGGCAGCCGGCGGCTTTGACGAGCGCCTCTTTTGCTTCTGCGAGGATGTGGAGCTGGGGTTCCGCCTGCGGCTCGAGGGCGGCAGCTGCGTGTTCCTGCCAGACGCCGTGGTGTCCCACGCCGGCGGCGGGCTCTCCGACAAGGTCTCCGGGTTCGCGGTACGCTACGGGACGCGCAACCGGCTTTGGGTGTACCTGAAGTGCATGCCCATGCCGCTGCTGGTCCTCACCCTGCCCGGCCATCTGGCGCTCACGGCGGCGATCCTTCTCCGTGGACTGAGTACCGGGCGGTACGGCGATGCCATGAAGGGCCTCCTGGAGGCCGTGCGGGGCCTCGGACCTGTCTGGGAAGATCGCCGCACCGTGCAGGCCTTGCGCACGGCGAGCCTTGCAGACCTCGCCCGCGCGATGACCTGGAACCCCCTCCGGATGCTCGGCCGGGGAATTGTCGTCGCCCCCATGGGGCCTGCGAGCCGGAAAGGGCTTTGACAAGGGACAGACCGCATCTCAGCGGCTGCCTTGCGCAGCGACCTGAGGCTCTGTAATCCCAAAGTGAACGCCGGGCCCTGGGGCCTGAAAGAAGCAGGAAAACCTATATGAGCAATCCGACCTGGTGGGCCCACGAGACGGCTGTCATCGATGACGGCGTAGAGATCGGCCCGCGCACCAAGATCTGGCACTTCGTCCACCTGCTGGGCCAGACCAGGGTCGGCGCGGACTGCTCGCTGGGGCAGAACGTCATGGTCGGCCCGAAAGTGACCGTCGGCAACGGCTGCAAGATCCAGAACAACGTCGCGCTGTATGAAGGCGTGACTTTGGAGGATGATGTGTTTTGCGGTCCGTCCTGCGTGTTCACCAATGTGCTGACGCCGCGCGCGTTTGTCAGCCGCAAGAACGAGTTCGGCAAGACACTGGTGCGCCGCGGCGCGACCATCGGCGCGAATGCGACCATTGTATGCGGCGCCCCGAACGGCGCGACCGAACTCGGCGAATACTGCTTCATCGCGGCGGGCGCTGTTGTGACCAAGGACGTACCGGCCTATGCACTGATGGCGGGCGTGCCGGCGAAGCGGATCGGCTGGGTGTCCAAGGCCGGCGAAGTGCTCGGGCCAGACCTGACCTGCCCGCGCGAGGGCGACCGCTATGTCCTCGAAGACGGCCGGCTGCGGCCTGCCTGACGCGTCATGTGCGGCATTGCAGGCATCGTCTCGCTCGACCGAAGCGCAGGACCCTTCAAAACCCGGACGGCATGGTCGGCACAATTGAACTACAAGGCCTAAAAGCTCTATCAAGTGAAGCTGTCGGCCAAACCAAACTCAACCGGCTCTCGGAGTAAACAAAATGGCTTCTGCGAAAGTTGTAGGAGAAGTATCCAAGCTCACTGAAAAGCTTCACGTCGATATAGGCGAGCGAGCTGTTTGGCTTGGCGATCGCATGTTCGAGTACCGTCAGGACACTGAAGTGTTGCTGCAGTCTGTGCAGAACAACGTCGTTGAGTGCCTAATGGGAAGCCGAGAACTTTCAGCCTCGCAAGCCTTGCGCCTGGAGAAGGCTATTGGCGAAGCCCTTGGCGGCCAAAGCTCTGCATCAAGAATAAATGGCTATGTTGGCGATTTGGATACCGATGAAGATGGCTACCCCTTGGTGCCGCCCGGGGCCGTTGGGTTAAGCTTTACGCACCCTGAAAGCGAGAATCTGTTCGTAGAGCGGCGCGATCTCGCTTCAGTCAAGTACGGAAAGATTGCAGTTTTCGGAATCCAAAAATCTGGGAACACGTGGGTGCACGGCTTGTTGGCCGATACTTTTTCTTTGCCCTACCTTTTTAGCCATACGGAAGTAAAAACTGTCGGCGTGCTGAGCAGCCATATCTCGTGTGGCCCGAGAGTGCTGAGAAGAAATGATATTGTTCACCCGGTTTGCCTCGTCCGCGACTTGAGAAGCATCGTCGTTTCTTTCTACCACTATATGCAATCCGCCAGCTATCAGAATGATATTCCGTATGCCGATTATTCAGACTTTGAAACGTTCTATTACGATTGGTTCCTTTCGAGAGTTGCCCCCTCCTTGGATCTGGAATCGTACACAGAGAACTTCGCAAAGCATGGCGTCCCGATTTTGCGCTATGAACGGTTGGTCAATGACACCAAGGGCGAAATGCTGCGGCTGTTCAAACGCTGGAGTTTGGCCTTTGACGAAAGCGCGTTGGATGCGGCGATAGAGAAAAACAGCTTCAGCAATCTTAAAGCCAAAGGAAAACAAATGGGCGACGTTTTCATAGAAACGTCGCATTTCCGCAAAGGCGGAAAATCTAACTTTCGCGAAGAACTACCCGAACGAATCCTCAGAGACATCAACACTCGCTTCGAGAAAGTTCTCCTTCGCTGGGGTTACGATGTCTAGCATCTTGAAGAAGGTTTGTAGCGCTTGAAGACCGACCAAAGTGACCTGAGTCTGCCCGCAGTTCGTCTGGAAGACGTCACCAAGACATACGATCTGTACAACTCTCCAGGAGAGATGCTTTTCTACACGTTGGGTATACAGAAGATACTGAAACCAAAGCGAGAAGTGCCTCGTTTTACGGCTCTGAGGAACATCTCGTTCACAATTGGCAAGGGCGAGCGAGTCGGTCTGATTGGGAGAAACGGGGCCGGGAAAACCACAACTCTACGCTTAATAACTGGCAACTATCCACCGACAACAGGCACGGTGGAAGTGCAGGGAACTGTTCAAGCTTTGATGCAGCTTGGTCTTGGTTTTCATCCAGAGTTCACCGGCTACGAAAACATCAAAGCGGCCCTAAACTATAACGGCCTGCTTGGCCCCCAGCTTGACGAGGCGATCGCTGACGTTGTCGACTTCTGCGAGCTTGGAGCGTTCCTGAACCAGCCCCTCAAAACGTACTCACTGGGCATGCAGTCCAGAGTGCAGTTCGCTGCAGCTACCGCAATTCATCCAGACATTCTCATCGTGGACGAGGTCCTGGGAGCTGGTGATGCGTACTTTTCCGCTAAAAGTGCACTTCGCATGGAGCGTTTGGCGAAAAGCGGATGTACGTTGATACTCGTCTCGCATTCCTGGCAGATGATCCAGCAGTACTGCGAACGTGCAATCTGGCTTGAAGCTGGCAGGGTCAGAATGGACGGGCCAGCGTTCGAAGTCTTGGCAGGCTATGAGTCCCATATCGCAGGGGCAACGGCAAAGTTTCACTCCAAAGGCGATGAAATGCCGGTCTCCCAATCTGCGCCATGGGAGATGACCCAGTCTCAGTTTTCAAATGTCTCCCAGGATAGTTCAGCGAACGGGATCAACCCTGACTCACCCGAGCCTGAGGCGAGCGATCGGACTGCCCCCGACTATGCTTCGGTGGACTGGATTGCAGATCAATTGAGAACCAAGGAAAACATCAAGGGTGATCAGGAAACGGCTTTGAAACTGTCTGATGGGCGGACGGTTTTTCGCGTTGCTGGCGTCAATGGGCTTAGATTTTGTGATTTCAGAGTTCTCGTTGACAGCGCACAAAAGAACGTCGTCCGCACCGGAGGGTCTATAGCAATCGAAATGGAGCTTGTTGCTCAGCGATCAGACCATTTTGCCTGCTCTTACTGGATACATTTTTTTGGGCTCGACGGCATGCGACTGGCCCGCGTCCGAAGCCCAATTGATAAATTTGAACTGAACGAAGGCGAAAAACGGAGAGTCTCAGTCCGGCTGGACCCTGTGCTGCTAGGCACCAGGGACTATCTTCTTTCCTTCAGTGTATTTGACAACAAGACTACAGAGTCTTCGGCGGACACACTCCATCAGCGCTTTGATATGTTGCCTCGATGCTACCAACTAAAAGTGCTCGGGTCTAACGATTCAGATGCGCCCATCCTTCACCATAACGGCGGCTGGCACTTTGGAGGCTCAGAACACATAACTCCTGCGGTGATCAAAGATTATATCTAGTTTGGTAGCCCGGTGGTTTCTGACGCACTTGGCGGCGTATCCGTGCAGCAGGTTAGGCGTGATCGCGAGGATTCCATCCCCGCTCAGCTTCGCCCCGTCTCAATCTGCCCGGCCTCGCGCCGCCAGCGCGTTTTCGAGGTGTCGCCGTTTTCAAGCTCGCGACAGACGCCGATGCCCCTAATCTGCGACGCAGTCCGCAAGCGATGCTTTCGCGCCCTGGCGCATAGGCGCTGTCAGCAACAGTCGCGCGACGCTGGCGATCGCCCGCGCCCGCTGATCCTCTTCAGGGGGGTACATGGCCTCGCCAAATCCCCTCTCCCTCAAGACGACGCTGCACACCGGCTCCCAGATCTCGGGTTGGAAGGCCGCCAGACTGGCCATTCGGCCGTAAAGCGAGGCATATCGGCCCGCTGGTGGCCCGCTGCCGTCCATGTAGATGGGTACTGGACTTTTGTTATGGACGAGTTTGTGGAACGCGTTTGTAATCTTCTGCAGATCTTGCATCCTCACGCCGCCCACTCCGTCAGCGGCCATGGCCGTAAGGAAATCGATCGTCACCGAAGCGTGGTTTAGGTCGTCCGGCTGATGATAAGAAAACCGGCTGGTGTCGGCGACGGCCCAACCCCTGCCAGGCGCGTACCGCATCTTCGGCCAGTAGGGCCAGGTCAGGGTGTTGGGCGCGGCGGCGTCAACGAACTCCAGCTGAATAAAGTTTGAAAGCCGCGTGGCGCGTTCGGCATAGGCATCTTCGCCCGTAGCCTTGTACATATAAAGATACGCCAGCCCCGCCATCGCCTGGTAGTTGAGCGGCACCGGCTTGCCGGGCATATCCGGGGCGATGAAATCTGCATCGTGAGACGTGACGAAGTAACCGATATGCACGCCCTGAGCAGTCTCGGCGCGCCAATTCTCCGTGGCGTGGAAGGCGAGCGTTTCGTGCGCGGCAAGCACATACGTTCGTGCGATCGCGTCGAACGCGCGCTCGCCCTGACGTAGCCCCTGCAGGCAGGGCCTTTGCGCAGTCAGCGCTGCAAAACGCGCGAGCGGCGCTACAAGTCTTGCGTCATCGATCAGGAATGAGATGGGCCGGCTTCCCTGCGCATTGAACACCGTCGTCGACCACTGGGCTGCTGATCGCCCCCGATAATCGCGGAGCCCCGCCTTATCGTCGCGCGCGGCAAGGACGCGATCGCCAAGCGTCACGAAGCGATCAAGATAGGCCGTATCCCCAGTGGCTTCGTAGATGTCGAGCAGAGCTGGCATGATGAAGCCAGCGAACCCGCCCGGTTTGCCCTGCTGGGTCATGGCTTCTGTAGTCGTGGACTCCAAGCGCGCTTGCAGGTTGGCATGCAGGACAGCTTGTGTGGGATCGAGGGCGCGAGGAGCGCACAGGTCTTTTACCGACGGCCCTGGCGCTGATGGGGCCGATGGCGCGCAGGCGGCCGTCGCCGCAAGTACAAGTGCGACGCACAGCGCGCCAAATCGCCCATTCATGTCTTTCATGTCCAATAGGTCTTGTCCGTGTTTCGAAAGCTCTATAGGCCCAAAAACCAACGGAGTAAAAAAATGCGTGTGTGGGGTGTCTTGCTTCTCGCCATGCTGGCTGGGTGCGTCAGTCCCGACCCGGCAGTCGACCTCAGTTTCGAACTTAACGGGACGGTGGGCACGGTTTTCGAGATCGAGGTCGACGGCGCCAGATGCGCGGCTGGCTACGTGAACGCCATCCAGAGCCGGACCTACAGCAATCAGGGCGAACTTGAATTCTGGTGCCGCGAAAGTCGAGGCGCGCCCCTTTCCTTTACTAGCATCGGCAAGCCGTCTCCTTTGCAATTCACAAGTTCGATCGCCAGTCTCAACGGCAGGCTTTTCGAATTCAGCAGCCGGTCCGTCTATGAAAATGGCCGCTGGCGTCCGCTTACGCCTAGCGAGCTGCCGGTCCCGGACGACGCCTTGCCGATATCGATCGTGAGCGCCGGCGGCAAGCACATCGTCTTCACGATCTATGGCGGGCGCTGCGAAGGCATCTCCGTCTACTCGGAAAGCGGCTATCACGGAACCTATCGCGAGGACGACTGGGGACAAGGGTCCGCCATGTGGACCGACGGGCGGACCATCGCGATGAACGTTGGCTACAATTTACTGTCGGGGCCGCTTCCGCCGCCCACTTCGAATACCTGCGCGCCATTGCGCCTGAAAACTGTTCCCACAGAGAGAAAAAATTGGATCTATGCTGCGCGTTCGGTTGGCGGCCCTTTGCTCTACGGCGGTTCAGAAGCCTCGCACGATAGCTGCGCGCCCCTCCTCATCACCGACCTCGATCTGATGACGACGCGCGAGATCACCATTAAAGACTGCAAACCGGGCTACGTGACTGAAGTCTACTCCCTCACGCGCTGGCGCGATGAGATCCTGATCGGCAACTTTCCCGAGGGAGCGCTCTACGCGTTGACCCCGGGTTCCGACGCCACGCGCAAGACGGCGTTCGGCGCGGCGCGGCCCGATGACCTTCTCGATCCTCAGTGGAATGGCCCCTACCGCGAGAGCCAGGCCGTGGTGGTTTCGGGGGGGCGCGTCTTCATCGGCATGTATCCCTGGGCCGAACTCTTCATACACGAGGGCGAGGCGCCCGCTACGGTGCTTCGCCTTATCGAGCGCCCGGAGAAGACCGGCGGCGAGTTTGCGCCTTATGCCTCGCACCTTGCCGCTGCGGTCACGAGCCTTCAGGATCCGTACGCAGACCGCGCATGGGCGCAGCGCATCCCGACAATCGTGGTGCTGTCCGGCCTCGTCTGCGCATCAACGGGAAATAGAACCGGCGAGGACCTCGACCGGTGGCAAGGTCTGGTCGATGAAGGCGATGTGCGCCATTACGGTGAGGTGTTCTGTGCGCCTGTGCCCGGACATGTCATGACAGGGCCGGTTCCAGATGGGACATTGGTCCGGTTTCGTGTCGACAAGGAGCGCCTGTCGATCGTCGTCGACGGCAAAACCGTTGCGAGCGCCGCGCACGGATTGTCCGGCTCAGCGTTGCACCGACTGAGCCGGGCCCGCCCGCGCGTCGGGACCGGCGATTACGGTCCATTTGAAGGCATCTTGCGTCGTCTTCCATGAGGCGCCGTGCGGGTGCGGGCCAGACGTGTCCCGCCTGGCCGATCGGGGCATCGCCGGCCCCAAGGAACGGATTGAGGCTCCTGTCCTTCACCCCGCGCATGATGGGCACACGCTAAGCAGACTTGATTGCGCGGCGACAATCAACGAGCGTCAATCAAATCGCTTGCCAAAAAAATCGCCAATGACAATCATCAATTACCGGTCGCCTCGTCTCATCCTGATTGACGCGCCGCTCTCATCCTGATTGTCGCCGCGCAGCAATTCGATCCCACCAGCTATCGCTAAAAGTCTCGCCGCTCCGCGCAAGCCATTCTCGAAGCTAAGATCAACGAGATCTGCCAGACGCGGGTGCGTTACGCCTACCGGCGTGTGCATGTGCTTTTCAAAATCGTAGTGCTGGCCGGTATGGACCAGCCGTTCGGTAAAACGGCCATCTGCGGCGAAAGCGCGGCTCATAGCCGCCGCCTTCACAAAGTGCGGCCGCGCACCGGCAATGGTCGTGATTTTGAAACCCGTCATACTGATGTCTTTACACACCACCGGGCGGCGTACCGAGTCCTTGCCTTCAACCATATGCTATTTCTGCCTCAGAGGGGCTGCGATCAGATTCCCTCGCGGATTACCCTTCGGTAAGATACCGGCCGCGAGGTTGTAGGCGCAGCCAGAGCGATGATACGCTCACCCATAGATGGCAGGCCCCACCAGTGTCGGCTGTATTCGCAAGGATGGATTTTTCATGGCGGTAATCATTGGCCGGAATACTGGCGACACGCATATCGGTACGGCCGTGGACGACCAGATCGAAGCGCGCGGCGGCGATGATGTCGTTTACGGCTCGGACGGCGATGACACGCTTTACGGCGAAGACGGCGATGACTGGCTGTATGGCGAGAATGGCGATGACTGGTTGTTTGGCGGCGCAGGCATCGACCGGATGTTCACTGGGCCTGGCTTCGGCAGCGAGAGGGCGTATGGCGGCTTCGGCAACGATCTGATTTTCGGCGGGGGGGCCGTGGATCTTCTTCTTGGCGAAGAGGATGACGACCGCATCTGGGGCGGCGGCGGTGACGACGAGTTGTTTGGCGGTGCCGGCGACGACGAGATGCAGGGTGAGGAAGACAATGACCGGCTGTATGGCGGACTCGGTATCGACCTGATGTTCGGCCAGGCTGGCAATGACATGCTGAACGGCGAGGAGGACAACGACCGGATGTGGGGCGGTTTCGGCGCCGACCTGATGTTCGGGGGTGAAGGCAATGACGAGATGCAGGGCGAGCAGGACAATGATCGCCTGTTCGGCGGCAATGGCAACGACCTGATCTTCGGCCAGGCCGGCAATGACGAACTCCATGGCGAAGACGGCAACGACCGCATGTGGGGCGACACCGGTCGCGATCTGATGTTCGGCGGCGACGGCGACGACGAGATGCATGGCGAATCTGCACTCGACGGACAGCCGGACCGTATGTGGGGTGGCGCGGGCAACGATATCATGTTCGCTGGCTGGCGCAGCGAGCTTTACGGCGAAGATGGAAATGACCGCCTTTTCTCCACCGGCAATAGCCCGATCAACGGTGTCACGCGCCTTGATGGCGGCGCCGGCGATGACGAGCTGCAAGGCGCGGTGGGCAACGACCTGTTGATCGGTGGGACGGGCGATGACTATCTCGTCGGACGCGAGGATCAGGACGCACTTCTGGGCGGCGAAGGCAATGACTACCTTCTGGCACTGGACGGGGGCCACTTCCTGTTTGGTGAAGACGGCAACGACTTGCTCGTCGGCGGGCAGACGCTGGATGGCGGCGCGGGCGACGATGTGCTGCGAGCCGGAGCCGGATCAAACCAGACCCTGACCGGCGGCGCGGGACGCGACCGATTCGTATATCTTTCTGTCGGCGATGCTGGCACCGGGCCGAATGGCGTCGAGCACATTACCGATTTGGAAGTCGGGGCGAACGGCGACTGGCTGGACTTCCGGTTCATTCTGGACTCTCTCGGCTACACTGGCGCTGATCCGTTTGCGGACGGCTGGTTGCGTACGGTCCAGTCTGGCGCTGACACGATCGTCCAGGTCGACAGCACAGGCGGCGGCAATGAATGGTTTGACTTCATCGTGCTCGACGACATCACAGCCGGAAGTATCCTGCCGGACAACTGGCTAGTGATCTGACGCAAGCCGAACAGCCGCGGTGTCAGGCGCCTGCGTTTTCCGCCTCCCGCGCAGCGGCCGGCTCAATCCCATACGCCCGCAGCATCACGGCGGCTTCGCTTTGCCAGCTCAGCACCTGCGCGGCTTTCATCGAGGCGTGCTTAAAGGCGTTGATCTTCTCTCGGGTCAGGCTGTTGATCTGCTGAGCAATCGACTCCGGTGTGATTTTCGGCACGAGGATACCAAGATCATGCTCCTTAACGAGGCGCGCCATTTCCGGGAGATCGGCTACACAGAGCGCGAGGCGCGCCTGGACATATTCGAAAAACTTGTTCGGCAGTGTGAAGCGCTTCTGGCGGGAAATATCAGGCTGCACGAAAAAGCCTATGTCGGCTTCATTGGCGCGCGGCACCATTTCGTTGAACGCGACCGGCGGATCGATCCGCACACGGCCAGCTACACCATGCTGGTCGGCAAGGGCGTTGAGTGATGCGATATAATCGTCCGGGCCAGGGCCGCGGATCACGAAGTGATACTCCGGGTTCCACAGCTTTACGCTCTCGATGGTCTGCTCGAGACCGCGCATCGGCGAAACGATGCCGTGATAGAGAACCTCGATCTTCTCACCGACCGGGCGATACGGGAGATCGTGGTAGAATGCCGTTGACCGCACAACCGTCGGGCGCTTCGGCAGCTGGTAGGTTGTCTGAAGCGCATCCGCAATGCCATCGCAAACCGTCGTGACGACGGATGCGCCGGGCAGGAAGCGCTTCTCCATCGCGTGAACCCAAGGCCGCTCGCGTTTGATCCACTTGGGATCGTGCATGTATTGCTCGAAGGAAAACTCGTGACAGTCGACCGAATAGACGCCGCCGGAAAGCGCCGCGAGTTTCGCGGCGATCGGCGCCGTGAAGTAATCGTGCGCGATGGCGAGATCGCACCGGACATTCTCGATTGTCGCGATGTGCTCGAAAATGCCGTCATAGCCGGCCTGACTCCAGTAATAGTCTTCGGCGAACTGGCCCGAATAGGGCGAAAGGCGCCGCTTCCAGTCAAGCTTGAGGTTCTCCACCAGCCGGCGCGCTTCGTAGACGTGCTCGACTTCAATGTAGCGCCAATGCGGCGGCGGCGCCTGGCGCCCCCGGAAGCCGGCGACTACGACCGTCCAGCCGGCATCCGCCAGGGCTTTGGACTGGCGCAGGACGCGCGGCTCATCAGTAACCGGCGTCAGCGAAATGATGCAGACTGTCTTGCCCATCACACTGGTTCCTTCATCTCAGGCGAGGATGGAGCAGGCTCCACCCGCCCTCCAGCATACATTTTCTGGGCAAACCGTTTGAACCTGGCAAACTGCTCCGGGGACATTGTGCTTCTAGCGAAGTTACCCACGGGCCGGATGAGTGGAATGGTGAGCTTCATCGCGTTGCGCAGCAAGGAAGAGCCGGTATTTGCAGTCGTCCGCTTCGCAAAACGGCCGAACGAGGTCACCGCCTCCATCGGATTGATGTGAATCCGGCGCATGCGCTGCAGGGCGCGCACATGCAGGGACCGCATGCTGATGAGCCTTGAGTTCAGGCGCGCAACGGTCATGCGCGTCCATTCTCCAGAATGATACTGGGATGCGGTGATATATTTCTTATACGTCTCTGTTCCCGGAAGGTTTCGTTCCGACGACGGATAATCCCAGAACGTCTTGCGCTCGGCGTTCATGATCTCGTCGAACTCGGCATCACTCAACCCAAGCTTCTTGGCGACAAACACGCGGTCTTCCCGCTCCATCTCTTCCGAGAGCGCGGGCTTCTGGATCTCTGCCAGCGCCTCGTCGCGCGTGATGCGCCCGTTCGCCACGAGGCAGGAGAGGTGCGAGCGGCGTTTGTCGAATCCGAACTTCTTCGGAAGGATGTAGCCCTGATAGAAGCGCGTATAGATCGACTCGTAGTGCTTGCCGCCATACGGCGTCCACTTCAGTTCCCGTTTCATGATTTCCATCGCTTCCATCTTGTTGAAGTCGATGTAGTTCAGGAGCGGAAAACGCTGGATGCGTTGTATGTGCGGAAAACGCACCATGTAGTCGTAATAGTCATAGTGTGGATAGGTTTTCAATTCGGCACCGCCGAACGTATCGTTCAGGTGCTTGATATACCCGAAATCTGAATGTCCATGACTCCATGTCGCCGGGACCATGATCTCCGTCACGATGTTCGACCCGTCCATGATCCAGCGGATGTCATGGTCGGCAGCGAGCTTGTAAAGCGTCGCGATGATCGCATGGTCGGTCGGGATCTCTGAATCCGGCGTCGATGCGCGCAGGAAGGCCACTTGCAGGCGGCGGAACTCTTCCCAGTCGAGAACCTCGGTGTGCAGATCAATCCCGAGGATGGTCACAATGTTCTCGATGTTGCGCACCGAGATTTCGGAGTTCCAGCCATTGTCGAGGTGCACAGCCAGCGGACGCAGGCCGAGCTGTTTCGTCACGTAGGCGACATAAGTCGAATCCACGCCGCCGGAGAGGCCGAGGATGCAATCATACTTCTTGCCCGCGCCATCCCGCTTGATCTGCGCAACCGCTTTTGCGAGCTGCTGCTTGCCCTTGATGCCGGGATAGACTTCGGCAGCCAGCCGGCGCTCATAGTCGTGACAGTGATTGCAGACACCGTTCTCGTCGAAAACGATTTCCGGATCCGAAGTATCCATGATGCAGCGCGTGCAAACACGGTAACCGGTCGTCGGCGCGAAGATACGCTTGCCGCTCCGGCGAACCCATCTGTCTTCTTCTTGTGACATTGCCGTCCCGCCCGTCAGATTAGTGGCCGAAGGCCGTCCTGAGTTTTGCTTCCTCAGGGAATGTGATGAGGACCGCACGGTGCGGCCCCTGGAAAACAAAGATGCTGCCTGCAGCAGCGGCCGAGGCGCCGCCCTGGCGGATCGCCTCGACAACATGGTCTAGGTTGCCTGCCCCGCCACAGGCGATTACCGGCACGTCAACAGCAGACGCGACCTGTTTGATCAAGGGGATATCGTAACCCTTGAACGTGCCATCGCGGTCAATTGAATTGACGATGATCTCGCCGGCGCCAGCAGCAGCAACCTTTTTTGCGAAATCGGTGATACTGCCTGACACGGACTTCGTACCGGCATGGGTCATCAGCTGCGGCTTGCCCATCCAGTTCTTCTTGACGTCCATGCAGACCACCACGGACTGGGCGCCGTGGATGCGCGATGCTTCAGCAATGAAACTCGTGTCTTCGGCTGCACGGGTGCAAAGAACCACTTTTTCGACACCCAGACGGATGATCTTCGCGAAATCCTCCTGGGTATGCACCCCGCCGCCATAGGCGACCGGCATGAAGGCCTCGCTGGCAATCTCTTCGATCAACTGGAAGTTTGGCCGGCGGCCTTCGTTGGTCGCGGTGATGTCCAGAAGGACCAGTTCGTCGCAGCCCTTGTCATTGAAGATCTTCACCGCGATCCGGGGGTCGCCGACATACTTGTGGTCCTTGAACTGGACCGACTTGTACAGGAGATCGCCCTTCAGCAGGAGCACAGGGATCACGCGCGGACGATGAATCCGTGCGGTACGGGCAGAGCCCGCGGGCTTGGCATCGGCATCAAGCATATTTCAGTTCGGCCTTTGATTCGGACGGCACCCAGGCCGCAAAGTTGCGGAGCACCTGCATCCCGAATTTGTGGCTCTTTTCAGGATGGCATTGCATCCCGGCGATGTTTCCGCGCGCAAACCCTGCCGTGAAATCGGAACCGGCATAGTGCGAACTGATCAGGACGTCCGACGGATCGGCGCATTCGACCCGGTAAGTATGGACGAAATAGAAGCGGGGATCGTCCGGAAGGTCAGCCACGAGGGGGTGGCGCCGCTCGGGATCCACGAAATTCCAGCCGATATGCGGTAGCCGCGCATTTGCATCGACAGGTTTCTCTCCCTTGCGGAAGTGGACAGTCTCCGCGTCGATCCAGCCCATTCCGATGGCCGAGCCTTCCTCGCTGGATTTGGTCATCAGCTGCATCCCGAGGCAGATGCCCAGGATCGGGACCTTGGCACCGAGAACGCGCTCCTCGAGCACTTCGCGAAACCCGAGCCGGTCAATGTTGGCCATCCCTTGATCAAAAGCGCCCACGCCCGGCAGGATCAGCCGGTCGGCCTTGGCAATAGCGGCAGGATCGTTCGATATCTGCGCTTCGTGCCCAAGGCGCTTGAACATATTCCGGATCGAGCCGAGGTTGCCCATCTCGTAGTTCAGGATCACGATCAATTTAGTCGTTCCTCTTGCTGTTCCGACCCAAAGCCAATCAGCCGGGTAGGGCCTGATACCTCCAGCGGCAAGCTCTTGGCCATCCTGCGCCAGCATATCAATGTTTTCATCAGCGGCAGCTGGATCCCGGTCCGGCCGCAACGACGCCTCAATCACCAGTAGCTCCAAACCAAACTGCGGCCAATCCAGAACTTCAGCCCAAGGGTTTCATGGTCTGCCAACCTCCGAAGTTTGCCTACTCGACAACGGCACTGCCAAACTTGAATCCTCGCCCTGTTTCGCCTAGCCCTCCGGCGAACCGAAACGGGATCCCAGATTGACCGAAGACCGCGCCGCCGGCCCTGCCCCCTTTCGTGCCCATCTGCGCCGCAGCTCGGCGGTCGGCGCGCGAACGGCCTGGCTCATTGCCTTCGCAGCCGCCACGGACGAACCGCGGCTCTTGCGCAAAATCGAGACGCTGCTGCAGGCGGGCTGGCGGGTCGTTGTCTGCGGCTATGAGGGCCGTAGCCCGATGCCGCCCGAATGGAATTTCGTGTCGCTCGCCAACCAATCCGCCATCGGCCGCTGGACCGCACGCCGGATGGAGTGGCAGCGCCGGATCGGCACACATCTCGCCCGGCTTGACCCGCCTTCGGACGCGCTGAAGGGCCTGGCCTCGCATCTTGTCTATTCCGGCCTGCCGAACTGGCACCGCGACCACCGGGAAATCCTTCGCATCGCCGCAGAAAACCCGGACCTGAAGCCGGACCTGGTGATCGCCCACAACCACTATACCTGCCCGCCCGCCTGGGACCTGTCGAAACGGTACAGCGCTCCGTTCCTGATCGACTCGCAGGAATACATGCTGGGCGTGCTTCTGGATTCCCCGCAATGGGTGCGCGAGCAGCGGCCCTTCATAAAGGTGACGCAGGACGCCTACTTCGCCCGCGCCGACCAGGTCTTTGCCGTCTCGCAGGGCATTGCTGACCAGATCACCGCCGAGCAGCCCCTCAAACGGCCCGCGAAAGTGATGCGGAGCACACCGCAGCACGCGCGCCACCCCTTCCGGCCGGTCTCTGGCACCCGAAAGCTGCTCTATCACGGGCTGATCGACCCGGCGCGGGACCTCGACATTGCCGTGCGCGCGGCCGCGCTCTGGACTTCCGATACGAAGCTGACCATCCGCGGCCCATCCGAGGGAGACACGGCCAGCCAGCTTGCCGCCCTTGCCGCCGAACTCGGGGTCTCTCACAAGGTGACCTTCGAGCCAGCTGTCCCGTTTGTGGAGATGCTGGCGCGGGCAAACGAGGCGGATATCGGCTACTTCGTCTACCGTGACGGCTCGCCCCAGCGCCGCTTCGTTCTGCCCAACAAGTTCTTCGAGTACCAGATGGCGGGCCTTGCCCTGATGATCAGCGATCTGCCCGAGATGGCGGCGCTCGCCCGCAGGTATGACACCGGCGTCGTACTGCGTGACCACACTCCCGAAGCCATCGCCGAGGCCATCGACAGCCTGACAGACGAACAGATCAACACCTACAAGGCCAATGCCCTCAAAGCAGCGGAGACCTTGTGCTGGGAACAGGAACAGGCTGTCTTGCTTGAAACCATCGATGAAGTATGCCGCCCCGCATGACCCATCCCACCACAGCCTGGATGCCTGACGCCGCGGTGCGCGACTATCGCATGTGCTCGCGCTGTGTGATGGACACGACTGATCCCGACATCACGTTCGATGCGGACGGCGTGTGCAGCAACTGCCACGGTTTCGAGAAGAACCTTAAACCCTACTGGAAGCCAAATGCCGAGGGCGCCGCCGAGCTGGACGCTCTGCTCGAGCGCATCCGCCGGGAGGGAGAGGGAAAACCCTATGACTGCATCATCGGCCTTTCCGGCGGGGTCGATTCCTCTTTCCTCGCCACCAAACTAAAGGAATGGAGGCTGCGCCCGCTCGTCGTCCATGTCGATGCCGGCTGGAACTCGGAACTCGCGGTCAACAATATAGAACAGATCCTGTCCAGGGTCGGCCTCCACCTCGATACGGTGGTAATCGACTGGAACGAGATGCGCGACCTGCAGCGGGCCTTCCTTAAGTCCCACGTCGCCAACCAGGACATCCCGCAGGACCATGCCTTCAGCGCGGCCCTTGTCGGCAAGGCGCTCGAACACGGCATTACCTATGTCATCAGCGGCACCAATTTCGCCACCGAAGGCGTCCTGCCCCAGAGCTGGGGCTATGACGCGATGGACGCCGCCCATATCCGCGACATCCACCGCCAGTTCGGCGAAGTGAAGCTGAAGCGGTTCCCGATCCTCGGCTTCCGCGACTATTACGAGACCATGTTGCAGAAGCTGCAGTTCGTCGCGCCGCTGAACTTCATGCCGTATGACAAGGCCAGCGCCATCGCCCATCTCGAGCAGAACTATGGCTGGCGCTATTATGGTGGCAAGCACTACGAGTCGATCTGGACCCGCTGGTATCAGGCCCATTATCTCCCGGAAAAGTTTGGCTACGACAAACGCAAGGCGCACCTCTCCAGCCTGATCGTTGCCGGCTCCCTGAGCCGGGATGAGGCCCTGAAGGAACTGGAAAAGCCGCTCTACACGAACAATGAACTCGCCGAAGACACCGCTTTCGTCGCCAAGAAGCTCGGTTTCACCGTCGAGGAACTTAAAGCCCTCATCCATGCCCCGCCCCGACACTACGCCGAGTTCGCCACCCATGCCGGCGAACTGGAGCGCTACCAGGCCCAGCTGGCGCGTAACGCTGTCCTGAAAGCCCGCCTGAACCTGCGCACCCTGCCCGGACGTATTGCGCGTAAGCTGACTGCCGTGTTAGCGAGCCCGAAGGGGTAGGACTGCCACTTTCGGCCGGCAGTCTCCATTGGCCGGGCAAAGGGGGCTGCGCCGGGCCAGAGCAAGGAATTACGACCATATGTTTCGTTCGCTGATCGCGGTTGGTGCGCCATTTCAAGCAATTCTGAAGCACCATTCGATTTTGGCCCGCACCACTTGGGTCGACATTAAAGCGGCTTATGCTGGTTCCGTGCTGGGGATTGTCTGGGTGATAATGGGCCCGCTGCTGATGTTGTCAGTCTATGCTCTTACCTACGCTGTGATCTTCAAGGTACGAATTCCAGCGCTTTCGACCACGGAGTATGTACTCTACGTCTTCTGCGGGATCGTCCCGTTCCTCGCCTTCGCACAGTCGCTTTCGGCCGGTACACTGTCATTGTCGTCGAACCGCGCCGTGATGCTGAACACTGTGTTCCCTGCTGAGATGATCCCGCTGCGTAGCGTGCTGGTCGGTAGCGCCAGCATGGTCACCGGCACGATGATCCTCTTGTTCAGCGACTTCATGTGGAGCAAGCCCAGCCCGCTCTTCCTGCTGATCCCGGTCGTCATGGTGTTCCAGATCATGTTCTCGGTCGGCGTCTGCTGGATGCTTTCGCTTGTCGCCCTGCTGGTGCGCGATCTGGCGCAGCTGATCTACTTCATAACTATGATGCTGCTGATCATAACCCCGATCGCGTACACGCCCGACATGATACCTGACGGAATGAAGACTTTAATGTTGTTCAATCCGCTTTACTACTTCGTGACCTGCTTTCAGTACATTATAATTCTGGATCGAGTTCCACCTGTCGACACACTGGTTATCGGCGCAACTGTTTCTCTCGCCTTCTTCATCATAGGCTATTCGGTGTTCCACCGAAGCAAGCAGGTCTTTTATGACTTTGCCTGAAGCGAAGGTAATTTTAGCTACGCCGGTAACGGAAAACTCGGGTGGCTCCGACACAGTTCCAAATGCTTCGGTCTGACACCTATCCTTTGCCGTTCGGCGCGGAAGCCTGATAATCAGTGGCCAACCGAGAGCGCGGCCAAAACACTAGCAAATCAAATATGCCAACGTGATCCGGCGGACGACAATCTCGGATCACGCAGCAGACCAAATTCCAAATTTCAATGCTGAACTCTTCCACAAGGCTCAGATCGAGCCTCGATTTCACCAGAAGATCAGGGCATAGCAACGCCTCCGCTTCCGGCAGCAGGCCTTCATGACCGAACCCCTTCGCCAGGCCTACCTGCTCGCCGCGTCTGCGATTGCCGATGATCCGCGCGTGCGCCGGATGGGCGACGGCCTCGCCGCGCGGGGCATCCGCGTCACCGCCATTGGCCTCGAGGGTGGGCGCTCGGGTAATCCGGAATGGCAGGTGATTGAATCGCCCCTGCCGAAGCCGCCGGTCGTTATACCGCGCCCCGGCCCCCTCGGCCTGATCGAGCGCGGCACAGCCTGGCTCCTGTCGCTGCCGCTGTGGATTGCGGGCGCCATTCTCTCCGCTGCTGGATCGGCCCGAGGCGCCGTCCTGTTGCAGATACGACACCGGGCAGTGGTTGCGGCGCGGCCGTTCTCGGGCCTTGTGCGCGCCGTGAGCCGCCGCTTCAGAGAAGCCGCCCTGCCCGCAGAAGAGCGCCTGATGCACCGCTTCTGGCGAATGAAGCCGGACGCTGCGGCCATTCGCGAGGCTGTCTTGAAACTGGAAGGGCCGGCCCTGTGGATCGCGAATGACTGGCCGATGCTGCCCATCGCCGCCGAAGCCGCCGCCACCAAGGGCGGCATTGTCGTCTATGACAGCCACGAACTCGCGCTGGAGGAGTTCGCCGAACGCCCCGAGTGGCGCAAGTTCGTGCGCCCGGTCGTGGCCCATGTTGAGGCAAAATACATCCGCGAGGCCCGCGTAGTCAGCTCGGTCTCGCCCGGGATCACCGCGCATCTGGGCGCAACCTACCGCGTCCCGGCCACCCATCTCACGCTGCGCAACGCGCCCGGCTACCAGGCGACGGACCCGCGCCCCGCCAGCGACCCGGTTCGCCTGCTCTATCACG
>VYLT01000137.1_pt1 | contig 21700 bp, 17 predicted proteins | sample 5114261 | NCBI WGS metagenome assembly VYLT01 (sample SAMN12291815, study PRJNA351875) | freshwater metagenome | isolation source: freshwater lake | place: USA: Michigan, Little Long Lake | collected 2011-07-12 | reverse complement strand
CTATGACCGTTTTCATGTAATGGCTATCATCAATGACGAGCTTAATAAATTGAGAAAGTTAATGGGGGTGCATGAAAAAGGATTACCTCATTTATTATGGAAGAATAAAGAGGAGTTAAAGGACGAGCAAAAACAACAACTAGAAGTTATCTTGAAAGAACATCCATGCTTGGGAATAGCCGACGAAATGAAAGAAGAAATTAGACAAATTTATCAAGGTTGTAGAACGGTCAAAGGTGCTGAGATAAAATTGGAAAAATGGATAAGAATAGGCGGAATATTAGAGCAAAGTAGTGCCAGTATGATCCGGAAGCATTTGTCGGGTATCTGTAATTACTTTGAAAATCAGACAACCAACGGATTAATTGAGGGAATGAATACCAAAATAAAGCTTATTAAAAGAATCAGTTATGGATTTACCAATTTTGAACATCTTCGACTTAAGCTGTTTGCTTGCTTTAATTCATAACAAAAATTAACACACGAAAACCAGAAGAGCCCAAAAAGTCACCTCGTCAAATTATTTTGGATACGGATGTGACGGATGATCAAGTACATGGAAATCAGGAGGGAGCGTTTTTCAATACTTATTATAAAGGAGTCTGTTATGCACCTTTGTATATTTTTTGTGGGCCTCATTTATTAGTCGCTAAACTCCGTTCATCCAATGTCGATCCAGCAGAAGGAGCTTTAGAGGAATTACAAAGAATTATCGGAATCATTCGAGAAAAATGGAAAGAAACTTACATCTTCGTTCGAGGTGACAGTGCTTATGATCGGGAAGAAATCTTCAAATTCTGTGAAGAACAAGACCCAGGGTAAGCGCATCTTAACAATCCTTGACAAAATGAACTTTATGTGAGTTGCTTACCCACGATTCAGGCATATTTGAGGATAATTTGCCATCTCAATTGTTAAGCAAAAATCGACCAAATGGGTCGATTTCGTAACTATTCTGATTGACTGGTATCACTTGAAATGCCCACGCGGATGACAAAATTGGCCAATTGTCAATAGCGTTTGAGATGCTCTCACCCTGCGGATAAATACGGCATAAGTCGCGAGCGCGTCCGTCAAATTCTTTCTAGTAACCCCGAATTTGAAGCTTATCGGCAAAAACAAAAGGAAAAAAATTGTCGCTGAACGACTGAAAGAGGATCGGAAGAAAAGTGTCACATTGAATCCCAACCTTGTCTTGGATAATTTCAACATGATGTTGAGTTTGCTGTCACCCTTCGGAGATAATCAGGTATTGATTTATGTCCATATTCCAAAAGTATTAAGAATTATGTGCGATTGCCCCACCTCTTGACTAAGTTGTTAGAACAAGTTTCTTTATTCTATGTTAGGATGTGGGCGGTTCATTTTTTGGTCTGATTTGTTGTTGTATTGATCGGACAGTACCTGATGAGCCTTTCTTGGTCAACTCTTGAGGTTGATGCGTTTCATTTTTGAATTGGCGAACCGATGAAATATTTATTAACAAAATCACTAATCGCCACGGCGGGAATTACCTTCTTCACTCTCCTTTCTCCTTTCAAGACCCTAGGGGCAACCTTCGATAGTTTTCAGGTATTCGGCGATAGCTTATCGGATCCGGGAAATTTATATCAACTAACAGGCGGTCTTTACCCGCCTAGCCCCCCCTATGCGAACGGGCGCTTTTCTAACGGCCCGCTCTGGATCGAGTATTTACAGCAGGATTTCGGACTGCCAGATAGCGCGGTGCTGAATCTTGCCTATGGCGGAGCCACCAGCGGTCGTCAGAACGTGGCCGAACTCTTGTTCGGGGGGGATTTTCCTGGATTACTCGACGAGATCGGCGCGTTCGCCGCGAACCCGTTCCTATCAACTTTCGACGCTCGCGATCTCTTCGTCGTGTGGGCCGGGGCTAACGACTATCTTTTCGGTTTCAGTACCGACCCCGATGCCGTAGTCGGTAACATTATCGCTGCGGTTCAAACCTTGATCTCCCCCGCGGTTGGCGCGAAAACGGTGATCGTTCCGAATCTACCGGATCTCGGGAAATTACCCAGTCAGGCGGGAATACCGGGTATGACGAATCTAGCCCTAGAGCATAATCAGAAATTAGCCACGGCGCTTCAAGCCCTCCAAAACGCTCCCTCGACTGCGGCCACTCTGATCCCGCTAGATATCTACTTTCTCTACGGTTTAACCAACGTCACGGACGCTTGTTTGAATACCAATACCTGGCAGCTCTGCGCGAATCCCTCCGAGTATCTTTTCTGGGACGGTTTCCATCCCACGACCGTAACCCATCAAGCGATCGCAGGTCTCGCCTCGACAACCCTCGCCAGCGTTCCCGAACCGGACGCGACAGGTGCGATCGTTATCGTCGCTTTTGTCGGTTTAGGCGTTAAAGTGGCGCAGGTAACGTTGAAAAGAAAACCGAACCGAGCCAGCGATCCCACTTTCCGGGTAAAAGCGGTTGAAGGGAGGAGTAAATCTTTACCCGGGTAGGTAGAAAAATCGTTATGCCATTTTTCAAAAGTAATGGCAGAGATGGTTAATTATCCTTACCCCCAATCCCTCTCCCAGAAAAGAAGAAAAGAGTAATATACTTTGAGGTTGGGGAGGGCGAGTCCTAGTGGGAGCAGGTTGGGCAAGTTCGCGGTATAGACGCACGCTGGGAGGGGTTAATTATTTAGTATCGCCCGATCGATCGGAGGGCTTAGGACAGATGAATATGCTAATGCGCCAAGGAGAGTATTTGCCAGCATTGAATTCCTGCTTGATGTCAGGCTTCTGAATTGTTGTAAGTATTTTTATTTTGTTTTCAGGTGAGCTAACCAGTTGCTTATATAGAGAATTGTTTGAGTCAGTAACGCTTCCTATGGCTTTTTGAAGGAGATCGCTAATACGACCCCATTCACTATTTTCAGGATGACCTTCATCGGTAATTACAGTGATAGCTCCTCTGGGTAATAAGGTTTTAAACTCATTTTTCTCTTCCTCATCACTAAGAACCTTTACCTGCATTTCGCCATGATTTTGTTGGTCAAGCTTATATGCAATTAAGTTGGCTAATGGAGTGGCTACCGAACTATTTTCATTGCAGATGAAAAGGTTAAAGTCAGTATATTTGGAGGGATCACCCCGTTTTGTGTAAGGAGGATTCCTAGTCAAGGCTTCCTGTAAAGCTTGATCTAAAGTAATACCATCAGCTATGGTTTGTTGTGTGCCAACATTTGTGTCTTTTGATTTAGCTTGTTTTTCTTCTAACCCCCACAATTTAAGTTTTTCCTTGGTCTTTTCATCCATTTGAATTTCAGTAACATACTTTGAACTATTCTGTATTACGTCAGCCGCCCAAGTGCGAATTTCATCACTACTTCCAGAGCTTTTGATGATCTCCAGAGCTAAATTAATGTATCTGATCCTTAAATCTTGTGTCAGCTTTTGATTTTCAATTTGTGCATTATAAGCACTGCCAACCCAGAAAATAACCAAAGCTATTGCTGTGTTAGCAATAACTCCCAAAAATTGTGCGACAACTTTCCCCTTTTCCCACGCAAGAGGCAAGTGTTGATCATCGTCTCCGTTAGTCATCTTAAGACACCTCCTTTCTACTCTACGCTCTAGGCTGAACAATGCCAAAAGGCTCTGACCATTTCCCTCTTATTCACCTACCCTTACTCTATCCCCGATAATCTCAACGAATGAGGCTGTTTTCATAAAATTTAACGATTAGCCGACAATGAATCGCCGATAGCCGATGGCAGAAATATCCAGCAATCGCTAAAGCGCTTAACAAAAGAAATTGTAATCTTATCGATTTTGACCGTGCCACTATCCAAAGGAATCGATTAGATTTCTTATTTCTTATTTCTTGCAAAGACCGATGCGGGGAAATTACCGAGTAATCACCCTAACTTTTTCCTTATCCGTAAAGATCGGGCGATTTGCATATTCTTGCTATTCCTAATACATCCGAGACATTCCGCACATCTTCATATACTTTTATATATTTTTACATTCCCCAAGATGTTTTGACGAAAAACCTTCATTGTAGAAACTACTATTGAGAACATTTTCAATAATTGATTTTTTTCTGAGAAAAAAAATTACAATTCTTCACCTTGATAAAAATCAATCATTGTAGCTATAGTCCCTACTGGCAATGGGTTTTAAGCAATATATTAGTAAAAATTATCAATTGAATGTTAAGAAGTGCAGAAAGTGGGTCAACAAGGTTTTTAGATTTATTCAGCAAACCCTAACTATCCCCGTACAATTATCAGCATATCGATCATAAACCTTGAGATAGGTTGCACACCATGAGCGAATACCAATATTACGAATTTCAAGCGATCGATCGCCCCCTCACCCAAGAGGAAAGGGCTGCCATAGGCCAGCTATCGAGCCGCGTCAAACCGACGGCAACGAGTGCCAGTTTCACCTATAGTTACGGCGATTTTCGAGGCGATACCAAACAAGTGCTGGCTCGGTATTTCGATATCATGTACTACATCGCCAACTGGGGAACACAGCAATTAATGTTTCGTTTTCCCAAATCCCTCATCGACCGAGAAGCAATTGAACTTTACTGTATTGATGATTATATCAGCTTATCTTTTGTGGGAGATTGGGCAATTTTAGATTGGGAATTTAGTCAAGAAGAAGGTTTTGATGACTGGATAGAAGGAGAAGGGATTCTATCGGAATTGATAGGATTACGCCAAGAAATTCTCCAGCAAGACTATCGAGGATTATATTTAGCTTGGCTGAAAGCTATTGCCTTATCCGAGGGATATATAGACATCGATAACACCCAACTAGAACCTCCTCTACCCCCCGGACTAAATCAACTTTCTGCATCTCAAAAGGCTTTTATAGAAATCTTTGAATTGGACGAACACTTATTAAATGTTGCTTGTGCATCCAGTGGTAAACCAACAACTATCTCTGAGCAAACTTGGCAACAAGCTATTAGCCAATTATCGGCTTCTGAACGCCAAGATTTCTTATTAAGATTGGCTAAAGGAGAACCGAATTTATCTGCCAAATTCAAACAAAAGCTGTCTCAATTAATCCCTACTTCTCCTGCTTCTAACCAGCCTCGACGTACGATTCAAGAACTTCTTGAGGCTGCTGCTGAGGAAGGAAAAAAGGCAGAAAAACGGCGACAACAAGAAGCAGAAGCCAAGCGAATTGAGGAACTACAAACTTTAGCTAAACGGGAAGCGCAAGTTTGGCAGCAAGTCGAGTCCCTAATTCAGAAAGCTCAGTCTAAACCCTACGATGAGGCTGTTAAATTGTTGGTCAAATTAAGAGATTTAGCCGAATATCAAAACCAGTTGGCCGTTTTCCAAGAGCGCCTGAACCGGATTTACGAGCAGTACAGTAACCGGTCTGGGTTGAAGAGGAGGTTACAAGAAGTGGGACTTACTGACAGTAAGTGAATCGCTCTTGAATTTTCGGCGGCTGCATCTCAATTTGGTCGAAATATCTATATTACATTTTGGGCGCATCGATAAACTCACTGACCACGATGCGCCCCTACCATTGGCGCAATAACTGACAAGCGATCGGCTTTTCCTCCGGGGTAACGTGGAACGTGATCCCAAGGAATCCTTTTAACTGGAAAGACGATCTGTTACGGTACGGCTGTAATGCCTCATTTTGTCCCATAGGTCTAATAAAGTTGTTAAGTATTGCCGTTATCGATCGAGATCGGGTTAGCTTGGAGATAGCAGTGAGCATTCAGCTTTAAACACTTAATAACTGCTAACCTAATCACTGATAAGGGGGTTTTTTCATGGCTTTTAGCCGTTCTAGCGGTATTTTGCTTCATCCCACCAGTCATCCCGGTCGTTACGGGATTGGAGAACTAGGTAGGGAAGCCTATCAATTTATCGATTTTTTGGCTCAAAGTGGTCAAAAACTCTGGCAAATTCTCCCTTTAGGCCCGACAGGGTACGGTAACTCTCCCTACATGAGTTTTAGTGCCATTGCCGGTAATCATCTCCTGATCAGTCTCGATATTCTTCGGGAGAAAAACCTGCTTAGTCATGCAGATTTAGAGGATATTCCCGATTTTCCCCTCGATCAAGTGGATTTCGATAAATTGATCGCTTGGAAAATTCCCCTACTTAGAAAGGCGGCGAGCAATTTTGTCAAGGGTTCTGACACAATTCTTTACAAACAGTTTGCCGGCTTTTGTGCTGGCAATGCTGATTGGTTAGAGGATTACGCCCTATTTATGGCCCTATCCCACGCTTACCAGGGTAAAGCATGGATGGAATGGCCGACAGAAATTCGCGAACGTCATTGGGGTGCGTTGGAAACACCGAAACAGGAGTTACAAGAGGAGATTTTTCTGCACAAATTCCTGCAATTTGAGTTTTTTGAGCAGTGGTTAGCCCTAAAACGCTATGCTAACGCCCTTGGTATCGAGATTATCGGTGATATCCCCATTTATGTCTCCCATAATAGCGCTGATGTTTGGGCAAATCCCCAGGTTTTCCGACTAGATCCCCAAACAGGTAATCCCTTGGAAGTGGCAGGGGTTCCCCCGGATTATTTCTCAGCAACGGGTCAATTATGGGGAAATCCTTTGTATAACTGGGATTATCTCAAAAATACGGGCTTTGACTGGTGGGTACGCCGTTTAAAAGGGGTTCTTTCCCTAGTCGATATCATCCGTATCGATCATTTTCGCGGATTAGAAGCCTATTGGGCGGTGGCTTTTGGCCAGGAAAACGCCATTAATGGTCGTTGGCTGAAGGCCCCGGGTTATGATCTCTTTAATACCATCCGGGATCGTTTGGGTAAATTGCCGATTATTGCCGAAGATTTGGGCGATATTGACCAGGCAGTCCTAGATTTTCGCGATCACTTTGCTTTCCCCGGTATGAAAATTCTCCACTTTGCTTTTGGGGGTGATGCGGGTAATCCCTATCTTCCTTTCAACGTCGAACGCAACTGTGTGATTTATACCGGCACTCACGATAATAATACCACTCTGGGCTGGTTTCAAGATAACGCCAATGACTACGAAAAAGCGCGACTTTATCAATATCTTGGCGCTCCCAGTGGTCAGGGAGTGGCTTGGGATCTGATTCGACTTGCCTATAGTTCCGTGGCTAATCAGGCGATCGTACCGTTACAGGATGTGTTAGGTTTAGGATCGGATGCGCGCATGAATACTCCCAGTGTCGCAGAAGGCAATTGGTCATGGCGCTATCGTCAGGAAGCTTTAACCGGAGAATATAGCCACAGATTGCGAGATTTAGTCAATCTTTTTGGCAGAAATCGTTAAATCTAAACCCTTTTGTCGAGACGTTACCCCTAACGTCTCTTTTAGTCCGGTTAATCTTGGCGAGAATTTTTTAGCAATCTTTGCCGGATGCGATCGAGATTTTCTTGACTATTGACGGGTAAATGGGGTAGGGGTAATTCTAAATTGGGCCAATTACTCAAATCATGGCAGGGACAGGATAAACCCGATTGGCCTAGCACCTCAATTGGTACTGGTATAGTACAACGAGCGCAGGGATGAAATTCCCATTGAGGGGAAAGTAAGTCTTGGATAGTTTGTTGAGTACCTTCTAGGTAACAATCGCCACTTTCAGGAGCGAGCATTTTTTGCCAACAATCTTCAAACTCCGCTGAATAGCGATCGCCATTGAAAATTGGCAGCGGAAATAGCATAGCTTGGTTTTTGGGACAAATAACTTTTTTTCCCAATTGAAACCAATGGGCGAGATATTGTTTAACTGCGGAGGTGTCTGACATATAGTATGTGTGGAGGCTGCCCTGATTATTGCTCTTACCATCAATCCTAGCGTTAACTTCCCGTGTCGGACAGGTCTTAGGGTAACTGAGTATCTGGAGCTAGATTAATCCCAATAAACTCACCATTAAAGCTTTTTGGGCGTGCATCCGATTTTCCGCTTGTTCCCAGACTTTTGATTGTACACCCTCGATCGCCCCGTCGGTAATTTCTTCGCCGCGGTGAGCAGGTAAACAATGGAGAATAATCGCGTCTTTGTCAGCGTGACTCATTAGCTGTTCATTGACTTGGTAGGGCTGAAAAACGGGAATTCGGGCATCAGCGAGGCTTTCCTGTCCCATACTTGCCCAGACATCAGTATAGACCACCTGAGAGTCTTTTACGGCCATAACGGGATCGTCGGTAATGAAGATTTTACTACCGGTTTTCTCGCCAATAGCCTGGGCGCTGGCGACAATTTCCCCATCGGGTTGATAGTTTGCGGGGGAGGCAACCCGCACATTTAACCCCATCAAAGCACCACCCAAGAGGAGAGAATTAGCGACATTATTACCATCCCCGACATAGGTGAGGTTAATTCCCCGTAAAGTCTGAAAAGTCTCTTGGATGGTCTGTAAATCGGCTAATATCTGGCAGGGATGTTCTAAATCCGTTAAAGCGTTGATAATCGGGATGCGCGAGTAATTAGCAAAAGCTTCTAAATCCTCTTGTTTAAAGGTGCGAACTGCGAGAATATCGAGATAGCGATCGAGTACCCGGGCTGTATCTGCTAAGGGTTCCCCTCGCCCCACTTGGGTTACACTGGGATTAAGATCGATCACCTGTCCCCCTAACTGGTACATGGCGACGGTAAAGGAAACCCGCGTCCGGGTGGAAGCTTTATAAAATAGCAATCCCAAGACTTTTTTGCAGCTAGGGTTAAGAGTGCCAGCTTTAAGCTGTGCCGATAGATTGAGTAGGGCGCTGATTTCTTCGCTACTCATGTCGGTTATTCTTAAAACATCTCGTCCTTTTAAAGTGGCTACCATTGGTTTTTCTCTCGATAAACAGGGGTCTTGATTGGCTTCTATGGCAGTTAGCGATTAGCAAAAATCTTGAGTAAAGACCTTATTATAATCCAGTTTTTTCGCTATTAGGCAATTTTTCCCGAAAATTTTCATGGTGGGGGATGTTAGTCCAGCTAACACCCCCACTTTTTCTGTTATCCGAGGACTAAAAACAAGAAATTGCCCAATTTCTACTTAACTAATTTTGCCCCACACTTAGAACAAAAATTAGACGAGGGCGGATTTTTATGTCCACAATTACCACAGATAATTAAAGCTGGGTTAGCCACTTCCGTCACCGAAGAAAGAGGTATTTCTCCACCGCTATCCAACTTATAGTTATCGATTAACTGCAAAATAATTGCATCTTCCCGTTTATATTCTGTATTGTCTTTTCCTCCTGTCAACTCCTCGGAACGTTGTTGTAAATATTTGATAAAAGTCCGATACAAAGCTTGTTTTTTCTCCGGAGTGGCCGAATCCTGTAACTTAGCCGTCACCTGACTTTGAATTTTTTCCTTATCTTCGCGACAAGCTTTTACTTCTAACACCTGTACCGCATCTTCCCAACTGGTGGCGATATCGACTTTTTTTAATCCCGTTGCGGTTTTAATTTCATAGCGAATTGTTTTCTCATTAGTGACTCGATTGACTTCTGGAAAAAGCACTTTCAAAGCTCGGGCTGTCACCACCAATTGATAAATACTCGGATCTTCGGGAAAAACATCCCAGAAAGGAGGTTCCTTTTGGATATGCACGGGGATGGGTAAATCGCGATTTTCCCCCATTTGTTGGGCGCGTTTAGCGAGAATAAATTCTCCTTTCCAGTCTTGATAGGATTGTCGCAGCTCCCGCATTCCATCGAGACAGCGTAGGGAAAAACCGCCAATTTCCTGCACGAAGACAAGACGATGTTTTTCCACTTCTCCCAAGGGTTTAATATCGTCTTCGTTGGCAATAAATTCCCGCAGTTTCGGAATAATTTTTTGGGCTGCCGGGTTATTGGTATTTCTTCCCCCAATCAGGGCAACATTTTGATTTAATTGGGGCGTAAAACCCGCATCTTTTCCTCGCAAGACCGCAGGATTAAGCATAATTAGGGGTCGCGATTTTTGGTAGGCAATGCGAAGATTATTGATAATATCGGCATCGTTGTTATAGATTTTTAACAAGCGATCGCAAGCGGCTAATTCCTGCTGAATGCGACTACTAACCGGGGCATTTTGTAGTAGTTGATTAGCTTGGTTTATGATAACTTGTTGAAAATCTCCTTGACGAATATCGGCAATCTCGGTGATGTCAAATAAACGCATATTTTCGTCGGAGCGGCGCGTTTCTTTCCAGAGGGGGCTAGATTGCTTTAAAATCTCTTCTGAGAGGGGTAAACAAAGGTTATCCATACCTGTATCGTAGGCATTTTTGTTACCGACAATCCCCGAAGCAAATTGTTCGATAAAGTCTTGATAAAGACCATTTAATTCTTGTCTATCAAATAGTTTAATCCCATTAATTAACAAAGCATCGGCACTATCAATCTGTTGATTAGCTTGGAGATTAAATAGATCGCGACTTTGAATTAATTTCTGACGAAAGCGATTAAAACGGCTTTCTAATTGATTAAGATGTTCCAGTAAACGATTAATAACCTCTACTCCTGCACCTCTGGTTTTTCGTTGAATATTGGCCATTAAATAGCCTTCCAATCCCGTTAAAGCTTGTTCACAATATTGTTCCATCTTATCTTTTTTCGAGACATGAAGTTTATCTTTCAGATCATTAATTTCTGCTAAGGCTGTATCATATTCTCGTTGACGTTTACTTTCGTTTTGACTCCAAACCTGTTCTTGATCGCGACGGAATTTTTCTGCCATGTCGGTGAAGATTTGTCGTACTGAAACAATAAAACTCTCGGCAAATTTTACCCCACGGTTTCGATCCTCAAGGATATTATAAAACTCCATTTCTAGAGACTTTTTACCCCGTTGAATAATTTCATCCCGATTATTATAAATCTTTTTCAGGTAATCGCCGTGCAGCCGCTCATCGGGACTTAATTCTAGTAAATGATTGCGTTTAAATTCCTCGACTCTTGGTGTTAAATAATCATTAATAAATCGCAGAATTTTTCCTTGTTCATTGCCTAAAATATTAACACCCTGTTTGGTACAAGATAGCCAATTATCTTGATTGATTTCCTGACGAGTTTCGTTAGTCCATTGGGAGATTATGGCAATTAAAGAGCGATCCTTGTCGGCACATAAATCCATAATTAATTCCCCTTCGCTCAAGCGCATTCTTTTGAGGATATCACCTCTTACTAACTCCAACATTTGAGCGGGTAAAATCACGGAATCATTCAGCCACCAATTAATTAAATCTTTGGCTAAACGTTCCGATAAAGAAGCACGAATTTGGGCAATAGGAATTTCAATAGTTGATAGCCCAAAACTCATAAATTGCTTAGGATAACCGCGACCCCCAGGGTCAGCTTGCGCCCAAGAACCCTTAATATTATCTCTAATAGAACGCTTATGGGGGGCAAAATCAGAGGTCATATCTAGGAAAATATTTTGGGCGATCATTTCCCGAATTTGACCGAGTTTAAAATCACCTTCTCCGTTTTTTGTTCCTACTAAATAGGTAAAATCAAAGGGGGGTAATTTACTAACAACTTCATCGACCAAACCACTGCTAAACTGTTGATGATATTCGGTTCTGTAGTCAGAAAAGTAATTTAATTCCATCAGGGCAGCGTAACCATTAGCCAAAACTCGATCGCCGACACTAATCCCCGCAAATGCTTCAGGAGTGGGAACAATTGCCGTACTCAAAGGACTACTTTCCCCTCGCAACCAATTACGAATACAGTAGCCTATATCGATTAACATTCCGCTACCCGTACCACCGTTTAAAGACCCCGTAGTAAAGACATTAATAGCACTATTACTAACTTTAATTCCATAGCGATCGAGCATAAAGTTTTCTTGTCCCTTTACCCGTCTCACCGCATCCAGAAATTTCCTTTGGATCTCATGATAATTACAAAATAAAGCAAAACGGCCACAGGCGCGAATTTGTCCCGCCCCCGCTTCTAGGGAAGTAATATTTCTCTCTAATTCCGGGGGAAACCAACTATTAATCCAGGGATATCTATCCATGTCAGATACCATCTCCTGTACCTGTTTTCCACTCACCCGGGACCAGTGTTTTTCGTTATCTTTAAAAGCACTGCCGGCAGCTTCAGGATTACTGATTTTATAATCCTTATCCGTGTCAACCACCAAAAAGCTGACAATCGGAAAATTACTCAAACTGCCATAACTTTCCTCGATTAAGCGACGCAATCGCGATAAAATTTCGTTACCCGTGCCACCAATACCCACTAAAACCGTGGGAACCATGCTTTTTTCTTCTACTGCTGCTGGCATAATTACTTAACTCCTAAAGCCATTTCTTGACGGTTGCGGGGGACTTCGTAGGTGAGGAAATCGTAGGCTAATTTAGTGTTAGGAAAAATCGCCCGCGCTTCCTCTAACAAATTGGAAATATCCAGAGAATTACCCGGTAGATAACGGGGACTAAAATGGGTCATTAATAACAATTTTACCCGGGCTGCCAAGGCCACCTGGGCTGCCATCGTCGAAGTGGAATGAACACTTTCAAAGGCTAACCCGGCATCTTGGTGAGCAAAAGTTGCCTCATGAATTAGCACATCTGCATTCTGTGCCAATTCGATCGAACCTTCACAGAAAATAGTATCAGTACAATAGGCAATTTTACGGCCGATTTCCGTTTCTCCGCAGAGGGACTGACCGCGAATTTTGCTGCCATCGGCGAGGGTGACAGTTTCCCCTTTTTTCAGCTTGCCGTAAATTGGTCCGGGGGGAATACCCAAAGCGTTGGCTTTTTCCACATCAAAACGTCCTGGACGGTCTTTTTCGGCGATGCGATAACCGTGGGCGGGAATACGATGTTTTAATAGCTGACAGGAGACGGTAAATTCTTCATCTTCGTAGAGTATGCCTGGGGAAATGGCATGGACACGCACCCGATTAGCCAAATTAGTATAGGAATACTTAGCACAAGCGCGCAGATAGTCCGCTAGTCCGGGGGGTCCATAGATATCAATATCCTGAGCAGAACCGGCTAATCCGATACTGGCTAACAGTCCCATTAAACCAAAGATATGATCCCCGTGCATATGGGTGATAAAAATGCGTCGAATTTGGGAACTTTTCAGGTCGCTACGCAGTAACTGGTGTTGAGTTCCTTCTCCACAGTCAAACAGCCATATTTCCGCCCGTTGCGGCAAACGAAGGGCGATACTAGAGACATTGCGGGAACGAGTGGGAACCCCAGAACTGGTTCCTAAAAAAGTAATCTCCACAGGATAGCTGTCAGGATAGAGGATTCTTTTTCTAGTCTAGGCTGTTTTTATCGATTTCTCGATCGAATTACTGCTTTTCTGTATTTCTTGACTTGGAAACAGGAAATCCCCTGATTTTGAGTTTCGCGGCCAGAAATACACCAGTGTTCGTATCATACTTTGTGCTTTTTGTCAAAAAAACTTTTTTTTTGCAATAAAACTACACAAAAAAAAGATCATCGTTGTGGGTGAAATTGACTAATTTACCTGTCTTAATTAGGATCACCCTGTAGGTGTGGCAAGGGTTTCAACCATTGCTGCCCAAAAACGCACAGAATAACCGACTATGAAATTCTATCAAATCGCTGTTACCACTGCAACATCGTTGTTAAATAAAAATCTTTCTCAATTAATTCTTAAGAATTTGTAAATATTGCGGAATGTTAATTTAAATATTCTCAAGTTTTTGGAGTCAATAAATAATTTTTACTTATATTTTTGGAAAAATAGAACTCCTGCAAAAATCCAACATCTACCATTGGGTTAGGAGTCAGTATTCAGGAGATTATTTTTATTTATTCTTCCCCCGCAACGCGCACGCAGTGACCCCCCTACACCCCACACCCCACACCCCACACCCCATCCCTAGAACGATATTTGGGACAAGATTAAGTTTAAAATCTGAAATAGATGATTTTTTTCAGGATCGAGTCAAGTTTATGGCAGATATTGTCGATATTGCGGTCAGTGCCGATAATTTTAAAACGCTAGTAACGGCGGTACAAGCGGCTAATCTTGTGGATGCCCTAAAAAGTCCTGGCCCCTTCACGGTTTTTGCCCCCACCGACGAAGCTTTTGCCAAATTGCCCCCGGGACGATTACAACCCTAGGGCAGAATATCCCCCAATTAACCCGAATTCTCACCTATCACGTCGTTGCGGGCAAATATATGCAGGAAGATTTGGCAAAATTGGCTGTGGTGACTTCTCTAGAGGGTTCACCGATTCCCGTCGATTGTAGCGAGGGCTTTGAGGTGAAAAATGCCACGGTGGTGGCCGGTAATATCGAGGCGGATAATGGTGTGATCCACGTCATCGATACGGTGATGCTAATGGGTTAGTTTTTGACCACAGCAATTTCAAATTCAGAATGTAGCAAATGATATGGAATATAAAACCCTTTTGCCAGACGCATCCCAATCCAACATCAAGAAGAATTGAAAAATTAACGAGAGCAATAGGAGTGGTATCATCGAATCTGTGAGGCACAATTTAACCTTTGCTGATTAAGCTTTTCAGAATTGAGAATGTATCTCTTGTAAACAGGAAACGCCATATTTCGTCCGATACGATTAACTGGTAAATTCCTATTGACGGGGGCTTGACATTATAGCTATGATATGGTGAGGCCGTTTGGTCGAGTTGGTTAAAGGTATCCATAGCGATGGGCATCTTAAGCTCACAGACCATACGGTTTATCGTTTTTGGTGGTGTTTTTTTATTGGTTGTCATGGATGGGGTATGAGAATCGATCCACAAATGTTGTCTGAACTGATCACATTGCTAACGCCTTTCTTGAAAAGCGTCAAGGAGCGGGAAGCCTTGCTGTTTAGGGCATTTGTTACTGATCAAAAGCTATTATTACAGCAGATCGATTGTAGTGGGAATGCAAGCACTTTTTTGCCGCTATTAATACAATCTTTAGTAAAATACAATGACGGGGCAGATGAACTTATCCAGCTTTTAGAAACGGTTAAAATAGATGCGGGGCTGGATAAGCAAGAAAAAATCGATCGAATCATCAATAGTTTAAACGCCTCACAGCGATTATCGCAATACTCCCCACCCGGGGCTTCAAAGCTTCAGGATCTCTATCCGATCACGGTGGGGATTCGCAATAATGGTAATCTTTGTGTGGGGACAGGACTAATTGTAGAGGGGAGGATTTTGACGTTGGGGTCTGTCATGAGGGCTGCTGAGGCAACACGGAGAGATCAAATCTCGGTTTATTTACCCAAGCGGGTGATGAATGGTGATCGCACTCGTCGAGCTTTCGTTGTCGGTTCTTACCCCGATCGTACTGAACACTTCGGGGATAACGATATCGTCGTTTTAGAACTGACAAACACTTTGATTCCAGGAATCTCCGCCAATATGGGTGACGCGAAGGAGTCTAGAGGTAATCCGTTCCAGATGTATGGCTACACCAATTCAAACTCAGTGGATACTGCCTATAGGGATGGTGAAATTCTTGGGGCTACAGATCTTCCAGATATTTCTGAGGGTATTGACTGTCTCGCCCTGAAACCCGAAAAAGATTTGTCAGCGCAAATGATCGGGGCGAGTGTCCTAGATAAATCTCGTAATCTCATAGTGGGTGTGCTGGCAAAACCCGATTACAATCATAATGCAGTCGCTTTTGATGGGAGCCTTGTGAACAATCCTTCTGTTCGGTCTTTACTGACAAGGGAGGTGGTCTAATGTCTTCGATTCCCGCCATCCTACCACTAGAAAGAGGCCCACAAATAAGTCCAGACATCGCTAGTTCCGCCCAAGGGGTAGCTCGAACAGGTCTATCGATTTCCCTTGATAGAGAGGCTGCCCCTCATTTGGAGGAGTGGGTGGGGCGCGACAATTTTCTGGCAGTGCTACATACCCTCCGGCTTGACCCAATGTGCCATATCGTTAGTTTGATCGGGTTGGGTGGGGAAGGCAAGAGTAGCCTCGCCCGTCACTGGATCGAGGAGCTGCTGGTGGCGAAAGAGGAGTTACCACAGCCAGATGGTGTTTTCTGGTGGTCGTTTTACGAGGAGCGGAATAGCGATGAATTTTTTGAAAAGTCGATCGCGTACTTTACTCAGGGTGATTTCGATATAAAAAATTTACCCTCGGATCGAAGACCCCAGTTCCTAGCTGCCCTGCTGATGGAGAGACGGTATTTGCTCGTGTTGGATGGGCTGGAAGTCATGCAGTACCAGGGAGGGGAAGATCACGGGCTACTGAAGAGCGTTGGACTATCGGAATTTTTAATCTATTTAGCGGCTTGCGGATCTAATAATTCTCTGTGTTTAATTACCAGTCGAGCCTCGGTTACGGACATCATGCCCTACATCACCCACGGACAACTGGATGTGGAACGGCTCGCCACAGAAGAGGGCAGAGAACTCCTGAAAAACCTGAAGGTTAACGGTACGGACGCGGAGCTAGATCAATGCGTGGAAGATTGGTCAGGCCACGCGTTAACCCTAGCTCTCATCGGAACTTACCTACAAAAGCCCGAGTTTGGTGGACATATTAAGGAGATAGAAAACCTTCCTGATTTGACGGATCGAGATGCTTTTGCCGAGTACCAAAACAATCGACTTTATCGCCTTCTGAATGGATACGATCGATTTTTGGATGGTACAGAAAAAGATTTTTTGCAAATCTTTAGTGTCTTCAGACTTCCCGTACCCGAATCGGCACTCTTGTCGGACGTTTTTAATGCGAATGAAGCCTTGGCAAGAAAGTTAGTCAATTATCGAATTCTTCGTTATAACTCCGAAAGAAAGGAATACACGATTCATCCATTAATTAGCGCATACTACCAAACCGAATTAAAGTCGCATCCAGAAAAGTGGCAAGCTACTCACCGAGAGATCGCGAGGTATTACATATCGCTTCATCGAAGTGAATCAAAAAATCCTACTCCCTTAGAACGGCTAAAACCTTGGATCGAGGCCATTCATCATTTCTGTCAAGCGGAGGACTTCGATTCCGCTTTTAGAGTTTTGGAAAAAAACAACTTTTATATGGGTCCCAAAAATAAACCACAATCTATCCTGATTTTTGAGTTGGGAGCCTATGAAACCGCTTTATCGCTTTTGCAAGAATTTTTTGTCAATGGCAATATTTCCACAGAGCCACTGATTCCCAATGCACCCAAGAAGCGTTTTATTCTTCGAGAAGTTAGTAGTTGTCTAACCAATCTGGGTCGCATGAGTGAAGTTCCCGCTATTATGAAATTGCATAATGAATTAGCGGCACAGTCAAAGGCGCAACACGATCTAAGTGAAGGGTATTGTAGTCTTGCTCGACTGTCTGTGTATCTTGGAAAGCTTGTGGATGCCGTTAGGTACGCGAACCTAGCCATTAGAGCAGTTAAGAAAGTAGAGAATAATAAATATCGACAAAACGCTCAGGCATATAAGGCTTTAGCTCTTTCCTTGATGAATGGCGAAGAGGTTGAGACTGCCTATCAAGAGATCGCGCCTTCTTCTACTGGGGAGGATTCTGATGATTTGGACTTTAAGTTTATCAAAGACTACGGGTTTTATTACGTTGATTTCCTGAGAAGAAACCGAGGAGATCTGCAAGCCGCTCAGTCTGTGGGCGAGAAAAGTATCAAGGAAGCAGAAAAGTCTGAAAATAAGAGTCGAAGCCATAGAGCCGCCGGGGAAGTGTATGACGCGTTAGGAGAGGTGGATACGGCACTCGAACATTTTAATCAAGCTATCGAGTTAGCCCGCGATATAACTCATTGGCCAGCCTCGATTACCGCTCTATCAGCCAGGGGGAGATTCCTTGTTCGTCATCGGCGCGATCTGGAGGCGGGGCGAAATAATTTAGAGGAAGCCTTGGAATATTCACAGAACGGGGGATATCGAGTTTATGAAACAGATACACGTATCGGTTTAGCATGGCTACATTTAGCCGAGGAAAATCAAGCAGACGCAAGGGAAGAAGCCAAACAAGCCAAAATGATGAGTGAGGAGATGAAATATTTCTGGGGCGTAAAAGATGCGGAAGAAGTTTTAACTGATTTACTTTAGGAGGGAGTCTAGATGGATATTAATAAAAAAAATTATCAACCTCAGTCAGAAGAGGAAAAAGGTAGTGTCAATCCTCTGTCAAAAGGGGAAAAGGATGGCCAAGTTCGGGTCAATTTAACCGACTTTTTCGATGCTGTTTTAGGTGCAAGAGAGACCGAAGTAAAAATAGATGTAAAACCTAGTAGATTAGAAAAATTACGAAAGATTGGTGTAAAAGGATCGGGTACAGAATTATCCCAGGTAATCGAAAAGTGGAGGGATGATGATTTAACGCTTCGCCTTTTGGGGGGGTATCTAGTACATTGCCAAAAACTGGGAATTGAACAACCGTATCCTGAGCCATCTTGCCCGCTTCCTCCAGACGATCCCCTTGTGGGAATCGAGGAAATTCTAGGATTTTTTGATCGCAATCTCATCGTCACGGATAAATTAAAAAGCTTGTTAAAAACAGCCACTACTTTCTGTGAAGACATTCCCAATTCACTGGTGGAAGAAGCTCCCGAATTTGTTGATTGGGGATTTTTTCAGTATAGCACTGGATTAAAAGCATATTCTATGCCTAAGCCTATTCGCACTTATTATATCAGAAAGCGTAATCAAGCGGCCATTAAAATACTGAATTCTTGGTTTGAAAATAAAAAATAAACTGAAAAATAATGTATTCCAATGACTCAGCCCAAGTAGAATTTATCATGTTGGACGCTTCTTGCCTCCATGAAATTGCCATAGCCAAGGCAAATCAGACACGAACAGAAATTGTTCAATGGTTCCACAGTATTCTAGGTAAAGATAGAATTGTTATTGTTCCTGAAATAGTTCGCTATGTTGTTCATCGCCAATTGCAATTAGACAGACAAAGTCGAGTGGCCTTTGCACTTGAAGATTTACTCAAAGAGTTGGTATGTATCCCAATTGATTCAGAAATCACTAAAAGGGCGGCTGTAATTTCTGCTGATTTCCGACAAGAAAATACAGAATTAACACTTTCGATGCTTGATTCCCTAGACAAAGACGCAATCTTGATAGCTCAGCACGATAAATTTAAAGAGGATCGGAAGGGAAAAGTTAATTTAGTCCTAACAGCCTTTGAAAATAACCACAGTCCTCTTCAAGGTATAAACATAAAAAACTGGAGAAATATCTCAATGAAGGAATTATCGATCGACTTTTTCAAAACTCATTCTTGCTCAAAGCGTGGAAGAAGTGTCAACTAACTTAACTTAAAAAAGATCATGAAAATAGATAGCAACACAATCCAAGAAATAAAAACTTTGTTAGTAGCTAGTATGACAACTGTTACCGATCGAGAAGCTCGCTTGATCGAGGCATTTGGAACTGAAGACACACTATTAGGCCGTATAGACTATTCCTTACCACCTAACACTTTTATCACTAAACTGGTTAGGATATTAGCTGACTATGGAAATGATGAGTCAGGTCAACCAGCAATTATCACTTTCCTCGCATCAACAAAGTCTCTTTTTGGTCGAAATAAAGCATCACAGATTGACCAAATCATTAGTAAACTTTACCCGAGGCCTCTCGATAGTGAACCCGATAGCCAAAGCATCGATTTTTCAGGAAATGCCTTCGATGTTTTCGTTAGCTACAATCGCGAGGATAAAAGCGAAGTCTTGGGAATCGCTGAAGATTTAGAGCGTCGGGGTATTATCACTTGGGTAGATGAGTGGGATATATCCCCCGGTCAAAGCTGGCAAAAATTAATCCAAGAGCAGATGGCTCAAGTTAAAAATGCGGTTATATTTATTGGTAGAAATGGAATTGGCCCCTGGCAAAATGAAGAAATAGAGGCACTTCTTCAACAATATAGGCAACGAGGTTGTAAGGTAATACTCGTATTACTACCAAGCGCACCATCTAATCCAGCAATACCTCTGTTTTTGGATAATAGAAGATATGTGGATTTTCGCCAACTAGATCCTAACCCGCTTGATCTTTTGATTGTTGGTATCAAAGGGGAATCCCCCCGTAGCCTCCGAAATTCTCAGTAATCTACTGGATGGAAAATGGAAAATCAACAAGCCCATCTCCAAATGCTTCAAGGAATTATCGATCGACTTTCTCAAAACTCATTCTTGCTCAAAGCGTGGAGTGTCGGTCTTTTATCCGCTCTTTTTGCCCTATTCGCAGCAAACTCCAAAGTCATGTTCATTTATCTAGCCTATTTTCCTGTGTTCTCCTTTTGGATTTTGGATGCGTATTTCTTAAGACAAGAAAGGCTATTTCGTAAACTTTATGATCGCGTTAGAATCTTGGAAGACAATCAGATCGATTTCTCGATGAACACATCCCCGGTTAAGTCTGAAGTTGACTCTTGGCTGAGAGTCATGTTTTCGATAACCCTACTCATTTTCTACGGCACTTTAATTTTGTCCGTATTGCTCGCACTATTCATCGGTGGTAAAATATAATACATTAGTTATTGCAGATTTCAAGCCTTAATTCACGATCAAGTACAGCAAAACATGAAAATCAAAGCTATTGTCGAAAGACAAGACCAAGGTTATGTGGCGTATCTACCGGGGAATAATGACAGTTTAGTTGGAGAGGGCGATGATCGTGAAGAGGCCCTAAAGGACTTGCAATCGGCGATTCGCTTTCAAGTGGAAACGGAAAGGAAGCCGATCGATACGTCTGTTCAAGAAATCCTGATTATCGAGATCGATGTCTAAGAGTATGGTCGATCGAGCATCTCTTAATGCACCATTGGTCGTGCCGTGGTGATCATCCAAGCATCAACCCACAATAGCAATAGCGCGAGAACTGATAAAATGCCGTACATCCAAGGTTGGGAAAGAGGACGGATATCGGTTCTGTCTAGTTGGGTTTTTTCCTCGATAATCTGCATTATGCGCTCAAATCCCACCACCCGCACTGGCAGTCCTCTTCCTTCCACACAGAAACCAGAAGAGCCGCACTCTCTATGGATGAGTAGAAAACGGGTTTCTCGGAGAAACCCGTTTTCTGTGCGTTACCCACTTCCCTAGGACGATCTTTGGGACAAGATTGAGTTTAAAATCTGAAATAGATAATTTTTTTAGGGGATCGAGTCAAGTTTATGGCAGATATTGTCGATATTGCGGTCAGTGCTGATAATTTTAAAACTCTAGTAACGGCGGTACAAGCGGCTAATCTTGTGGATGCCCTAAAAAGTCCTGGCCCCTTCACGGTTTTTGCCCCCACCGATGAAGCTTTTGCCAAATTGCCCCCCGGGACGATTACCACCCTAGTGCAGAATATCCCCCAATTAACCCGAATTCTCACCTATCACGTCGTTGCGGGCAAATATATGCAGGAAGATTTGGCGAAATTGGCTCTAGTGACTTCTCTAGAGGGTTCACCGATTCCCATCGATTGTAGCGAAGGTTTTGAGGTGAAAAATGCCACGGTGGTCGCAGGTAATATCGAGGCGGATAATGGTGTAATCCACGTCATCGATACGGTGATCCTGATGGGTTAGTTTTTGACCGGCTTTTCCCCGGGCCGCATCTAGGGCAAATCCCTCTTATTTAGTCAATAAATATACAGACACTTTTGGTTGTTTATGTATTCGATGATCGACGGAGGAAAATGCCCACTTTCTGCGGTTTTGACATCCTCGCCGCCGTAAAACGGACGGCGATTCCTCACCACGCCACTTTTTTAGGGTGGTCGCGTCAATGGGGTTGACGCAGATAGCGAAAAACGCTTAATTGCTTAAG
>VYLT01000089.1_pt1 | contig 21814 bp, 12 predicted proteins | sample 5114261 | NCBI WGS metagenome assembly VYLT01 (sample SAMN12291815, study PRJNA351875) | freshwater metagenome | isolation source: freshwater lake | place: USA: Michigan, Little Long Lake | collected 2011-07-12 | reverse complement strand
GCCATGGATTTGAGAATGCCCTTCCCACCTTCTTCTGCATCTGATGATTCGATTCCGCCGCTTCCTAAAACTCGCTTGGGGCGTTGGTGGAAGGGGTTGCGTTCGCTTTGGACTCGCAAGCCTGTTGCGACGGTAAACTTGCACGATGCGCCTGCATCTCACGATTCGCCGACGCAGAGCCGTGCGGAAGGGGCGCAGACCGAGGAGCCTTTGACGAAGATTCGTCGGACGAGTTTGGATGCCGAATATGTGCTATCCAATTTGGACGGGACAGTGACTCCGGCGGACCAAGATAAGAAAACTTCGGGCGAGTTTGTCAACCTTTCGGAACTGCTCAAAAATACCGAAAACGGTTTGAGTAACGGGTTCGGTTTTGAGGAGAGTTTACCGGGGCTGCGTTTTGTGAAGCAGCTGGGGTCGGGCGGAATGGGTGTGGTCTTTGAAGCCGTTGACCGCGTTGGGCGACCGCGTGCCGTCAAAGTAACCCGTACCGATAAGATGAGTGAGCAACTCAAAAAGCGTTTTTATTCCGAAGCTTTCGAGATGGCGAAACTCTCGCACGAAAACCTTGTGCCCATTCTGGAATATCACGAATATCAAGGTCTTCCCTACCTCACGATGCCGAAGTACGAATCGAGCGTATCGGCTCTAATCGAGAGTAAGAGCTTCACGGTAGCGAGTGCCTTTCAGGTATTTCGAGATTCAATTCGCGGGTTGGCTCATTTGCACGAACGTGGATACGTTCACCGCGATTATAAGCCCGGAAATATCTTGGTCGATAGCACCGGTAAAGGGATACTGTCAGACTTCGGTTTGCTCAAGTACGCATGGGGTGAGACATCGAAATCGGAAACCCCATCTGCCGAGATGCCGTTTTTGAACCTGACGCAAACGGGAGCGATCATCGGGACGATTCCGTATTTATCGCCGGAAGCTCTGTCGTCACACGAACGACCAACCCCGCGTTGGGACTTGTACGCAGCAGGGATTACCTTTTACGAAATGTTGCACGGCGGAAAGCCACCCGTTTCAAGCAACCCGTCTTCGTTTGTGGGTAAGTCACGCGAAGAGGCAATTCCGCCGATTCGCAAACTGCATCCAAGCATTCCCAAACCGTTTGAAAAGATCATCAAGAAATGTTGTGCAATCGATAGCCCTTACACCGACGCACGCGATCTTCTCCGCGAGTTGATCCGTTACGAGACCCGTTGGTATCGCCGTGCCCTTGTAGGGATGAGCGTATTTTTCTTGGGGGTGGTTGTCATTCTTGCGATGCTTTGGCCCCCGAGTCAAAAGGTGAAACCCTACACAATCACAGACCCCTATGCCGAACTATACACAGAATTGAACGAGGGTAAGACAGTCGAATTGATTCCGAAAGAAGGAATGCCGAGATTCCCTTTCCGCACGATCATCACCAAAGAGGTTGCATCGAACGCCGAGAATCAGCAGAAGGCGTTTGCAGTGCAAGCACCGGCAGGGGCCGATATCTACGTTGACCTCATCCCGAATCTGCCACCCGGCGAATACGAATTGCATGGCGAACTTCTCTGCACGGCGGTGTCGGAATCGAGTGCGGGCGGGATTTATTTTGGCCGTCGGGAGATCGAGACGCAAGCAGGGGTCATCACAACGGCCCAAGTGATGCACTATGCCGATTCTTTGAAATCACCAAGCAAAGCCCAATTCAAAGTTATCACCCGTTATGTCAACGATCAAATACCCGGCGAAACGGGTCTGTCTATTGATCGTCTGAACGAGCCAACGAATTCCGAAACGATGTGGCGTCCGTTTCGGGTGCAATTATTAGCCCAAGAAAATCGGGTCGAGTGGAACGGGAAACCCTTCAAGGTCGCACCCACCCGAATCACCCCTGCCGGAAGACTGATGATAAACGAACGCTTCGGGTCGAACATACCCGAAGATTTCCAATACTCAATTCAAGGAGGAATCGGATTAATTGCAAGGGATTGTTTACTCTGTTGTCGATCTTTAACTATTCAACGCTTACTTAAAAAGGAGTAACACTCAATGGCATCGACAGAACCACGCTTTCGGATAACCGAACTTTTGCTGGTGAAACCGGGAACAGTCCCGAATCAATTCGTTGCATTAACAGACACCGAACGAGGGGCTTTATCCAAAAGTCAATCGTTTACGGTTCTTGGGAAACTGTCTGGGCTTGCGCCTTTAACAGATATAGGACAGCAACTCAGAATAATACTACGAAAAGACGACGTGAGCTTTGGCCTGATCCCAACGGGCGGTTTAACGGCAACACCCGGACCACTGGGTCTTATGGGGACAACGACGACTTACGATTTTGCGATCACCATTGCCACGCCTACCCCACCTCCACCGCCACAAATGCCGCCACTGCTTCCCGAATTTGCTGCAACACCGTTTTTCCTGCAAGTGTTCTATCACTTTCCCGCAAATACCCCTGTCCCCCTCTCGACAGAGTGCGTTACGGGTAAGTTTGTGTGAGACGTTGCAGTGCTTCGCCCTTCCAATCTTCGTTTTACCTTCTATCTTGCTCTGTACCTTCCCTTCTTTTCGTATCGGGTTGTTTTTATGCGTAGCTTTGCGTTGGCGTTTTCCTTTCTCTGTTTGAGTATTACTCCCCTTGTGGCACAGGTGTCGAAGGAACCTGCAACGGCTATTACTCAAGCGAAAATTATTATTTCGCCGACGAAGGTAATTGAGAAGGGGAGTATCGTTATCAAGGATGGCAAGATTATTACTATCGGTGAGAAGGTCGAGATTCCTTTGGGTTCGCGTATTATTGATGGGACGGGGTTAGTCGTTTCGTCCAGTTGGGTCGATGCTCAAACTTCGCGTGGATTCGACCCTGCCCAGAAACGGACGCTCTCGCCCCCAGCAGGGCCGGAAGACCTTGCTTCGGATGTACTTGCAGCAACCAAGCCCGATCACCGTCGCGGGTTAATGCCGGAGTTCGAGGTTCGCACTGCCACAAAACCCGATGACCCGACCTTTGCCGAGTGGCGTAAAGCGGGGTTCACGGTTCAACTCGCAGCACCGGAAGGGTCGTTTTTATCGGGCCAATCGGCGGTGATTTCGTTGGGTGGAAAGACCCCTCGTGAGATGATCTTACGCTCGCCGGTGTTTGAACATGGCATGTTACGCACGATTCCGGGCGCCGAATATCCGCGAGCATTGATGGGGGTTATTGCACACCTGCGACAATTATTTCTCGATGCAGATCGTCATAGTCGTTTAATCAAGAAATCGCAAGAGGGTGGCGGAGCGGAGCGAGTTCCTGCCGACCCGTGTTTGGAATCCGTTGCCCTGATCCTGCAAAAGAAATTGCCGTTGTGTCTGGAAGCCGATACCTCAACGGAGATCAATCGAGCGTTGGACTTTGCCGAAGAATTCAAAATCACCGTAGTGATTAGTGGCGGGCGTGATGCGTGGAAAGTGAAGGATCGCCTTGCATCGACCAAGACACCGGTGATTCTGAAACTCGCCTTTTCGGAAGCCCCCGAAAAAGAAAAGGATATCCCTGCCCTTGCGCGAGTCGAACGCGAACGCCAACGAGCCGAAGAGGTTGCTTGTGCAAATGTGCTTCAAAGTGCAGGGGTGAAAATCTCGTTTAGCACCAACGGGATAACCGGCGATAAACCCGTTGAAAAGTTCCGTGCGAATTTGCAAAAGGCGATCAAGGCGGGCCTTTCTCAAGAGGCAGCCCTTGCAGCCCTCACCACGAACGGGGCCGAGCTTCTGGGGGTTGCTCCGCAAGTCGGCACTTTGGAAATCGGGAAATACGCACACCTGCAAGTGACGACGACGCATCCCCTTGATTCTGACTCTCAAACGAAATTGGTCTTTGTTGATGGTGTGAAATACGAATTTGATGTCGTGAAAAAAGACCCGCCAAAAATTCCCCCCGTCGAGAAAAAGCCCGAGGTCATCGAACCTCGTGCAGGTGAAGAAATCGAAACCGATGCGATGCGTAAACCGAAATTGCAAGGCAAGGGAATCGTGCTTCTGAAGAATGCAACGATTATCACTTGCGGTAAACAAGGGACGATTGAGAAAGGGGAGATCGAACTTGCCGACGGGAAAATTCAATACGTTGGCCCTGCCCGCATACGCGAGCAACCGATCAACGAGAAAGTGATTGACCTCGGCGGCTGTTTCGTCATGCCGGGGATTATCGATACGCACGCACACTTTGCCATCTCTGGGGGTGTAAATGAATTCTCCCTCTCGGTGGTTCCAGAAGTCCGAGTGCGTGACGTGATTGAATCGGAGGATGTGCAAATCTATCGAGCGTTGGCAGGTGGGGTAACGACTGCCCGTTTGTTGCACGGCTCTGCGAATGTCATCGGTGGTCAAGATGCGGTGATTAAGCTCAAGTGGGGACGTTCTGCAAAAGAGTTACTTGTTACCGATGGGCCTCGCGGAGTGAAGTTTGCGTTAGGCGAAAACGTCAAACGCACCGACGGTCGATTCCCCAATTCTCGTATGGGTGTCGAAGCGGTTTTGATTCGAGCATTCTCCGAAGCCAAGCTCTACCAGAAACAGTGGGACGACTACCGTGCTGCAAAGGGAACCCTTCCCGAACCGCGACGCGACTTACGTCTCGAAGCTCTCGCCGAGATTCTTTCCGGCGACATCAAGGTTCACTGCCACTGCTACCGTAGCGATGAGATTCTCATGCTCTTGCGTGTAGCAGATCGTTTTGGTGTCAAAATCAAGTCCCTGCAACACGTTTTGGAAGGGTATAAAGTCGGCCCAGAAATTGCAGCACACGGGGCGAGTTGCTCGTTGTTTAGCGATTGGTGGGCCTACAAGATTGAGGCTTTCGATGCGATCCCTTTTGCAGCAGCCCTCATGCAGGAATCGGGCGTCGATGTCTGTTTGAAATCGGATAGTAATGAGCTTGTGCGTCACCTTTATCAGGAAGCAGCCAAGCTCGTAAAATACGGCAGCATGGACCCCGAAGACGCTCTAAAGACCATTACCTTGAATCCCGCAAAACAACTCGGCTTAGATTCTAAAATTGGTTCGATTGAGGTCGGCAAGCAAGCCGATCTTGCAATCTTCAACGGTCACCCGTTAAACGGATTCAGTCGTTGTGAAATGACCCTTGTGGAAGGCGAAGTTTACTTCCAAAAGAGCGAGACCTTGAAGGCCAACCCGATAGCCATTGAAGGGCCAAAGAAACCGACCCCTCGCCCTATCGTGCTACCCAAAGGGGACACCCCTCAAGTCATCGTCAATGCGATTATTCACACCGGCGAAGGAAAGTCGGGGCGTGGCGTCGTGGTCATCGAGAAAGGGAAAATCCTTTCAGTAACATTCGGAACGTATTTGAAAGATGCCGACATTGCCGATCTCAAAAAAGGGGAAGGGATCGTCGTCGAGCCAGCAGGTAAGAAAGACGAACGTATTATCGTTAAAGTGCCAAAGGATTTCCAAGTCTTCGATGCCAACGGATTCCACCTGTATCCCGGAATGATCGATGCCGGAACCGTGCTTGGTCTCACAGAACTTGGACAATCGAAGGAGACCCAAGACTTTGCCGAAGGCGGGGAGTTCCAACCCGATCTGCGAGCCGCCGCCGCGATCAATCCCGATTCGGAGCTTATCCCTGTCACCCGTGCCAACGGGGTACTTACTGTGGTGACCCGTCCGATTGGCCCGACTGTGGCAGGTCAAGCTGCAATGATTAACCTCAACGGGTGGACACCGAAAGATATGACCGTGCGTGACCCGGTCGCGTTGCACATCGAGTTTCCTTCCGAGATTGCGTTTAACACCGGTGACCCGACGATGCCCGCACTCGGACGAGCGATTGCCAAGAAACAACGTGAAGAGAAAATTCGCAAGCTCAAAGAATTGTGGAACGATGCCAAAGCCTACGAGCAAGCAAGGTCGGAATCACGAGGGGTAGCACCGATCAATCCTCGCCTCGAAGCGTTAATCCCATTTGTCAGGGGTGAACGTCCCGTGATTGTTACGGCGTTCCGCAAACCAGAAATTCTCGATGCTCTGAAACTCTCTGAAGAGTTAGGCTTTAAGATGATTCTCTCCGGTGCGGTCGATGCGTGGAAGGTCGCCGACGACTTGAAGAAAAAAGATATACCTGTGATTATCGGCCCCGTGATGACGATGCCCCAAGAATGGTTCGACCCATACGACTCACCCTTCACGAATGCTGCCAAGCTCCAAAAGGCAGGCGTCCGTTTCTGTATCCGCTCCAACGGTTCCAGCAACACACGCAACCTCCCCTATGAGGCTGCAATGGCCGTCAGCTACGGCCTCTCACCCGAAGAAGCCCTCAAAGCCGTCACCCTCACGCCCGCGAAATTCTTCGGCCTCGAAAAGGAACTCGGCACAATTACGGCAGGCAAACGAGCCAACCTCGTACTCACCACCGGCGATATTTTGCAACCCTCCACCCAAGTCCACGCCCTCTGGATCGACGGCAAACCGTTAGAGCCAACGTCGAAGCAAACAAAATTGTATGACAAATATAAAGAGAGGTTGCAGGAATTCAAATCGGGCAAAACGCCACTGGGCACGAAGTAGAGGGGGAGTTCTATTCCATCAACTTCGGCGACCCGGCCCCGAACTCGGAGGAGGTGGTTGTTCAGGGTTATCGACCGTGTTGTAAATCTCTTTCCAGACATCGAGATAGCCAAACTCGGTCGCCCAACGCTCCACCTCAAGACGATCCAAACTCGAACCCAACACACGAAGCATCCCCGCAATATCACGCAAGTGCCGATCACCACCCCCTTCCGAGTGATACCAGAGTTTGCCAATAATCACATCTTCTGGAGCGGCAGCCATCACGTCGCGGTCGGGTAAAATTCGTACGGGTCGCGTTCTCGAAAGCTGAACTGTCATCCACTGATTTGATTGAGGGATGATGAAATCGATTTTGTTGCCTGATTCAGGATGAATCAGGTTAAACTGTGAAACCCAACGAATAGCATCACGAATAGAGGATTCGTTTAGATAGAACTCTGGTTCTGGAAATGCTCGAACGAGTCCGGCAACGTGTCGATCTTCAATCGAAGCAACGATATCGATATCCTGTGTGAAACGAGCCTCTCCGAAGGCCGTACTTGCAAAAGAACCAACCACATGATATTTGATTTGGAGTCGTTCCAAAGTCTCAACCGCGTGCCTTAATAAGTTCATCTGCTGCACGGCCTAATAATCTCCGTAAGAATTCGTTGTGTTTCTCTTTGGCAGACCAATCGGGGTAGAGTTGCTCAATCCGGCATTTAATCATGGTGCAAGCCGTTTCATGTGCTGCGAAAGCGATTGCAACCCGTTCTGCCGGAGTTTTTGCGGCAAGAATCTCGGCCATTTTTCGGTCGATCACTTCTATGCGAAACATCGGAACCTCCCACAATCTCATTATACACGGCGATAGGTTGAAGTGTAAGTGAATCGGATTGCTTACAAATTTCCTCCAGTAATCACCTTCCGCCACCGTTTAGGAAAGTAATCCCATGCAGCCATGTAAGTTTGCTCCAACGGAACCATAACGGTTTTTTCACGGGTTAAGAACAGGGGCATTTCAGGTAAGGTATCGCCAACCAAAATCGATTCGACAAGAGTACGATCATCTTTTTCGATTGCTTCGTAAGAGGTAAAAATGGGTATCGGTGGGAACGGCTTAATCACAAGAACATGAACCTTGCGATGCAAGCACTCGACGACCTTTAGGAGATAGGATGCTCCTAAACTGGGATTGCACTGGTCTCGAGGTAAGAGGATATCGATAACCGCTACCACACGATCCTCGCTTGCATCTCGAATTGCAAGCTGATTCTTTGAGGATATTTTTGCAATCGTTTGAGTTTTGATATTCAATTCTTCAAGTGTGCGAACAGCAGGGGAAGAATCATCCGCAACCCGTTCCACAATCGCGTAATAGTCTGAGGAAAGCAAATCTTGATTCAGTGCCCGTTTGATTTCGGAAATCCAAAGGTGATGAAAGTCGTGGTAAATCCCGTCTTCAACCTTTGTCCAATCGTGCATCGGCATGTTAAACCCTCCAAAATATATCCTATCACAACCGTTGCTGGCGTCCGTGCTTCCCTTTGGGGATTGAAGCCAACGTGTTGAGCATCGGATACAATACCCGTGAGGAGAACCCGATGCCATTACGCGATCACTTTCATTTACCCGATATGAGACTGGCTTCTTGGGAGGAGGTACACGGTGCTTGGCCGGGAGTTATAGCTTTTCGTCTCAACTCTTTGCTTCCGTCGGAGTTTCGCAGTGGAGTGAAAATCCATCTGGGAACGCTTGTTGAAGTTGATGTGGGAGCTATGGAGTTGGACGAGGCCCGCGATGTAAGAGAACCCGACACAGATCCGGCACTTGCTTGGGAGGCAGCACACCCAACGCTACTCCTCGAAACCGATGAACTTACCCCTCCAGAATACGAAGTCCGAATCTACGATGAGCGACAAGGACGGCAGTTGGTTGCTGCGGTTGAGATTGTTAGTCCTCAAAATAAAGACCGCCAGAGTGCCCGAACTCAGTTCGTTTCTAAATGCCATGCTCTGTTGCAACAGCAAGTCTGCGTTGTGATTGTCGATCCGGTTACGACGCCTTCGGCCAACCTCTTTGCCGAACTTGCAGAGGGTCTCGAAGCCGAACCCCCCTCGTCTGCGAACTCGCCTATTTATGCCGTCTCGATGCGATTGGTATCCGTAAATGGTCGCGTTCGGATTGAGACTTGGGAACACGTTCTCGAAATCGGGGCAGCACTACCGACGTTACCCCTTTGGATCACCGATACAAAATATGTTGCCCTCGAACTCGAACGCACATACGAGGAGACCTGCAAAGGGCTGCGAATCTCTTGACTCAATTAGGTTAGCCCTGCGTGATAGGTTTTTCCAAAACCTCTTTCCATTTTTTGGGGACTCCGCGAAAGGCAGCTCGGTAGGTTGCTTCGAGTGGAACATTGACATAAATCTCGGGTTTCAAAAACAAGGGCATCTCGATTAATTCTTGGCCTACCGATGTGGCTTCTAAGTAAACTCGTTTTGTTAGACCACTCGAGTAGGCGACCAACGTCAAGGGAAGCTCCGGCGGTTGCTCATACGTCTGAGCAGAAAACTCGCTCCAAATGGCTGCGTGCAAGCCGTTCGGGTCACGGGGAGTTGGGGGAAACAGATCGACAATCAACAGGTGATACCCACGATAAATGGCTTCGACCGCTTTCTCAACGAAGGATCGGATACCATGCTGACTGGCTTGGTTTCCCGGCGAAACCAATTCGAGCAAGGCGATAATCCGATCATCGCTGTTGTGCCGGATGACAATCGTTCTGCGTTTGAGAGTGTAACCAATCAATTCATCTTCGGGGTTAATTTCCTCGGTTTGAAATGTGGGGGCATCCGGTTCAAGTGGCGTTGGGGTATTCTGAGTCTGTGCGTAGTATTCCGATGGTAAAACTCCGTCGTTTAAGGAGAGTTGGAGTCCCGCTATCCAAGCCAAATGAAAGTCGTGCCAAGTGCCAGTACTAACGCGGGTCCAATCGTGAATCGGCATGTGAAACCCTCTGAATTTTATTCTATTACAAGCGTTGTTGGCGTCTGTGCTTCTCTTTGGGGATCGAAGCCAACGAGTTGGGCATCGGCTACAATACCCGTAAGGAGACCTCCGTGCCGTTACGCGATCACTTTTGGTCAAACATTCGCAACATTTCTGATCGGATTTATCGAAGCCTTGTGTGATAATCTTGTTGGAAATTGAGATCAAGAAACCTGTTGCTGACACGAAATGTGTGAGGTTATTGCTTCTCTGTTTTTTTTGGGGTATCCGCCGATTTCTTATCTCGTAATTGCACAGCAACCGGAGGTTTTACCTGTAGGTCGATCAATTCACAGTGTCCACTTCGAATTTGGTGGGAGTTGATTCGGAGCACTTCGTAACGCCCATTTGGGCGATCTCGGATAATGGGTAGTTTTGGCATGAGTTCCGTTTCGGGTGGTCGCTCGTTTACTTGTTTACCAGCACGCCAATCCCAGACTACGACCGTGTCAGGTGAATTGAATCGGCGTACTACCAAACGCCGACTATCCTCTGTGAACTTGACGACATCGAGCCAGTTACCACCCGTTCCACTGGCAACAATAACACCCTCCTTGGGTAGTTTGCGGCTGATCTCTTTGTGTGGTACAGCAGGAAGCCTCGGTAGCACGACTCCAGCAACAAGATCGATCAACACAATCGAATCGTCGTAGACGGAAACTGCCAGCGTCTTCCCGTCTGGGCTTAGGGTGAGTTTGTTGCCAATCGCCTTCTCGAAAGGGAACTCTGCGGTCACTCGTCCCGATTCAAGATCGAGCACTCGGACAATGCAATCTTTGTCCCAGATATTGACGGGCTTCTCGGTTGTGTCTTGAAGAAGGAGTAGCGATTTGCCATCGGGACTGTAGCACAAGTCGAGAACAACTCCATTACCCGGCAAGTACTCCCGTACACGTTCACCCGTTTGCACATCCCAAATGATGACAAGGCCGGGATAGATTCCTTTGGCTGTTCCATCGCGAACCCATAGTTGCTGGCTTTCTGGAACCACAGCAGCTCCGCCTGCGAAAGTGCGACTGTTCGGGTGGAATGCCGTTACGATACGTGGCATCATTGTGAGGTCAACTCGTGGGCGTTCTCGTCGTTCCTTCAAATCCAAGATGCGGAGGTCTCGCGAATCGTGAGCAATCAACGTTTGACCGTCTGGCGAAAAACGAAAGCCGGTCATCTGCGAGAAAACCGCGACTGTTGGTGAGTGGCTTAGGTTCCACAAATTCACCTCGGAGACAAGGGCAGGAATGCCTTTGTTCGGCCCCGGCGTCCGGCTACTGAAACCCGTTGCCAATAGTTGCCCATCTGGACTGAGGGCCATGACGCCGTATGGTGATTCCAACGTGGATGCTTGAAAGGAGAGTCGAGGTTGCATTGTCAATGCGTCCCAAAAGTGAACCTCTCGCCCAGATAGCACAATCAGGTTCTTCCCATCTCGAGAGAACTGGATCGTTGAACGGCTCCTTACAGGTCGCCGATAAACGAGTTGGCCAGTCGTGGTGTCGAACCAGAATAGCTCGCTTTCACCCAACCCTGCCATACAACACACAACCAGCATACTCCCATCGGGGGAGACCGCTAACGACGTAAATTGCTCGTTACTCAACGTCACAGCATCGGAGGCCCCAACAAACTGTTTGCGGACCGTTCGAGTTGGAATATCCCAAATCTGAGCATGTCTGCCAACAGCAGTTACAAGGCTGCCATCGCGAGGATGAAATAGAACCTGTGCTTCCAGGACAGGAAGTAGCCCGCCAATATCTGGTGGTTCGAGTGTCGCTTGGAGCTTGCGCCCTGTCATCTCCCAGAGGGATACGATAGGTTTACCCGAACTTTTCGGTGGGAAGTGCCACTGCATCCCCGCCAGCATTTTCCCATCCGAACTATAAGCCAGAGATACCGTATCCACCTGTGTTGTCTCAATGGTACTCAGTGTTTCTCCTGTTGCAACGTTCCAAAGACGAAGGGGTTCGGCAGGGGGGAGCTTAAGTTCCTGTGGATTCAGTCCAACGAGATGTTGACGTGGCGGGTATCTGTTTACACTGGTTGCTGAGGCTAGGATTTGCCCATCTGGACTGAAAGCGATTGCCGTCACATTGCGTTCGTGTCCTTCGAGGCTCTGACGGAGTTTGCCGGATCGCAAATCCCACAAGTCGATCCGTTTGTCACAAGCGTAGGCGACGAGTTCGCCATTTGGGTGGAACGCCACGCACGAAATATTGAATTTGTGCGTAGCCGAAATCATCTTGGCTAATTCCGTAGGACCTTCGATTTCGTGAAACTCGATTTGAACCCCGCCTGTCGAGAGAAATATCCGGCTGGTGAGGATACTCTGCTCTCGACAAAAGTCGGTTCGTCCCTGTGTCGGAATCGTCTGCCCTTTTCGTCCAGTTTCGATGTCCCAGAGGGTCGAACCAGCAATCACCCTTCGGCCGTTCTTGTGGAAACGTGCAGGCGGAAACGGGTTTGACCATTTCGGATCACGGATTAGGGTTCGAGTTACCCCACCAGAAACGTCCCAGATTTCGAGTTGCCAGTTCGCATTGGAAGCTGCCAACATTTTACCATCAGGGCTGAAGTCAAGGCTGAGGATACCATTGGGCAGATATGGTTTACGTGGATCGGGCTTTTGGCTTTCCTTTCGGGCTCGGTCAGCGGCGTACTCGGGCGTGGGATTGGTACTCGCTGTCCAAGTCGTTTTGTGTTCGCCCGTTTCGATATCCCAAAATCGAATCGTGTTATCGTGGCTTCCTGTGGCGAGCCGTGTTCCGTCAGGGTGGAATGCCACCGCTGCGACTTCCTTTGTGTGGCCTTTAAGTTCGTGAATCATCTTGGCGGTTTTCACGTCCCAGATTCGGGCCGTTCCGTCCATGCAACCCGTTGCGAAACGAGTTCCATTCGGGCTAAACGCAATCCCATTCACTCGATCTGTATGCCCTTCAAAGGTGGCGATTATCTTGCCCGCATCGACATCCCAAATGAAGACCCGACCGGGACGAGAACCAACGTGTTCCGCCTCTGGTTCATTTCCAGTCAGAAAAGGGCCATTGTCCGCGACTGCGAGCAATCGACCGTCTTCACTGAAGATAAACTTCTCAGGTGGGCCGAGCAGTTTGGGAAATGTCCCGATCACTTTCTTCGTCTCTCGGTCGTGTAGCTCTATCGTGCCCGGAATCTTGACACCGATTTGGCGATCTTCGGGCGTAAGATATCGGCTGACCGCAACGGTCTTCCCGTTCGGACTGAGGGCAGCCCACATGGTTTCGCTCACCCCCGACATGACACCCAATTTGCCACGATTACAAGAGTTGGCAGCGAAGCACCAAGCGGCATCGCGTAATTCGATGGGGCAGGCATCAAGGTCGTTGAGGAGTTCGAGAGCCTTTGCAGGATCGGTCTCGCGAATTGCCTCGACACGGTTCATTTGACTGGTGAATAAGGCTGCACGCGCCCGTTGCAATTGCTTTTCCTGTTCGATTGTAGCTCGGACAGCACGCTCGGTCGCTTGGAGGGCTTTGGTCTTCTCTGTATTTTCTGCGACCGCTAATGCAGCATTATCGTTGGCAAGTTGCTCGGCCTTCCCTCGTTCGTCTGCTTCACGTTTCCGTGCGGTCTCTGCTCGCATAAGCCCGACGCTAGTACCCACAACCCCTGCTACAAGTGCCACAAGTACCAGACTGGCAGCGATCACTCGGCCTCGATTTCGCTTCACGAATTTTTTGATACGGTATGCCGTCGAAGGGGGATGGGCTTGCACGGCTTCGCCACTCAAATATCGTTGAATATCTGCGGCAAAACCGTTAGCGGTTTCATAACGGCGAGTGCGGTCTTTCTCCAATGCCTTCATCACAATCCAATCGAGTTCATTTCGCAAGAGGCCCGTCAGTTTCTTCGGTTCTGTTCCGCGATTGGCACTCAAACTGGGCAAAGCATCGGCAGTCGAGAGCTTAGTTGAAGGTCGTGGTGGTTCTTCTTCACGTACAACACGGAGGATTTCCAACAATCCTTTCTTTTTCAATTCGGCACTCGAAAAAGGAGGCGAACCAGCAAGCAACTCGTACAGAAGAACACCGAGGGCATAGACATCACTTCGGGTATCGATGTCGAGGTTGTTGAATGTGGCTTGTTCGGGGCTCATGTATTGGGGGGTACCAACGACGCCACCGAATCCCGTATCGATAGTCTGTTCGGTGAGAGTGCCACCCGTTGCTTTGGCAACACCAAAATCGATTACCTTCACAACTGGCTTATCATCGTACAAGGCAACAAGTACGTTGGAAGGTTTAATATCGCGGTGGATGATCCCTTTCTGGTGAGCATGTTGAATCGCTTGACAGGTCTGCACAAAAAGTTCGAGTCGCTGTCGTGGATCGAATTTGTTGGCGTCGCAATACTCAGTAATTGGCACACCCTTGACCAACTCCATGACGAAAAAGGGGCGCCCGTCGTGCAAACCCCCATCAAGTACCTTCGCAATGTTCGGATGATCCATCAAGGCAAGAGCTTGTCGCTCGGCTTCAAATCTTGCCAACACTTGTTTCGAGTCCATCCCCGCTTTGATGAGCTTAACCGCCACAAATCGCTTGACCGGTTCGGTTTGCTTAGCGCGCCAGACCGACCCCATCCCCCCTTCGCCAATCGTTTCGACAAGAGTGTATTTGCCTGCAATAACGGTATTCAAAGGAATGTTCGGAACGTAATCCTCGGTACGTTTTTGACTGCCCTGCGTTACAGTGTGATCGTTGGCATGAAGCGGAGAGCAGAGCGGAGAATCCAATGGAGAAACAGAATCGTCATCAGCAGCGAGCATGGCATCGACCAAAACCCTCATCGCAGGGTCAGGGCATTCGCGATTCAAGAACGCAGCTCGTTCGCTCATGGGTAGGTTGCGGGCCTTCTCAAACAGGGTTTCTTCTGTCATAGTTTGCTCTCCTAAACCTTTAGCGAAATTTATACGAATGTGGCGTCATTTATTTTTCAAGATAATTTTGTGGGGACCATCGCCGGGATACAATACCTCAAAAGAGAACCCGATGCCGTTACGCTATCACTTTCATTTACCCAATATGAGGCTGGCTTTTTGGGATGAAGTACATGGCGTGTGACCGGCAATGATGGCTTTTCGGCTGAATATGATCGTTCCAGAAGCGTATCGGAGTGGGGTTCGTGTTCGCACTGGCTTCGAGAAAAACGACACTTTCGATGCGATCCCCAAAAGCGTTCCACGCTGGTTGGTAAGTCTTGGTGGCTTCGTGGGATGTTACTTCTTCGGAGGATTATCTTTAAGGTTGCTTTCGTGGGCTTTGAGTGCGGCATCGCGTTTGGTTTTCAATTCGTTGTTATTCGGGTCGTCGAGTAGAAGTCTGCCGAGGTGGAATGCTTGGGCAAAGTGACGGGTTTCGCGTTCGGCTTGTTCGGCCATATCAAGGTGATATTTTTGACGTATCACACTTATTGAGGGTGTCCAAGAAGTCGTCGGGGTTTGTTGCATATCGTATAATTCAACCCGTTTGTCGATAATGCGTGCAAAGAATTTTCCGTCGGAGGATTTAGCTGCAAGGAAGCTCAATTCGTCGTCAGGATGCCTGCCGTCGAGCAGTTTCCCAGAGACAACGTCCCACCCGATCCATTTACCCCGATTATCGGAAGCAATTACTTTGCGATTATCCTCACTAAAGCGAACACTTTGGAGAACTTCGGTATGCTCGCTGAGTACGAGTTTCGGGTTACTGGTTTTGGCTTCCCAAAGTTTAACGGTCTTGTCCATGCTTCCGCTTGCAATCAACATTCCATCGGGACTGATCGAAACCGCTTGGATTGATTGAAGATGACCCTTTAAGACAATCTTTTGTTGCCCACTTCCAAAATCCCAAGTCCGAATTGTGCGATCTTCGCTACTGCTCACAATCGTTCGCCCATCAGGGGTTATATCAACATCCCAAACGATACCCGTATGCCCGCGAAGTGTTAATTTTTCGGCCCCGTTTTCGGCATCCCAAATTTTAATTGTTTTATCTTGGCTACAACTAATAATGCAGCTACCATCGAGGCTATATCGAACGCGGCGTACTGGTCCGGTATGCCCCTTGATTGTGAATTTTTCTTGGCCCGTTTTGGTATCCCAAACTTTTATCATAGCATCGGCACTTCCGGTAATTACTGTGCGACCATCGGGGCTAAAATCGGCAGTCCAGACAAGGGCAGTGTGTCCCTTGAAGGTGAGTTTTTCTGCTCCGGTTTTTGCATCCCAGAGCTTTGCCGTGCGATCCCAACTGGCACTGAGAATCGAATTGCCATCGGGACTAACTCGCACACTATTGACCATCTCGGAATGGCTTGCGAGTGTTTGTTTTTCCTCACCCGTTTCAGCGTTCCAAACCTTTATCGATTTATCCCAACTGCTGCTGAACAACCATTTGCCATCGGCACTAAATGCAAGGGAACTCACGGTGTTTTGGTGTGCGGCGATTGTTTTCTTCACCTTTCCGGTTTTGGCATCCCATAGGGTAATTATTTTATCAACCCCTCCACTGGCAACGGTTTTTCCGTCGGGGCTATTGGCAACGCACATCACTGAATTAGTATGTCCATCGAGTGTGATATAATCTTGGGTTGTGTTTAGATTCCAAATGATAGCGGTGAGGTCCATACTGGCACTTACCAGATATTTCCCATCGTGACTAAAACTCACTTTGCGGATATCGTTATAATGGCCATGAAAAATGGTTTTTTGTTGACCGGTTTCGGCATCCCAAATCAGAATCATGCGATCTCGACCCGAAGTGGCAATCCATTTTCCATCGCGACTATACACGGCGTCACTGCCCCCACCGAGATGACCTTTCAGAGCGAATTTTTCCTGGCCTTTTTCGGCATCCCAAACCTTTACACCATCATCAGAAGTGGTGACCAGATTCTTCCCATCGGGGCTATATTGAATTCGCCATGAATTTCTGTTATGCCCTTTGAATGAGAGTTTCTCATCGCCCGTTTTGGCGTCGAAAACCCGAACCATTCCTTCATAGGTGATAGCGGCTATTTTTGTGCCATCGGGACTAAATCTCACCCAACTAATACTCTCTTTTGGCCCTTTGATGGTGTTAGTCAAGGCCCCCGTTTCGGCGTTCCAAATTTTGATTCCGCCATCTCGATCCCCTGCGATTATCCATTTCCCATCCTTGCTGAGACTTACCGAAGCACTTGTGAAATCAACATTTTTTATCGTTAATTTTTCTTTCCCTGTTTGAACATCCCAGACGATACACGATTTATCGAGCGATCCACTGACCAGATATTTTCCATCATTGCTAAAATTCACAACCTCTACAGCCTGAGTATGCCCCTTGAGTGTTAGTTTCTCTTTTCCGCTTGGGATTTCCCAAATTTTTATTGTTCCGTCGGTACTTCCTGTGGCGACGATATTTTCGGTTGGGTGGCAATCAACGGCAGCGACCCAGCGTTCATGTCCGAATAAAGGAAGCCCTTTTTTCTGACACAACGAGCGAAGATGTTGTGTTTCCCAGACCTGTTGAAATTGCGGGTTGACCTCATCTAAAACTCGTATTGCATTTACTAAATCGTGTTGCTCCCACAAACGGTTTGCCAGTTCCAATTGCAACGAGTATTTTGCAATCTCGGCACGGTTCGCTTGAAAGCGAGCTTCCCGTTCTCGCATTTCGGCTTTCTTGGCATTGTCGTCGGCTTTTTTTGCATTCTCTTCCGCTTTCTTGGCGTTCTCTTGGGCTAAGTTGGCATTGTCGTCGGCTAACTTTTTCTGGGTCTTGGCTTCGGTTTCTCGAAGGCTTGCTTGCATGGCGTTGAATTCGGCCTCTTTCTTTGCACCTTCTGCAACCTCTTTTTGTCCCTTGAAAAGATCAGCGTTCTTTTTGGCTTCGTCGGCATTGTCGTTGGCGAGTTTGCGGGCCTTCCCTTCGAGTTCTGCTTGTTTACTTGCATCGATGGCAAAGTAACTGGAAAATCCAATCCCCAGAATCAGAACTGCGGTGATGATTCCCCCGGCCCATTGCAACGCCTTTCGTCGTTTAATCTGTTCTTGCAGTTTGGCATTTTGGGCAGCCCGTTTTGCTTGGGCATCGTGCAATCGAGCCTCAACACTCTTGCGAAAGCCCGCAATCAATTCGGCGACCTCTTGCCCGTTCTTCGGACGTTTCTTTGGATCGATTTCAAGGCAGCGTTTTGCAATCGCTACAAGCTCTGGGTCTGCGAGACACGCATCGAGCCGTTCCAACGCCTCTTGCGTTTCGCCTGATGCTGCTTTTACGATAGTAGACCGGGGATTTTCGCTCGAAAAGGTTCCTTTACCCGTCAGAATACAAGTGAGAACTCCCCCCAACGCAAACACGTCGGCACGCGGGTCGAGGGTCTCTCCGCGAGCTTGTTCTGGGGCCATGTAGGCAGGCGTTCCCAAGATGGAACCAAGCCCCGTAAGTTCCTCATCGGTGGAAGGAAGCATATCATCAAAAGGAATTTCGGAATCGCTCGAATGTAGATTTTTTGCAAGCCCCCAATCCATCACTTGCACTTCACCAAATTCACCAACCATGATGTTGGCCGGTTTAATATCTCGGTGCAAAATACCCTTCGAGTGTGCAAATCCCACTGCTTGGCAAATCTGCTCGAACACCCCCAACCAGTGCGATAAATCTTCTCGCGTGGTGGCCCGTTCGCGTAACTCTTCCGATAAAGTTTTGCCGTGAATTCGTTTCATCACAAGATACGGGGAGTGATTTTCTAACTCCCCCAACGCATAAACGGGCGGGATATTCGGATGCGGAAGGTGTGCCGTGATTTTTGATTCGAGAACGAAGCGATCCATCTTCGCTTTGGGAAGCAAGATTTTAATTGCAACTTCCCGATTCAAGGTTAATTCACGGGCTTGCAACACCCGTCCCATTCCCCCGCGTGCAATCTCGCCGACGATCTCGTAACCGGGAATCGTCGGGAACTCCGTGCGGGTCGAATCGAGCAAGTTGCCGTCCTGTCCCAATGTTTCTTCGGTGCGAGCTTCGGAACTTCCCGAAGGGATTATGGGTGATGTCAACGAATCGAGTTTGTGAGAAAAGGATTGGGTATTATCGGGATCAGGAAGATTCGGCTGGGTCATGGCATTTCACCATTAAAGGAAGGAGTCAATCTTTGGCATATCTTCAGAATATCCCGACCATCGGCAACCCTTAATCCAAAAGAAGTGTGCCCAAAGGTTGAAGAAAGGTCTCGCGAATTTTTCTAACAGAGGGAAACAGCAGATAGCCGAAGTTAGTTTACTTTGTGGCGTTGCGTTATTGTTTTCTGACTTTGAATGTTCACAATACCCCTATTCTTCTCGTCAGGGGTAGGGGTATGTCGAATTTATCCGAGCAGGTGGTTTTGGTGACGGGTTCGAGTCGGGGGATTGGGCTTGCAACAGGGGTTGCTTTGCTTGCTGCGGGTGCCCGTGTGATATTTGCTTCCGAGCATCCTTTGAGCGATTGCACCGAACTTGCCCCGCATCTGAAAAATGAGCGGTCACGTTATTTTCAAGCCGATCTCTCGAACACCGAGCAAGCGAAGCAATTGGTTCGCAAATCTTGGGACGTTTGGGGGAGACTCGATACCGTTGTGAATAACGTCGGCACGTTCCGCGAACCGAGTTTTCTGAACCTCACCGAAGAGAATTTTAACTGGCTTTTCCGAATCAACGTCTGGTCTGCAATTGCCGTCACACAAGAGTTTGTGCGATTAAATATCGACACGAAACGAGGGGGGCGAATCTTGTTTACCACGTCGTTAAATGGAAGTCGTTCCGAACCGGCCCACACCCTTTACGATGCCAGCAAAGGGGCAATCAATGCTCTGACCCGTCAACTTGCGGTCGAACTGGCACCGCTTGGATTCACGACAGCAGCCGTTGCGCCGGGGCTTGTGGAAACCCCTCTTACCGATTTCGGTTTGCGATCCGATTCCGATGCCCGTAACGCCATTCTCCAACAAATACCCGTTGGTCGAATCGCCACACCCGACGAGATTGCAGGTTGGTTTGTGTTCCTTGCATCACCGGTAGCGAGGTACGCAACGGGTATTATTATTCCGGTTGATGGGGGGCTTGATGCCCAACAAATGCCCCAACGCCCTATTACCGAATTCGAGAAAGCGGAAACTCGCCCGTGACCGAAATCATAAAATCTCAGAAGGAGTTTTCTATGGATTCATCAACCTACCAAACGTATCGCAATCTTCCTCCTTTGGCAGGTCTTTGCACCCATGCAGAAGCAGCGAAGCCGGGCTTACTTGTTGCGGAGTGTGTGCGTCGGCATAAGGCGTTGCACTATGGTCTCAAACGATTGCACGAGATTTTCACCGCACGAATCACCGCAGAGCCGATCTACGAGTTGAAAAGTGCTTTCTCGCATCATGCCTTTTTTTGTGCCGAACACATTACTGCCATTCGGGAACGGGTTGCCGAAATGCGAGAACCGCCGCTTGGCCTTGACCTTGTCCCACACACGAACCTCGAACTCTTTTTCGATGAGATTCGCAATGCCCAAACAACCGAGCAACTGATCGTTGGTCTATATGGTGTTGCAATCCCTGCCCTCATCGAAGCTGCGGTACTTTACGAAGCCGACACGAACCCTTTGACCGATGCCCCTTCGCGTCGCGTGTTGCGGTTCATGCTTCTGGAACTTGGCGATATGCTCCGGTTTGGTCAACAAGCTCTGGTTGCTCTCGAATGTCCACGCGACGACGATTGGGAGAATAACCTTCGCGTAATTCTCTCGAACATGGGAGGAATGATCGGCCCTGAACCGAGCGAGAAACTTCCGCAAAAACGGCTCACCTCGCAAACTCCGTTTGTCTACGACCGGACACCCAAACGGGATGAACGCTTCTCCGACCATTGGAATCAAGGGGTCAATGCCGAGGCATTCTTGTACGATCCGAAGTTCCCCGCCAGTGCTAAAATTCTGATGATGTTCTTCAAGCGAATCCGCGAGATTGACGTACCTGAAATGATGGCGAGTATCCTTGCAGAAACACCGGGTAAACCGTGGGGATACTATCACAAGATGAGCCGACAAGTTTGGGACGAAGCACGCCATGCCATGATGGGCGAAGTCGGTTTTGTCGCCCTCGGCATCGATTGGACAAAGGCTAAAATAACGTGGAATTGGTCGTATCGACTCAATACGGAATGCTCTCCCCTCGAACGTCACGGGGTCCTCTTTTTCATCGAACAAGGCTTGATGCCCAAGACCGGCAAGCGTTACGAATTTGAAGTCGCCCAACAGTCCGAGAATCCCCTTGCAGCAACGATTCAAGATTTCGATTGGGCCGACGAAGTTTTGCATTCCCAAATTGGTCGCGAGTGGTATGTCCCGCAATTCGAGAACCTGCAAGCAGCCCTCGATTTTGGCGATGTGGCGTGGTCGAAGATTCTCAGTAATTGGGCCGAAGTCCGCGAACAAAAGCTCACCGAACATTCAAACTGGTGGCCGGAAATCTACGCCCAAGCCTGCAAAAACGCCGGAATCTCCGCCGATCCGATCATCATGGCCTATTCAACAACCTACGAAGGCAAACGAGCCGACCTCAACGAAGTGGAGTGATGGGCAAAGTCGGGGTTTGGGAATCGGGGTTCGGGCATCGGGAAAGGCAGAAGGCAAAAATCGCTTCGCCCGAAAGGGCGTCGAGAGTATCGCCCACCCCTCCTGTACCTAGTGTTGTATCCATGCTGATCTGCTGGGTTAGTTTGCAAGCCCGCGAAGATCGCCTATACTCAATTTCTGTAGAGAATTGGAGTGTTGCTCCGGTCGCTAACGCTCCCGGCTCGTGGCCTTTTTGGGTTCTCCCCGAAGAAGGCTACTGAAACCGTAAAGGCCACGAGCCGGGAGCGTTAGCGACCGGAGTTGATAGCGTAATCAACCCACTTTTCTTTTCTCCAACTCTCTACGAAAAACCAGTATAGCCCCCCATTCGCAGCTACGCTGCTCAAGGGCAGGGCTAGGCTACACGAAGAATACGCTCTGCGAGCTAAGCACTTAGATCGTTGGGGTAAACCGAAAATGTTCTGGGTTGGTAGGGCTAAAAATGCTGAGCCCGATAGGGCGTATTCTTGGTGTAGCCTATACTCAATTTCTGTAGAGAATTGGAGTGTTGCTCCGGTCGCTAACGCTCCCGGCTCGTGGCCTTTTTGGGTTCTCCCCGAAGGCTACTGAAACCGTAAAGGCCA
>VYLT01000086.1_pt1 | contig 21933 bp, 14 predicted proteins | sample 5114261 | NCBI WGS metagenome assembly VYLT01 (sample SAMN12291815, study PRJNA351875) | freshwater metagenome | isolation source: freshwater lake | place: USA: Michigan, Little Long Lake | collected 2011-07-12 | reverse complement strand
GTACTCTACGCAGAATCGGGGATTGGCGATGCTGTGCGAAGACTCAGCGAGAATTGCCCACATCACGCCGATGCCCGTATTGCCCTGATTTTCCTCGAAGCTCTCCGGCATTCCCGTCGCAATTACTCCGCCTGTGCCGATCTCCAAACCGATGTTTCCCGTCGGCAAAGTGCCCGTTGGCAAATTGCGTATTTGAAGGATGCTGAACCGATCATGCGGGAATATCTGCACGATCTTCCGAACGATCTTTTGGCCCTTGCGACCGACCTTGATGAAGAATCCCTTGTCGATTGCCTGAATGCTCTACTGGAAATGAAAGTCGATGCAGGCGATCTTCCCGTTGCTCTATTGGGGTATTGCTCCGAGAAAGAACGCCCACTTGTCATTCGGTTACTCCGTTGGAGTACCTCCGACGAGGCTTTGCCGACCCTCTTGGACGTGATGCAATCGACCCCGTTAGGCTCACGCGAACGCCTTGCAGCAATCGAAGCCCTTCGCGGTCACCCGTGTGAAGAAACGGAACGGGCGATAGTGCTTGCAGCGGAATCGAAAGACCATGCCGACCGACTCGCAGCGATTCGCAGTCTGGGTTGGTGGGAGCCGTTGCTTCGCAATGACGTGATGGAGCTTCTGCGTCAAAATAAGTTCGACTCGCGTTCCGAAATGCGACGGGCTGCCCATGCTGCTTGTGCCCGTTTGGGCGAATGTGCCGCGATTGCCGCTTTAACCGATGCTTTGCATCGTCCGAATCCGGTGGCTTCGATTGAGGCGATTCGGGTATGTGGCGAAGAAGGGTTATTCTGGCTTTGGCCCGAACTCGATGCCCTTACCGAAGGGGAAGACCCCCATATCGCTTGTGCAGCTTGGGAGGCCATTGAAGTCCTCCGCGAGTCGAGTATTGGCCTTTTAGAATAATTGTTGAGGATTGGTTCAAGATTCGTTTGCGATTCGTCGAATGCAGAATTTAAGGATGTTTTAGGTCTGTGCGGGAGTCGCATCATGGGGAAGGGAATACGATATTCGGCGTTGTTGCTCTGTGGCAGTATTGCATTCAGTAGCGGTTGCTCCATCTTTTCCGGTCGTGGTAATTCACCCACACCAACACCTCCTGTTTATTCTGCGGGTCCGCTTCCTTCCGCACCGATGAACCCCCTCACGATTACCGATCCTTCGCAATTTGGCTTACCTCCGGGAACGATCATTTATCCCGGTAGCGGAACAGGTCCGACTAACCCGTTGCCCGAATTGCCAAAGACTCCCGAAACGCTTCCGATGCCAAAGGGTGGCACATCTGAAAGGGATGCGAATAAAACTAAATCCGATTTAGACATCCCCACGATTATCTCGGAGCCGAATAAATCTTCGCCTCCCGAATTAGTTATTCCGACAACACCGGGCATGGTGGCATCGACACCCAAAACGGAAACCAAACCAAGCGAAGGAACCCTCGGAAGCGGTCTTAAAATTCCACCAACTGGCCCTTCAATCCCCGGCCCTATTCCACCCACCGAAGGGACAAGCAAACCGCTCGTCGATCCTTTCGCCCCTGCCAACAAGCTCCCAGGAATCGTCACTCCCGCAGAGGTCACCAACACACCCAAGATCGGCTCCGAGGGATCAGACGTTCTACCCATTCCGCCAAGTATGAAGATGGGGCGTGATGCGAAATTTGGTTGGGTCGTTGGCACGTTGGACAAACACCACAAGGGCTATTGGACCCTCCGCTACGCAGACTTCGGCGACGACGATTCGTGGGGTGGAAAAGTAAGATTAAGCGACGATCCCCGACTCACAGACCTCAAGGACGGCGACACACTTTTTGTCGAAGGCGAATTGCTCGTCCCCACCAGTTGGAAGCCAGACAGCAACACGCCGTATCCTCCTTTCCGCATCAAGGGGATGAAGAAGCTGCCGGCGCTGAGGTAACGAGCCGAGGGTTTTGGTTTTGTTAGACCGGTGCGCAAGCACCGGTTTTTTCTTGAGTGTCTAGAAATCTGCCACCGCAACTCGTTTGATCACCGTTGCTTGCGTACCGGTCTAACAAAACCGATCTTCGCACCAATGGGCATTAACCGCAACCACTTCCTCTCCATCCTGACGTTTCGTAGCGTGAATCCTTCTTTTGCGAAATGTATCTGATTATGCAACAAGGAGATTCATTATGAAATTCATTCTCAAAGCCGACGAACGAGGAGTTGCCAACTTTGGATGGTTAAATAGCCGTCATAGCTTTTCCTTCGGGGAATATTACAATCCGAAACTCATGGGCTATCGAACCCTTCGCGTGATTAACGATGACTACATTGCAGGGGGTGGCGGTTTCCCGATGCATCCACACCGCGACATGGAGATTATCACTTGGGTGCTCGAAGGCGCGCTCGAACACAAAGACAGTTTGGGGAACGGGTCGATCATTCGTCCAAACGAACTGCAACGCATGACCGCAGGGACCGGTATTCGCCATAGCGAGTTTAATCACTCGAAGACCGACACTGCTCGCCTGTTGCAGATTTGGATTCTCCCTGAAGCCAAGAACTTGACTCCGGGGTATGATCAAAAGGCGTTCGATCCGCAAGCCCGTGTCGGTAAATTGCACCTGATTGCTTCGCACGATGGTGACAATGGTTCGATCTCTCTGAAGCAAGATGTGAAGCTCTATGCCAGCACCGTGCGAGCTGAAGATAAGATCGAATTTCCGGTCTCCGAGAATCGGGGCGTTTGGATTCAAGTGGCAACCGGTTCGATCAAAGTGAACGGCGATTTACTCAATCAAGGAGATGCGATTGCTATTGAAGGTGAACCTTCCATCGTGATCGAAGGTCAAGAGAATGGGGGTGAGATTCTCCTGTTCGATCTTGCCTAACCAATTGCGAACACCGGACATCGACGAAGGCTACCCGAACTTGGGTGGCCTTCGTTTGTCTGTTGGGGTATAACACTCTCGCACTCGTGCTTCGCTCTTCGACCTCACAACGCCGAGCTTTCCATGTGGACACGATACGCCGACTATCAGCAAGCCCTCGATGCCATCTCTCGCAGGAAGCTCAAAATCACTTCACATACCAAAGCCCTTGCCGAGTCGGACGGCACTTTCTGGGTAGACCCTAGCCCAAAGGAAACCCCTCCCCCTGTTCGTGGACGTGTGCGAGAATTACGCAAGATTCTCGACCAAATCCCGTTGCAACCTTTATTCAACGACATCACCCAGACTGCACACCTTTTGCAGTTTGAGGATTATCAAGCCTTTGTGCGTATGGCAACATTCCTGATTCGCCGAGGAGTGAGTGGCCTTGTGTGGTCGGTGTCGCGTTCGCAATTTTGGCTTCGGACCGGCCCCTTGTCGTCACACGATTTCCCTGAAACAACCGCTAGCATCTTCCGGCAAATTACAGGTGATGTCTGGATTGAATCGGGTTACTATCACCCGTTCGAAATGCTGCTCCAAGCTCCTGCGGATCGTTGGCTACTGCTTGCGAATAATCGTAAAATCATCACCCGTCCGCCAGTTTTTCAACCGTTAGTACGGCACGATTCCCTTGAGCTTGCAGAGTCCCCTACCCTTCCAGATAGCCTCTCGGTGAAACCCGTTGCGGTCGGGCTTCAACTCAAGAAGCTCCCCCCGCAAGCAGAGCCTTCGTTGTGGTGTTTTCGCGGCGATCCCCTGACGGTTTTACAGAAAATGGGCAACGAACTCGATGCCAGTATTCTCGACGAGCTTGAGTTTGCGATAGGGGAAACTCAAAGCGGTATCGTGTTGCTGATTCGGCCTTATTCTGGGCGTCGCACGCCCACGCTTGTGCTACCGGATGCCGTTGGGATGACGCCTTACGCACGGTTGCCGAATCTTTTTATTCCGGTCGATTGTGGAGTTCGTCCGCAGATTCGCCGTGATTTGCTACGCGATACGTTGACCTCTGCGGAAAAGTTATCGTGGTTAGCTCCGCTTGAAAACGGGAGTTACTCTTTCGAGAGTATCCCTCAAAGCGCGTTTCGTCCCCTTGCAGAATGGGTCGAGTACAACGCACCCTTTTCGTACGGAAGGCATATTCTCCCCGTTCGCAATACGATTTTCGATTTCCCTCTCTTTGGCGTCATCGAATCTGCGAAGAAGGATGCCGAGAAGGTCAAAGTCAAGAAAGAACGTGACCCGAACGACGAAGAAGCACCGGAACAACGTCGCGATATCGTTGTCAAGAAAGGGGTTGTGCCGACCCGCCCGCCAAAGCCTGTACCCGCACTCGATAAACTCTTCGAGAATCGGAACCCTTCGCAAGCACGCACGACCCTTGCCCAACATGTGCAAGAGTATCTGAACCTTGAAGGGGCATTAGATTCTCCGGAACGTGCGGAACTTTGGCCCCTTCTTGGGTTGTGGTCTTCCCTTGCGGGTGAAAATACCGATTGCGGTATTGCGATGGTCAATGCCATTTGGTTCAACGATGTTCCCACCAATCGGCAACAATGGTCCCTGTTAGAGAATCATCAAAAGACGACCCGTGACCTGATTGCCGAGATTGATTTAATTCTCGAAAAGGCGACCCCGACCCTTGATGAGATTCGCAAAGTGGCTTCGGTATTGTGTCACCCCGAGACGATTCCGCCGAAGGATTTGAAAAAACGTTTCCACGACCTGCAAGCGTTTCTCGAAAAGTACGAAAATCGGCTTCCCATTCGGGGAGCATGGTTGGCATGGGCAACGCTGGCATCCAGTAACGGGCGTGACCTTCTCACGGCAACTCGGGCACGGGATCGGCTCTTGAATGCCATTCTCGAAAACGGGTTGCACCGCGACCGCGATGTACCCTCGTTCTTGCAATCGGAGATTTACGGCGACCGGCAAACCGTGCGTGGGCATAACACCATTTTGCACATGCTCTACCGCGAGACCCAACATCTACGGGTTCCGGGATCATATCAAGAGGGGATCATCAATTTGGTGTTTGCGTTGGGGCTAAGTCGATTAGGTGAAACCAACGAAGCACGGGCACTCAAAACCCGTATGACTTGGAATCGCAGTGAGATAGACCACGTGAATACGGGGTATCGTTGGGCCATTGAAGCCTACGGATTCCGGCTTGAGCAATCGTTAGAACGTGGAACAACCGAAGGGATGCTTTCGGAATCGCACCGGAAAAACTTGAAGGAACTTCATCCCGAAGCCCGTCAGATCGCCGAGCGATTTATTCAGGCATCACATTACCTTGAGCCATTCGACACGATTGATCCTTTCCGAAATCAACGAGGTGGATTAGGTTCGTTGCAAGGGACATTAAACGACATACCCGACCAACTTTTTGGGCAACGCAAGCAGAAAGCCGCCATCGAAAAGGTACGCCAAGAACTCGAAACGCTCCACAAAACGAATGCGGGGAAGAATGCCCGTTATGCCATTATTCGCACATCGTTTGCCCTTGCTCCGCGATTGGGTGATTCATTCGCCAGCGATGCGATATCGTGGTTGACGAAACATCGCGAAGCCGACCGCATGCAAGGCCGTTTCTTCGACATCAACGAGTCGGTCGAGATCGTAAAACTGTACCAGCAGGCGATCCGCTTGGCGGTACATTTCAATCGTGCGAGTCGGGTAAAATCGCTTGTCGATGCCATAATGATCGAACTCAAGCCCTTCAAAGAAGAGCTTGCCGCACGGCTACTTGGTGCTATCGACCCAAGTTTGTTCCGGTTTTTGACACGACTCAAGTTTCAAGAATCGGCGGGCGATTTGCTTCGCGGATTCGAGGCTACGATCTTAGGAGCAGGAACTCTTGATGATCTTTTCGGCAAGCGAGGATTTAATCGCGGGGTCTACTACCCTGCGTTGTTGCGACTCTCTGCGGGTTGGTTCGTCTTCAACAAAGAAGAATTGGCGTTGAGGTTATTGGCACTGGTTCGAGACGAACTCCTAGAAGAAGGAATGAGTCCCGACCCACGTTGCGCCCTTGCTGCCGATTATGTGAGTGCCCTTGCCTACTCGCCGTTAAACCACGCCGTCCAAAGTTTCGTTGACCTTTTGCAGAATTTCGATTTCGCACCGGGTGCCGACATCATCCGCCTCTGCCTTCGATTGATGCGAGTACTCGAAGGGATGGTACAAGCCCTCGTTAGCGACCAATTCGTCAACGACGATAGGCTAAAAAAATACATCGACGAAGAAGAATACCTGACAAGACGAAGAATCCACGCCGACATGGAACGCTTTGCCAAAGAGAGTTGGAGTTGAGTACGCTTACTTTAGAGCGAAAGGATCGGAATCCAATTTTTTAAGGGGAACGCCAACGATCTTTTGCTTAACGACCTCCTCCTCGGAAATGGTGCCCCGTTGGAGTTCAACCCATGGGTGATACTTTTTCTTTTCGTCTCGAACAACAACGTTAAGCACCTTCAAACCAATCTTGTTAAAGACGATATGATCCCCTTCTCGAACGGTCGCAGAATACCAAGTGATTTTGTTCCGCGAATCGAGTTCGCTGAAAGTATCAGGGTGCATAAGAGTCTCTTGCAGAATAAATTCGGCAACTTCGACTTTTTTTCCCTTCTCCTCGATCACACTGGTTTGTTTTAGATAAAGCTTGGGAATTAAAATCCAATTGTCAGCCTGTTCACGGTTTTTCCCAACAATGTTGTAACTAAAATGGATATTTTTTGGTCGAGGGGTAACAACCCAAGGATACTTTTCTTTGAGTGCCACCTTTGATTCTATTTTAGGATCCACTTTCTCAAACTCGATCCCACCTCCCCACGAATCACCCCTTGAGGCTTTCAGTTTTGTAATCTTGTAAAGGTTGTTTCCTATCGGAACTATATCACCGATTCGCAAGCCATCCCAAGTACATGGCAAGGAAAAAATCGTTTGTTGGACACCTCTTGAAGCAAGATTTATCATTCCCAACTCAAATCGATACGCGCAGAGCGACTCCTTATCCCCTTTTGGATCAGGGCCAACAGCACAGAAAGGATTTTCGTCAACCATTGACCCTTTTTCTTGAGTGTACTTGAGCTTGTCAGGCATTGGATTATCAATTAGTTCAGTAGCATATGTCGAAGAACTTTGGAACTGTATTATCCCGACAACCACCAGAGCGAAACAGATAGCAAACAGACGGAGTGATTTGTGTATCGGCATGTTGAACTCTCATTCAAATTCAGAGGATGCTTGTAATTGTATGCGCAATATGCGGTTCTCTGGCCCTTTCGCACTCCCTCTAGCAAGAATCCCTCTTCTGTTGTAGACTATCCCCGTCGCCTTTGCGTGTTTGCAATTTGGTAAGGGGTCTTGCGTGGCTACTGGGAACACCAGCGCACTCATGGCGTTACGCGATCCCGATATTCGCCTGATGCTGCGCGTGCGTGAGGATGACCCGAACGCCTTTACGGAGTTGGTGGCCCGTTATCAGCACCGGCTGGTTGGTGTGTTGACTCACGTTGTCGGTAGTTCCGAAGAGGCGGAAGACCTTGCACAAGAGGTTTTTTTACGGGTCTATCGCAACCGGAAGAAATACACCCCGAAGGCCAAATTCTCGACATGGCTTTTCACGATAGCCAATAATCTCGCCTTGAACGCCTTGCGTGACCGGGGACGCAAACCGGCAGTGCCACTCGATACCCGCGATTCTGGCCCGTTTGGTCCGCGACCTGCCGAGCAACTGGCACAAGATCATGGCGTTACCCCGTCGTTTGGCCTTCGACAAGCAGAGTTAGCGGAGCGAATTCGGGCAGCCCTTGATACGTTGAACGACCGCCAAAAGTTAGCGGTGATCCTCAATAAATTCGAGGATATGAACTACGCCGAAATAGCAGAAGTGATGGCCCTCACACCCAAAGCCGTGAAATCACTTTTGAGCCGTGCCAGAGCGCACCTACGCGATGCTCTGGCCGGTTATGTGTACATGGACGGTAGCAATCCCGAAAATGCCCCAGAATCTGACGAAGATGAGACTTCGAGCGATTCGGAGGATCGACCATGAGCGAACCCAAACCCGATAAAGACCCCAAACCCGACGTCACAGAAGAAAACCTTGTCGCCTATCTCGATGGGGAACTTCAAGGCCAAGACGCCAACAAGGTTGCAACGCAACTTAGCCTCGACCCGAAGTTGCGTGCCAAAGCGGACGAACTGCAACGTGCGTATGACCTTTTGGATTTTCTTCCACGTACTGAACCAAGCTCGGATTTTGCTTCACGGACGATCTCGCAAATTCTCCCAGCCATTCCAAACGGAACGACCTCGGGAAGCCAAGTCCCGCACCCATCGGGAGGAAGTCGAACTTCGGGGATGACCTCCGGATTCAACTCGGGAATGATTCCGGTTCAACCGGCAAGTTTTCCGATCTTCTCGGCATTCCTTGGCGTGTTATTGTTATTGGTTGCAGCCCCCGTTGGGTACTTTGTGCGAGAGCAACTCCACCCCCATGCAGCCAAAGAAGACCGCGACGCCGATGCTCGGATGGTGAACGACATTCGTTTGATTAAGAATATGAGGTTATTCCGACACACCGACGATCTGGATTTTATTCGCAAGCTGGACAATCCGGAACTCTTTGGCGAAGAGGGAGAATAAAGCCATGAAATACCGTTTCCTCCCGTTGTTCTTCCTCTCGGTGTGTCTGGTCGTGGTGGCGGGTGATAATCTGATCAACCCCGATGATCCTGCGTATCTGCGTCGGCAGTTTGCCTACTTCGAGAAATTGCCTGTTGAACGTCAGGAACAACTTCGCATTCTGGATCGAGAGTTTGCGGGCTTGAACACGAAGGATCAAGAACGATTCTCAAAGACCCTTCAAACGTACAACGCATGGTTAGCGAAACTTCCGGAACCAGAGCGCAAACGCATTCTGGATGCCGGTAATTCCGAAGAACGCCTGAACGTCGTCCGAGAAATTCGCACACGAGAATACCTGGAAGGGTTGCCGAAAGCCTATCGGGATGAGTACGCCAAGTTACAAGACCCGAAGAAACAGGCCGAAAAAATACGAGAATGGCGTTACGAAGAACAACAACGCCAAGATGATTGGGACTTTGCCAAAGACCATTTCAACGAGTGGCAACCGGGTAAGCCGTTGCCGATGTTTCAAGGGAACGAAAAACAACTGGTCGAAAAATTAGTCGCGAACCTTGACCCCTCACTCTCCGAGGTCGAACGCGAATCGTTACGGCAACGCAAACTCATTGGTGAAGTCGAAGGGCATATGTGGTGGTACGCTCGGGAGATTCTTCTTCTGTACGAAGCTCATCCTTTACTTCCCGGAAAACCCGGCCCCAAAGACTATAAGAGCCTACCCGTCGAGGTTCGAACTTACCTTGAAGCAAACGACAAAACCTTTGGGGCAGGTCGGCTACCACCCGAAGTGCAGAAGGTCGAAGGTCGCTGGCCGGACTTTGCCTTAGCCCTACATAAATACTGCGAAACGAAAAAGCTCAAACTCCCTGTTCCGCTTGGTGATTGTCGCAAAGATCAAATGCCCGACGACATCCGCGAATATCTGACAAAGGTTCTGGAACCCCATTTGAATCGTAACGACATGCGTAAGAAACTGCTCACAAATCTGCAATCACTCGAAGGAAAATGGCCCGAATATCCCAAAACGATTATGGAACTCGCCAAGAGCGAAAAGCTCCCTATCCCCGGTTGGAGCCTTCCACTCGGCCCCACCGTTTGGGAACGCTTCCGCAAGAAAAAAGCCGACGCCAAACCTGCGAACTAACGCTCTTCCTGTCGCTTAATCAATTCGATTGCCCCGTGCAAGACGACTTCTTCGCCAAGTTTTGCGGGGACTATTTCGGTAAAACCTTCAAACGGTGGGAAGACCATTTCTTGAATCTTTTCGCGTAACGGCTCGAAGAAAAGTTTCTCCCCGATGAGCGAGACCCCGCCCCCGATCACGATTCGAGACGGACAGAGTAACACAATCACCGCACAGATACCCGATGCCAACGAATCTAACGTCTGAGAAAGCACCTCATTTGCAAAACGGTCGCCCTTCTCGGCAGCTTTGGCAATCGTTGCAGGGGTGACAAGTTCGGAAGCGGTGTCACTTAAACTAGAAGCCTCGTTTGCAAGGCGTTCCCGTGCGTATTTCGAGATTCCCCAACCGCTTGCGATATTTTCGAGAGTATCGAAACCACTCCGACCCGTGCGATAATCCATGACCCGTAAATGGCCGATCTCGGCAGCCCCTCGCCCGACCCCACGATAGATTTTCTTTTGAAGGATAAGCCCACCGCCGATACCAGAACCGATGGTTATGTAAAACACCGGATCGTAACCGACACCCGCACCGATACAGGCTTCGGCAAGCCCTGCAACGTCGGCATCGTTCCCAACTTCGCAAGGGAGATTGAATGTCTCTTCGGCCCAATCTGCGATAGGGTAGTTATCCCAACCGGTGACTTGATGCGACTTGATTACGGAGCGTGTGGAACCGTCAATCGGGCCGCCGAACCCGATACCGATACCTGCAATATCAGACGGTTGCAAATTGGTTTGAGCGAGGATTTCGGGAAAACCTTGTTCGATTTGCTGGCGAATCCCCACGGCACCATTTGCAGGAACGATTATCGTTCGCCAGATGTGGTCTAAATGACCCGTTCCAGAACCGAGCGCCAGTTGAAGTTTTGTGCCGCCGATTTCGATACCGAGATACTTCATAGTTATGCAATCACATCCGAGATAACCTTACCGCGTGAGATGGGTAGGGGGCGGTCGAGTTTGTCGCGGATTTCGGTTTCGGGATCGAGGCCCATCAGATCGAATACCGTTGCGGTGATGTCCTCCGGACGTGCTTGCCCCGAGGTTGGGTAAGCCCCGATCTTATCCGATGCCCCATAGACATGCCCGCGTTTCACCCCGCCACCCGCCATCACAACGGTATAACACTGAGGCCAATGGTCACGCCCTGCGAGTTTGTTGATTCGCGGAGTTCGTCCAAACTCACCCATCCAAAGGACGAGGGTACTTTCTAACAATCCTTTTTCTTTAAGATCGTTAATCAAAGTCGGGAGGGTTTGATTGGTGATCGGCAGTAAATGGTTTTTCAAAATGGGGTCTTGTGGTTGTTCGCGGAACCCGTGAACGTCCCAACCACCGGTATTCCCGCCAATCGAACTTGAGAAGTAAACGCTAATCCACTTGGCTCCGGCTTCCACAAGCCGACGAGCAAGCAAACACCCTTGCCCGTAGGTTGTGCGTCCGTAGGAATCGCGTACCTTTTTCGATTCTTGCGAAAGGTCAAACGCTTTCTTAAAGGTTGGCGAAGTCAGCATCGAGACGGCTTTCTGGAACGACTCATCAATTCCTTTCGCCATTGCCGACGATTCTAACAAGCCCGATTGATCGTCGATGATCTTTAACACATCCTTGCGTGACTCCATCCTTTCCGAAGATACCCCAGAGGGTAACGCCAACTCAGGAAGGTTGAAGTCTTTTGCGTTTGGGTCTTGCGTAAAGAAAAAGGGATTGTGTGCCTTACCCAAGAAGCTCGCATGCTGACCGGGGGTTATCGAGCCATCGCTAATCGTGTACGGGTAACTCACGAAGCTCGGCACACCCTTACCCGACGGTGCAAATTTATCGACAATCGAACCGGGTGACGGAAAAAGGTCGAGAGAATCGCGTAAGCGTTGATCGTCCGAAGAAGGAGCAACCCCAGTCAGAGAATAGTAACCTGCTGAATTGTGGTTCTTCATGTTGTGTTGCACGCAACGGACAACGCACAATTCGTTGGCAATGCTTGCTACATCGGGTATCCCTTCGGTAATGCGAAGACCGGGCACCCTAGTCTCCATCATCTTGAAGGAACCGCGAACCTCGGCGGGTGCATCCGGCTTGGGATCAAAGGTCTCATGCTGACCCGGCCCACCCCATTGGTACAGCATGATTACCGATTTCGTTTTGGCTTTCTTACGCGATTCACCAAGTAACTGGGAGCCGTGCAAGCCAAAAAGCCCCGTCGCCCCTACCCGAAGCAAAACCCGACGATCAAACGCAGAAGAGATATTCATATTTCGTACCTAAATTTCGCCGAGTTTTTCTTTCGAGTCGCCGAATTCCTTGAGCTTCAAACCTGCTTTTTCGAGCAACGACAAATAAAGACTGCACATCTTGCGATTTTCCTTTCCGGTGTAATCGAGAATACGACCTGTCTTGATTTGCCCGCCACCCTTACCCATCAGCACGACGGGGAGTTGATCGTTGTTGTGGTTACCAGTCATCATGCTAGAAGCGTAAAGCAACATCGAGTTATCCAAAAGCGTTCGATCCCCTTCTTTGACTTCGTCGAGCTTCTTGGCGATATAGGCATATTGTTCGATGAAGAATTGATTCACCTTGAGCCAATCAGCCCCGTCGGTATGCGATAACAGGTGATGGATCATGTAATCGACTTTGAGATGTGGGAACCGCAAAGACGAATGATCGTTGTTGAGCTTTAACGTACAAACTCGGGTTGTATCGGTGCGGAATGCCAACACAAGGATATCGCACATCAAACGCATGTGCTGATCGATATCTTGAGGGATGCCATCTTTGGGGCGTTCGATGTCGGGTTTTTCGAGCGTCGGCTTCCACCCTTGCAAGCGACCGGTTTTTCCGGCCTGTTGGATACGCTGTTCGACCTCACGCACCGAGTTCAAGTATTCGTCTAAACGTCGTTGGTCGGATTTGCTGATCGACCCACGCAGACCACTGGCATCGGAAAGCACGGCATCAAGAACGCTCTTGTCGGACTTGCCGACCTCATCGCGGAAGAGACGATCAAACGCAAGAGCCGGATAAAGCTCCAACGGGGTCGGCGTTGTAGCCGAAGTCCAAGAGATATGCGACGAGTAAATCATCGAGTAATTCTTGTGGATGGCTGCAATCGAAGGTTCACAACCCAAGACCAAGCTCGAAACTTTGGTCGAACCTTTGAGGTGTTCGGCAAGGGCTTGATCGCAACTCAAACCCGATTTAATTTCGCCACCGGGTGCAAGATGTGCGCCGGTGAGAAGGTTACCCGTTTGGCAACTGTGAATACCACCAATGAGGGCTTCCTTGTTGTATAACCCCTTGAGGAAAACCATCTTTTCACGCAACGGGGTCAAGGATTCCAGCACCTTGCCCAACTGCATGTCTTTGCCTTCCCCCTTCGCCCACCACTCCTTCGAGTGAAACCCGTTGCCCGAAAACAACACGGCAAAGCGAACCGGCGGTTCCGAGGATTTCGATTTCTCATCGCCCCAAACCGGAACAGATTCCAGCCACGGAAGGGCCATACTCACGCCCACACCCCGAAGGAAGGAGCGACGTGAAAGAGGTTGCGAAAGAGATTTCATTCTGAGAGTCCTTTAATTGTAACCGCTATTTTGTTTTCAGCGAGCCGGGAATGTAAGTGACCGGTGTTCAGCGATATTACTTTTACACCAGTCACTTACGTTCCCGGCTCGCCCAATCCACCTAACCTAATCCTCTCGCGGATAATCCGCCCCGCGTATCATGGTGAACTGCTTACTCGAGACGATCACTGCAATCGCTGCGGAGATGCGTCCGTCGTTGTTGTTCACTTCTTTGACCATTGTATCGATTAGCTCTTGGTCGGAGAGATCGACTGATCTTCCCAAAGCATACCCTAAAAGGCGACGACAAAACAAGCGAATAATGACATCTTTTTTCTTGGTTACCAAATAGTTGCGTAACCCGTCCAACCCATCGAACTCAGTTCCGTCGCGGAGTTTGGCCTTTGTTTCAACGACTTGCCCGCCCAAGTCCTTTTCACGAAGGCGACCGATGGGGTCGTATTTCTCCATCGCAAAGCCGAACGGGTCGATGCGTTGATGACACACGGCACAGGCTTCGACCTTCGAGTGTTTCTCGACGAGTTGACGCACGGTTAAACCGGTTTCGTTTTTCTCTTCTTCGGGAAGGCGAGGGACATCGGCAGGGGGTCGGGGGAGCTTCTCGCCCAACACGGTTTCGACAACCCAATTCCCTCGCAGAATCGGGCTTGTACGAGAGGCCCCCGATTCCTTTGTCTGCACGCTGGCAAGGCCGAGAATACCCCCTCGCCCGTATTTTTTCACCCCTTCGACTCGGCGGAATTCGTCGCCATTGATTCCGGGGATTCCGTAATGCTTGGCAAGGGTGGCGTTCAAGTAAGTCGCATCGGTATCCAAGAGTTGCAATAGGGTACGATCATTTTGGAAGGCATCGAGGAAGAATAAAATCGTCTCTTCGTAAATATCTTTCTTCAATTTGGCATCGAACATGGGAAAGAGCTTTTCGTTCTTCTCGTTGTGGCTGTCGAATCCTCGCACATGGAGCATTTGCGCCCCGAACTCGATGGCAAGCGAACGGGTCTTGGGTGATTTTATCATCCGCAAGGTTTGAGCTTGTAGAACCTTTGGGTCACGCAATTTTTTCTGTTCCGCAAGGGTGAGTAATTCGGCATCGGGTGGGGCCGACCAGAGGAAGTAACTCAAACGAGTTGCCAGTTCGTAATCGTCGATCTTGGCAGCCTCTTTCCCTGCCGGAGCCTTTTCGATGCGGAACATAAAGGCAGGCGAAACGAAGATTCGTGTGAGCACCCCGCGAACGGCTTCTTCGTGCGGAAGGTCTTTCTTGCGAAGGTTGTCGTACAGGGCTTGCAATTCCTTTTTCTCAGCGTTCGCGAGGGGACGCCGATAGGCTTTTTCAGCAAAATCCCAGAGCGTTTCAACGTGTTTGGGTTGGGCAGCCTCCAATTCTTTTTGGGAGGCATCCGCCCGTTTCTTGAAAACAGGTCGTTGATTTTCGTAGTAAGCCAACAGTTCTTTGGGTTGGTCTTGGGTCACATATTGAATGAACTGCGGCAGGTAATCGTTCTCGGCAATCGCTTGTTGCGAGATGAAAAGTAAATCCTTCCAGAGCTTATCAAGGGTGCGGGCTTGCTGATCGTTCAAGAATAACTGCGACAGTAACTGGTCTTCGCGGTGGTACATCTTGAGACAGACAACCTCATCGTCAGGCATCACTCGCGGGTAGCAAATAAAGGTCGGAAACACCTTTCGGAAATCTTCGTACCCTTTGAGAAGATTCTTGTAAGCATCGCTGTTGGCTTGGGTGATGAGTTGCGAATTTGGAAGGTTACCCGTCTTGGGAGGAGGGATGAGCGAAACCAAAAACTGAGAAAGTCGCTTCGGGTTTTCTTCGGCAAACTTACCTTCAACCACGAACTCACGCCCGTTAAACAAACCGATTGGCAAGCGAATTTCGACAACGGAATTCACCTCGACGCCGAGGCTACCTTCGTAAATTTCCTTTCCGTTGGGGAGCTTACCGAAACGATCTTTAGGCAGCCCGTACTTGAGCTTGTCAGGCGCTTTACCAATCTTGCCAAGTTCCAATCCTCGGAACAGTACACTTTCGGTCGAAACCAGATAATCGTACAGAATTTTGTCCGGTTCGTTCGTTGGTCGTGGGCCTGAAAGAAGTTTCTCTAACTCGATGGCAAGTTTCTGAGCGTCCTCTTTCTTCTTAGGGTCAACCGCACTCGTACGCCAACGCCCCAGCACCGAAGTCGGCGGAATTGCATTCGCAGCATTTTTCGGGGTGACACGTGAAGGGCCTTTGACAAAGCTCCACACGTCGGCATTTTTGTGGGTATCGGCTTGGGGATTCCCTTTGAGAATATCGCCAGATAAATCTTTCGCTAAATCCCAGACCCGTTGCGGTTTCTCGACCTCAGTGAGTTTGAGGTCGATCCGTGTCAGGTCGCAGACATGATTTTCGTCTTTGGCATCGACAATCAACAGAATGTAATCATCCTTTTCCAGTTTGAGCGTTTTATCAGGGGCCGTTTCTTCGGCTCCGACTCGCAACGACCCTTCGCCAAAGATGCCCGCCTTTTCGCCGCGACGATGTTCCAAGAACCACGCCACACCGTTTCCGCAAGCAGGATGGGCATGTTGAATCTTCGCAGAGATTTTCACTTCCCCGGCAATCGGAGATTTCCACATCACCGCAACAAACTCTTTCGGCAACGGGTGAACGACAACGGCTTTCCCCGCGACGTTACCCGGAATGGCCTCAGCGGTGTCCGACGAATTCGCCAAAAGGATCGGCAATTCTTGATCCTTCACACGCCAACCGTTGATCCAATCTTTGCCACCGGACTTGGTGACTTTCTCCCCCAACATCGTTAGAGGAACAGTGGAGACCTTTCGCCCAAAAGGTGACGGATCGGTTTCGGGCTTGAGTGCCGAGAGTGCGGTAATCTCGTGCCAGCGACGCAAAAGGGCAGGATTGACGACGTACTTTTTCGCGAGTTCGTCGAGGTTGCTGGTCGGCTTTTCGACTGACTCGATGAGGGCTTCGAGATACTTCGGTGTCTTGGCGAAAAGCGATGCCAATTCGATCTCGTAAGCTGCCCCGTACTTTTCGTAATCACTTAACAGAAGAGGAGGTTTGCCCGGCCCCTCGAAGCGTGGGCGATTCCAAATCACACCCCCTTCGGTGCTAGTCACTTCACGCGATGCCAGATACAGGACAACCTCATTTTGACCGGGTGCTGGTTTGATCGGGATGCGCACGGTGTAGGTATCTTTTGCGGTCGGATCGTTCGGGATTTGCCGAGGGGAATCGCCGTGTCGATAACTACCGATAGGGAGCATCTTCCAAAGTTGCGTGCCGATTCCTTTAATCTCGCGTGTGAGTTCGGCAGCATCGTTCGTGTTCGATTTCTTCCAACGTTCTTGAAGCGATTTAATCGGCTCGGTGTTGTTCAGTTCGGTGTAGGTCTTCCAGAGGATTTCGAGATACTTTGGCGAGAGTTTTTCTTTGGTTGCCACTTCTGCAAGAGTGACCTTTTTGCTCAAAAGGTCGTCTCTATATTGCAAGGTTGCTTTGACATACGGAGCAAGGGGAAGCGTTCCATCTGCGGTGAAAGGGGCATAGAACGCCCGTATCTGGGCGATTGTCTCGTCTGTCCAATCGCGTCGGGTCTTCCCTGCCGAGAAGCGGAACCCGTCGGGGGTTAGCACGGCATGGTTAGCAAGCTCTTTCGCTGCGTTTAGATACTTGGTTAACAGTGCCGGAGAAATATCGGTGAGTGACTCGGCAGCGTTGGTGAACCCTTCACCCCCTGCCCCTTCTGATGGAAAGTCGCGTGCAGGTTTGAGATCGACCCCTGTTAAATCGCGTATCGTGTTATCGTATTCGGTGTGTGAGAGCCGTCGCAGGGGAACGTAACCCGGATCGCCGGAACGAGCCTTCGCTTCGGCATCGAGAAAACTCCGAATCCATGTGATGAGCTTTTTCTTTTCTTCGGCAGTGGGTTGAGGTTTATCCTTCGGGGGCATCTCGGCGGTTTCGATCATCTCAATCGTTTGAATCCACGGCTTATGCTCCTTGCGAAGGGTTTCGATCGAGTTGAACCGCTCAAGGTCAAGACTCCCCTTCTTAGCTTTGGTCGAATGGCAATCGAGACAATACTTCTGCAAAATCGGCCGAATCTCTTGAACGAAGCTATCACCCTTCGGGGTTTCTTGTGTCTGGGCAAGAAGTGTCCGATCTTGTTGAGTTTGCGTAACCGCAAGCACGATGCCCAAAAACGAGAAGCTCGCAAGCAACCAAAGTTTTGCAAATTTCATAAAGAGACCAAAGGCGGATCGGCAGGATAAAGTTAGGATATAGGGGCGATGTGCTGTGGGTAGTGAAATGGATCACTGATTCCATTCTAAAAATCCACCGATCACAATCAGACAAGAATACCACAAATTTCACCCTCTGCGATAAATCATTCCTCGCCGACACAGCATCGACCTTTCTCTCGGAAACAACAAAGGCTCAATCTGGGGAATCTGCTTGCACTTGCCTTGTGTTGAGGTAATATCCCCAATGCGGTGGCAGTTTTGGTTGGTGTAGAAGGTTAGGAGACACGATGACACAAAGTACAGGGGTCGTCCGAGCGGTTGCGATTTTTACCTCACGCGAAACACCCGAACAGGTCCTCAAGGGGGTCGATGCCTGTCGGCTTGCTTGCGGGAGTCACCTCTCGATTATTGACGTTATTGTCAATGGAAACCCACCCCTTGCAAAGGTGCTGTCTGAAAAAATCGATGCTCAACGAGATCAGAATTCGCCTATCAAAAACCGCGTTTGGTCGATTGTACAAGGCGATAAAGCCCACGCATGGAACTGCTACGCCCACCAAATTTGGCCGAGGGGTGAAGTTACCTTTTTTCTGGACGGTTATGTCGAAGTGCAACCCGATTCATTTGATCGTCTGGCCGAAGGGTTAGCGAATCATCCACAAGCGAAGGCTTCGACTGGTGTCGATACGGTCGGACGAGCCTCAGAGCAACTCGCCAAGTTTCAACAGGAAATTTCTGGGCTGCACGGCAACTTACACGCCCTTCGGCAAGAAGCTATGAATCAAATTCAGCAGAGCGGGTTTCGGCTTCCGTTAGGGCTTTATCGAGTCGATGCCATTCTCGAATCGTGCTTAAAATATAACTTCGATCCTTCGTCAAACCCGTGGGAACCCAAACGGGTTTTAGTGGTCAAAGAAGTGACATGGAAACGACCTGTTCTGAGTCGGTGGAAATTCAAAGATTTACTCACCCAGTGGCGTCGGATGAACCGTCAAGGTCAAGGGGACGTTGAACAACAAGCCCTGAAAACCTTTTGGACCGAAGAAAAGAAACGACCCGACCAACTTCCGAAAACAGTGCAAGAACTTCTTTCGGATTGGATCAGCCGTTTTCCGGATCGATGGAAAGGGCTTGCCAAAAACCCGTTGCGAAAACGAGCGATTCGGAAAGCTCTCAAACCCCACAACTGGACCCAAGCCGAGGTTCCTCCGCAACTCATTTCTAACCACTGATACCACCCCAAAAACGGACGCCAGATCGCGTTTTTTCGACTAAACCGGAATGGAAAACTGTCAGTCTGTACCAAAAAACCAGAGCATCGCGATTCGATTTTTGCCGAGAAAGACGAAACCCTCGTCAAACCAACGTGGAACGCAATACAAACTGAATCCCCCTTTCATTGTCTCTGAAAGATATTCCATGCTCCCGAATAGAATTGCTTCGGAACCAATCCAATTCAACAAACGGTTAAGGAATTCCGTCGCTTGTTCGGGTTGCTCAGGATAAGCAGGAATCTCTAAGGACTGCCCCCACATGAGAAGTTGAAGCACGTGTGGCTTCCCTATTGCTGGGGTCTGTGCTGTCCATAGTTGCGTGTTCCAATACGATTGTAGCCACTCTCGACCCGGTAAATCGGGGTGTTCAAGGAGTGATGTTATTATTGTTTGTGGTTGTTCTTCAGTTGGCTCAAATGTCCACATCCAAAGATTAGCCGTATCCAAACCATCGGCGTCAATTCCGCCCGCTCGACTGGCAATTTCATCTCGAAGAGCATCTGCTTCGGGGTCTGTTACGGGTTCAAACTTCATCTTCTTACTCTCTGGTGCTTGACATTCAGTGTATCACCTTCTCGTAATAATCGTCGCCCCCACGTTGGGGCGTAGCAACGGTTTAGGGTGGTTTTGTGGAAAGGTCGTAAATACTCGGAACTCCGGTCACTAACGTTCCGGCTCATGGGCTTTGCGGTTTCGGTAAACTATGGGTAAACCCGTAAAGGCCACGAGCCGGGTGCGTCAGCGACCGGAGTTCGTCGCCAAACCAACGCCCCAAACCGTTGCCACACCCCCTACGTTGTGAACATCTTGTGAATCCCCTTGACCTTTGCGCTTCGCTTGCGATAATATCATTCTAGAGGCCACCCTGACTTATGATGGCGGTTGCGTGACATTTGTCCGACCGTAATGAGTCTGGGTGGCCTTTTGTATTGACGCCACCCAAAAACCCTTAACCTTTGAGAGTCGAGACATGACCAAGAGCGAATTACTCACAACACCTATCGAACATTTCGACATCACAAAACACAACGTCATTCCGGTTGTCGATGCGATGAGCAAAATGGCGTTCTCTGCACGGGACTTGGCACGAGCTGCGGACATTACCGACATGATGATGAAAGACACATCGTGCGGGGTGATTGTGTGTCTTGCGGGTTCGCTCATCTCGGCAGGGCTGAAGAAAGTGTTTGTCGATATGATTCGCAACAACATGGTCGATGCTATCGTCAGCACAGGGGCCAACATTGTCGATCAAGATTTCTTCGAGGCTCTCGGGTTTAAGCACTACGTTGGCGAAGAGAAGCTCCGTAGCGGTATGTTCGATGCCGACCTTCGTGAGTTGATGATCGACCGTATTTACGATACCCTCATTGACGAAGAGCAGCTGCGTATCTGTGATGACGTGATGCGTGAGATTACCGATTCGCTCGAAGGGCGTGCTTACTCCTCACGCGAATTCATCCGCGAGATGGGGGCCTACCTGCAAGAGAATGGTTGCAAGACCCCTGATAGCATCGTTTATGAGGCTTATAAAGCCGGTGTGCCGATCTTTGTCCCAGCGTTCAGCGATTGTTCGGCCGGGTTCGGGCTTGTGGCTCACCTTCACTCGCGTGGCGATGCTCCGAAGGTCGCCATTGATAGCGGAAAGGATTTTTACGAGTTGACCCGTCTGAAAATCCACAACCCGACAACGGGCCTTTTCATGGTCGGCGGAGGCGTTCCCAAGAACTTCGCCCAAGATATCGTTGTCGCTGCCGACATCCTCGGCCACGAAGCCGACATGCACAAATATGCCATCCAAATCACCGTTGCCGATAGCCGTGACGGGGCACTTTCGGGAAGCACGCTGAAAGAAGCCTCAAGTTGGGGCAAGGTCGATCTCGCTTACGAGCAAATGGTCTTCAGCGAAGCCACCCTAGCCGTTCCCCTCATCGCAGGGTATGCCTATCACAAGGGGAATTGGAAGAACCGACCCGCCCGCAACTGGAATGCGGTGTTGGATGCCGTGCCGGTGGGAACGTGAGTTTGAGCGGATGAACGAGAAAAAATAGAAAGTTGGTGAGCGTCTTTCCCTCTCCCACAAGGGGAGAGGGGAAAGGCAGGTCAACTCACTTCACATTATTTTTCACGTTCAATAATTACCATCCCCTTTCGAGAGTATCCCTCTTATGGCTACCCTTCGCTATACCGTTTTAATGGCACGCGATCTTGCGGGGGGATGGAGTGCCATTTCTCTCGATGTCGAAAAACTATCGGGGTTTGGCAAATCGTCTTCCGATGCTCGACACGATATTCGTGAGCTTCTGGAATACAAGCACAAGAAAGAAGAATACGTTCCTACACCCGATTTCGAGAACGCCGAATTGGGTCACGTTCGGGTCGAGATTCGCACGGAATATCAAGCATCATTTCGGGTCTATCCGACCTCGAAGAAAACGTCGGTAAAGGTTCCCTATGTGAAGGGTCTTTCTAAATCCGGTCAGAAAATCGCTGCCCTTCCCTTCCTCGATATTCGCTTTGCCTATTACGAAGACCACGAACTCGATGGCTTGCTCAAACGATATGCTATTCTTTCGCTCGAAAAGAAAACACCCGCAGAGCTTGCCCGTTTACTCCCCCCGAAAGATTTAAGTCTTGAAGATGTAATCGTCTCGATTCCTCGCAAAACACCGGAAGCGATACGCATTCCTCCACCACCAAGCCTAACCCAAATTGCGGAAGCCCTGAACGATAGAGGAACCCGTCAGCAGTACTCGCGTGCGTATGGGCGTGAGACCGAGCTTGCAACGGTCGTCGAGAAAATCTTCAAGGAGAAAGCCAACGTTCTTCTCGTTGGGGAATCGGGTGTTGGCAAAACCTCACTCTTGATCGATGCTGCCAAAGAAGTGGAAAAACGTTGGACAGCCGAAGCGAAGGCCGAGAAGCTCCCTGCTCCACCCTATCGCTTTTGGATCACTTCCGGCGGGCGTATTATTGCAGGGATGAAGTACCTCGGCCAATGGGAAGAACGGGTCGAAGAAGTGATTTCCGATTTGGGGTCGATCAACGGGGTTCTCTG
>VYLT01000085.1_pt1 | contig 22072 bp, 21 predicted proteins | sample 5114261 | NCBI WGS metagenome assembly VYLT01 (sample SAMN12291815, study PRJNA351875) | freshwater metagenome | isolation source: freshwater lake | place: USA: Michigan, Little Long Lake | collected 2011-07-12 | reverse complement strand
GGGAAGGGAAGGGTAGACGAGAAGTTCCTTTCCGAACTCGAACAACGACTTTACTTGGCCGATCTCGGAGGGGCCGCGGTCGCCATTATTGTTGATAAGGTTCGCCAAGCCTATCGCGATAAGGAAGTGACCGAAGACGTTACCAATTTCGTCAAACAGCAACTTCGTGAAATGCTTTCGGACCCGTCACCCGGTATTCGACCCGCCCCCGGTGGACCTACCGTCGTGATGATTTGCGGTGTGAATGGTTCGGGCAAAACAACCACGATTGCCAAGTTAGCGAATCGCCTCAAGCAAGAAGGTCGCTCGGTCCTGATTGCGGCCTGCGATACTTTTCGGGCTGCTGCGGTCGATCAACTTACGATCTGGGCAGAACGAATTGGCTGCGAGATTGTCAAGCATAAACCGGGGGGCGACCCTGCTGCTGTCGCTCACGATGCTTGCGAAAAAGCCAAAGCCAAAAACTTCGATATTCTGATCGTCGATACTGCGGGACGTTTGCACACCCAAACAAACCTGATGCGGGAGCTTGAGAAAATTCACAAGATCATCGGTCGCGTAATCCCGAACGGTCCTCACGAGATATTGATGGTTCTCGATGCTACAACGGGTCAGAACGCCGTCACACAGGCGGAAATGTTCTCTAAGAGTGTGAAGTGTACGGGAATCGTGCTTACTAAACTCGACGGGACTGCAAAGGGTGGGGCGGTATTTGCCATCAAACAAAAGGTTGGCTTACCCGTGAAATATATTGGTATTGGCGAGGGCATGGACGATATGGAACCCTTTGACCCCGATGCATATGTCAATGCTCTGTTTGAATAGGTAATAGGTTACTTAAAGGGCGAAAGGTCGAAGATAATCACATTGCCTTCCCAATTTGCGACAGCGAATCTTTTTGTGTCTGCGGAGATCGTCGAGTTATAGGCTGAGTGTCCCTCCTTACTTTGAAAACACTCCAAACCAGTCAAAATGAGCGATTGCCCCCAATCAAAGATCATCCATTCGATTTCGTTTCGAGGAGAAGCTGCTTGCGGAGCCCGTCCAACATACCCGATTACTCTGGTTCCACCGAGAGCGAGAGTAGCGATCTCAGTGCTTACAAGTGTCTTCTTCGAGTCAAACACTTCGGCTCCTGTTTCGGCATCGAAAATATGTGCATAGTCACCAACTCCCACATACTTACCGTCAGGGGAAGCATGAAAAGAGGTGGCTTTATCGAACTTTTTGAGCTTCTCGAAATTTCTCGTCTTCGGCTGAAGGGTTACCGAACGAAGAAATTTTCCGCCCGGAAGTGCATGGCAATGAATATCGAAACCTCCTCCTTTCTGAGGCATGAGCAGCCAAAGCTCGGTTCGATTTTTGGCGAGGATCGAGTTGTTGATGCGGTGGTCTGGCAGTTCAAAGCTATCATTTTGTGCTTTCTTTGAAATACTCCATCCCCTTACCTTGAGGGGATGGGCTTTCTCGATTTCAATATCAAACGCGGCGTCTCCCTTGATGCCATAGACTTGGTCGTCAGTCGTAAAATGAAACCAGCGGTGCCAACCTTCCCATGAGGGCGTAATTTGCTGCAAAGTGTTCGTTTCAAAAATTTTCCCATCGTTATCAATCAGTTTGCTTCCGTTTGGAGACAAAGCCCCTAAGAGATTCGTCTTCAACGTACCCATTTCTTTGGGCACATCCCCAGAAAGATCGTAAATGATCGTTCCGTTAGGAGGCACTGCTGAATCGTGTTGGAGTGCAAAAATCTTACCATCATCCGATAATGCGAGTTGTGAACTTTGTGCGTTATCTGGTAAATTGAGAGTGAATTTCGGCTTGAGAACCGGCATCAGTGCGAGCAGGTTTGGACCAGTTTTCTCTTTCAGGTTTTCGTTTCGTTCTGCTTCCGTCATCAGGTGGATTTTCCATTGTCCACCCTCTTTGTTGAGTTTTACGGTTGTGTCGTTCTTCCGAGGGTTTCCGCGAAGTGATGTTGAAGGCTTAATAGTTACCTCGGCAGTGTCACCAGTAATTTTCTCCGAGCTAATGTCGCCAAAGTAGTCGATCATCCAAATCGAGTCTTGGAGGTCTCCGCCCGGTGTGTTCATGTAGGCAAGAAAGAGATTTTTGCCGGTTTTTCCGGGGTACGAATTCCTCATGTCCTCCGAGTGAAAGTTCGCCTGCGATTGTTGATCCAACCGGTCCCACACTTTGTCCCAGTCTTTTGAGTTTAGCTCTCTTTGAAAGCCCCGGACGACCCCTTTGGGCCGGACGGTTTCGTTAATCAACCAGTAACCAACACCGCCACACACAAGGAGCAAAAAGAAACCAAGCCCCCCACCGAGTAACAGGATGAGTTTTAAGGGGCTCTTTTTCTTGCTCGTTTTGGATTTAGAATTTGGGTTATTCCCAAGTGGTGCGCTCTTCTTGTCCGAGAGTTTGGGTGCGGGCTGGTCGTCGCTATCATCGTCGCGGCGCATGGGTTTTTTACGGCGTGGGGTATCGTCATCGCTCTCATCGTCGATAGGTCGAGTGGATTTTGCCATGTGCGGGCTTCCAGCAAGAGGAGTGGGTTAGAATCAACTTCTGGCAATTATAGGAACGTGAATGGGTGTTCAAGTATCCGATTGGGAGATTGTCGGCTGAGCCGAAACCTTTTCCTGTGAGAAGGGGCCGTTACTTAAAGGGCGAAAGGTCGAAGAACAAGACATCTCCAGTTCGGACTGCAAGTACAAGCATTTTGCTGTTGAATGCCATTCCTGATTCAGCGGAAGAAGTAAATCCTCCGCTCATCTCAGACTTAGCCAACCCTTTGACAATCTTCTTTTGCGACCAATCGTAGATAACCCATTGCAGGTCTTTTCTTGGGCCGGTGGTACCGTCTTCGGGCTGTCCAACCGAGCCAATCGCTTTCGTCCCCCCAAGAGAAAGGGTATCAAGACCGGTCTGACCGAAGAAGTTCGATTTGTAAACTTCGGTTCCTGTGGCAGCATCGAAGATGTGCGGTGTGAAATCAACGCTCACATATTTCCCATCGGGTGACGCTTCCATCCACCTGACTTCGCCGAGCGTTCCTTGTTTGGGCTTGAGCGGAACCGACCGGAGAAATTTTCCGCCGGGGAGTGCGTGGCAATGGAGGTTATAACCACCCCCGTTTTGAGGCATGAGCAACCACAACTCGCTCCGGTTCTTGGTCACAAGGGAGGCCGTGAATCGATGGTCTGGAAGAACAAAACTATCGTTCGCAGCTTTCTTCGAGATGCTCCAACCTGTCACTTTCAAAGGGCTTGCTTTTTCTTTGCTGAAGTTGAAACCAACATTGGAATCGATTCCGTAAACTTGGTCGTCGTTGGTGAAGTAATACCGCTCGGCAGAATCGTTCCACTCGGGCGAAATTTCCGCGAAGGTTTTGGTATCAAAAACGGCTCCGTGCTTATCAATCAAATAAGCCCCATTCGGCGATAGTGCCCCAAAAAATTTCGAGTTGATGGTTCCCATTTCTCGGGGTTGGTTCCCTGAGAGGTCGTAGATTTTCGTTGTTCCGCGAGGCATGGCGGAACCGTGTTGGAGGGCCAAAATCTTGCCGTCGTCCGAGAGTGCAAGGTAGGAACCCTCTGTCTGTGTGTCAGGGAGTTTGAATTTGAATTTTGGTTTGAGGATGGTTACCCCTGTGTAGGGGTCGGTCTCCTTTTTCTCCGGTGGTTTTTCTTGCTTGTCATCGTTGGGCATTAGCTTCACTTTCCAGTTACCATTTTCTTTGACCATTTTGACGACGGTTGTGCTTGTAGACATTGCGGACTTCAAGGTGACCTCGGCGTTGTTCCCATTTTCTTTGACACTATCGATCTTACCGAGGTAGGTCAGCATCCAAGCTGCTGCGAGGAACTCGCCATCGGTTGTTTTCATATAGGCAAGGAAAAGGTCTTTCCCGGTTTTGCCGGGGTGAACAGATCGCATAAAGGGTGTGTCTAAGTTCGCCTGCGATTCCTTATCGAGCTTGTCCCACATTTTTTCCCAACGCTGTTCAGCGATGTCGTGTTGGAAGACAAAGAAGACTCCTTTCGGGCTGCTCGATTCGCTGAAGATGTAGTACAGTCCGCCGCCACAAGCCAGCAGCAGAAGTAAACCAATAGCTCCGCCCACAATCAGGAAGATTTTGAGCGATCCTCCTTTCTTTTTCTTGTTCGATTTTGAGGGCCGGTCATCGTCATCATCGTCATCATCAATTACCGCCTTTTTCTTTTTGGGAATCGGTCGGTCGTCCTCATCGTCGTCTATGGGTGCTTTTTTCTTGACCGGTGGTTTAGGCGGCGTGGGTGGTTTTGACCCCCCGGACGATTTGGCTTTCGGTTTCGGTGCGGGTTCGTCGTCGCTATCATCGTCGCGGCGAACGGGTTTTTTACGACGGGGCGTATCATCGTCATCGTCGTCGATAGGTCGAGGGGATTTTGCCATTTCAGGGCATCCAAAATAGGTTTGGTGGGAATAAAACTTCTGGCAATTATAGGAACGTGAATAGCTGTTCAAGTATCTGATTCGTAGATTGGCTAACAAGACGATGACACTTTCCATACCGATCACCGTTGACCTCAATGCCGATGTCGGTGAAGGCATCGGCAACGATCCCCTCTTGTTCCCGATTATCACCTCGGCGAATATCTGTTGCGGTGCCCATGCGGGGAGTCTTGAGTCAATACGTGAAGCTCTGACCCTTGCGAAAGAGTATGGCGTGGTTGTGGGGGCTCATCCCGGCTTTGCAGACCGTGAAAACTTCGGGCGTCGGATTCTCGAACTCCCTCTCGATGCCTTGACCGATCTTGTTCAAACTCAGGTGGAATTACTCCGATCCGAAGCAGCTTTACTCGGTCTCAGGGTCGGGTATCTCAAACCGCACGGCGGGCTTTTTCATCTTGCCCACCGAGATACCCCAACCGCAGAGGCTCTGGTGCAACTCGCCGAGAAATACAATCTTGCTCTTGTGGGGTTACCGAATTCCCTTTTGCATATCATGGGTAAGAATCGTGTGCCCGTGATTAGCGAAGGGTACGCCGACCGTGCCTACACTGAAGACGGTAACCTTGTTCCACGCAACCAACCCAATGCGATTATTCATTCTTTCGAGGAATCGTTTGACCAAGTGCTAAAGCTCATCTCGCAAGGGGTGCAAACCATCTGCGTCCACGGCGACCACCCCGAAGCGGTGACCCTTGCTCTGAACCTGCGCAAACGATTGGAAGAGCAAGGAGTTTCTGTGCGAGCGTTCTTATGAGCCTTGCGGTGAAGCGTGCCGGTGCGTATTCGCTTCTTGTGGATGAGGGGAGGCCACACCATCGCCGGTGGGGGTTGCCCGAAAGCGGACCTGCCGACCGGCACTCGTTCCACCTTGCGAATGCCCTTGTAAACAACCCGTCGCCTATTGCTAGTCTCGAAATATCATTTGCTGGCCCGGAACTTGTGGCCTTGCACGATACCGGTTTTGCCTGTGTCGGGGCCGATTTTCAACTCATCAAAGAAGGGGTGATGTTACCCTTTCAATCGTCGGGGACACTCAAAAAAGGCGAAACGCTTGAGATACGGGGATCTTCAACGGGTGCGAGATGCTACCTTGCCGTCGTGGGAGGATTTCAAGTCCCCCGTATCCTCGAAAGCCAAAGTGCCTTTGCTCCCCTTGTTGCTGGAAGCGTTCTGGAATGTGCCGAATCAAACTGTAAAATGCGTTGGCTTGCCGAATCCCCTTGCAAACACGACACCCCTCTAAGGGTTGTTGCAGGCCCGCAAGCTCACCACTTCGATATTCAGAAAATCGTTTCGCAAAGCTACACCGTGTCCCCGCTGGGGAATCGCATGGGGGTGCGTTTGATCGGCGAAGCGATCCCCGTACCGGAAGTGCAACTCGTTTCCGAACCCGTCACCACCGGAGCGATCCAAGTCACCGCCGACGGCCAATTGGTGATACTCGGCGTCGAAGGCCAAACCATCGGCGGGTATCACAAACCGTTGCACGTTATTTCTTGCGATTGGGATAGACTCGGCCAACTTCGCCCAAATCAGAGGATAGGCTTCGAGTTAGTGACGTTGGAAGTGGCGGAGAGATTGCGAGCCGAGTATGAAGGGGAGTGCCGACGAGTGGAACGGATTGTGCGATTGATGGCGAGAATATAAATTCCCGAACAAAACCCAAAAGTTCTGTGGACTTGGGGGAGATCGTTCGTCACAATATACCTAACCTTCCGTGTAACCTTTTTCTCTTTGAGGTTGGCATGTCAACCAGCCGTTTGTCGGGCCTTTTGCTTTTGTTGGTCGTGGTGCCGGGTTACACCGGAATTTTCGAGGGGCTTGCTCCCAAAACCGATACCACGCCAGCACCGAAAGACCCGATCGCGATGCCCCTAACCAAGTTGGCACCGGCGAAGCATTTTCCCGACCTTTGCAAGTATCACTATCGGGCGAGTACCAATTCCGCAGAGTGCCAAAAGTTTATCGATCAATCGTTGGGGTATTTTTATTCCTATGTTTGGATCGAAGCCGCTCGCTCTGCTGAGACTGCGTTGAAGCACGATCCGGAATGTGCCTTTGCGTGGATGACGTTGCATCGTGCTATCGAGAAATCGGGCAAAGGCGATGCTAACGCTGCCCTGAAGAAAGCACAGGAGCTTCTTCCCAAAGCCTCTCACCGCGAGCAAATGCTTATCAATGCCAAGCTCTGGGAAAAAGGTTTACTCGGCACTGCAACTGACGACCGCAAGAAAAAGGCTGCTGCTGCCCTTGATGAAATGTTGATTATCTACGACGATGACGAAGAGGCATGGTTTGCACGCGGGGCTTTATTCGGCGGAACCTTTGGCGGTGGAAACGAGGGGGTTCCTTATTACAAAGCTCTTTTGAGAATTAATCCCATTCACCCCGGTGCCAATCACGAATTGGTTCACTTTTACGAGAACACCCGAAGGCCCGCTCTCGGGTTCCCGTATGCCGAAGGGTATATCGAATCCTCGCCGGGTATCCCGCACGCATGGCATATGCAAGCCCATCTTGCCATGCGTATTGGAAAATGGGACAAAACGACGGATCGTTCAGCAAAAGCTATCGAACTCCAGCAAAAATATCACAAAGAGCAAAACGTCAAACCTTCGGAAGATCATCAATATGCCCACCACCTTGAGACGTTAGCCCAAAGTTTGATTCACGACGGACGCTATACCGAAGCCCTCAAGATCAAAGAAGAATGCGACGAGCACAAATATAGCTTTCCGGCATTGTGGTTTCGAGTGGCATTGGGCCAACAAAATTGGGTCGAATGCGATAAGCTCATCACCGAACAACGTAAACGAGATAAAGCGAACGGAGCTTATTTTGCAGCATTGATGTATCTTGACAAAGGGGAGACTGCAAAGGCTTCCGCCGAGATCGACACCCTTCGCCAAGCCCAACAAACCAAGAAGAACGACAAACGCTTAACACTGCGTTACAACGAAGTGCAGGGGCGTTTCCTTTGCCAAACGGGTCAGGGGGAAGAAGGTACCAAACTCCTCGCACGCAATATCGAAAAGGTTAAAGATGATTACAATGCCCACGCATGGGGTGGCGGCGGATATTACATGGAGGCATGGGGTATCGGCGCACTCGAAGCAGGCGACGCGCCAACCGCAGAAGAAGCATTCTTGGAAGCGTTAGCACACGATGCCGGTAGTACCCGTGCGGCCCTCGGGATGTATGCCCTGTGTGAACGTGTGGGTCGAACAAAGGAAGCGGAATCGTTCTTGAAGGTAGCCCGCCGACTTGGAGCAAAATCGGACTCGAAAGACTTCGAGCGATTGCGTGCAGACATGGTCAGCCGAGCGGGTAACATCAAGATTGAAGCCGTTTCGGGAGCCTCTGAAAAACAATCGAGTAACAAATAATGAATCGTTTAAGTATAGGTCTACTGTTGGTCTGTGCAAGTTTGGTGAACACCGCAGAACCGTGCGTAAGTGGAGTACCCGTTGGCCAGAAACCGGGGCCGTATAGCTTTCTGGTTGCAAGTGGACCGCAACGGGGCCAACCGACCTGCTACGTTTGCGAAACTGCGGACAATCCCGGCTGCATCGTATTCGCACGCAAGGCCAGCGATTCTCTCGGGAAGCTCCTTGTGCAAATCGACCCGCTTGCAGCCCGTGCGACCAACCCCGTCAAATCGTGGGCAACCGTGTTGGGTGAAAAAACGATCTCGATTGACGATCTCGGAAAATGGGCCAAAGCTCAAGGCTTGAAGAATATCCCTGTTGGTGTATTTGATGATGTCGATGGTCCCCCGTCGTATAAAATCGCCAACGATGCCGAAGTGACTGTGTTAATTTTCAACAAAAGAAAGGTCGTCCACAACTACGCTTTCCGAACGGGTGAACTTGACGAAAAATCGATTAAACAAATCGTCGAAGCCGCAAGCAAGATGGAAGTGATGAAGTAATCTACTTCCCGGTTGTTGTGCCAACGACTTTGTTGCGTTCGTTTTTCTCTTCTTCGCTCATGTCTGCGGGTGGGAGGATAAACGTCGGTTTGGCCTTAATCAGAATCTGGGCAGCGATGAGCGGGATTTGTCGTTGCAGTTTTTGTTCGGCAACGTCCTTTGCGAGTTCGGGGCGGGCTTTCTCGAAGGTCACGTCAGTGCGGGGTGGATAAATTTTCACCAGTTTCAGGATCATTGAACCATTACCCGTATCGATCACTTCGCTGACTTCACCTTCTTTCAGTTTGAATGCGATCTCTTCGATCTTGGCACTTTCGGCTCCGCTATGTCGGCCAATCGGGTCGGCGAGTCCTCCGCGTGCTGCAAGATCGGGTAAGTAGTTGGCACGGGCTTGTTCGTCGAAGAAATCGGCATCCTTTCGGAGTTTCTCATACATTTTGTAGGGAAGGCGTTCATCTTCTTTCTTCCAGACGATGACCTTGACCTGACGACGTTCACCGAAGACGTTTTCGTAATAGTCACGCAGTTCTTTTTCTTCGACCTTCACTTCCTCACGGCTCATCTTGGCGAGCATCAGGGCAGGGCGGATGGTTTCTTCACGCCATTCTTCTGGCGTTTTATTGTGTCGTTGTTTCAAGAAGGGTCGTAGGTCTTTGACTTGGATTCCAAGACGTTTGCAATCTTCGAGGAGTTTTGCTTCGACCTCTTCGGGTGTGACGGTGATGCCAGCTTTCTCGGCAGCTGTTTCGATGGCCTTTCGGTTGACGTACATCCGGACCCGTTCGCCGCCGAAACGATTGATGAGATAGTCGGCAAATTCTTCACGCGAGATGGCTTGTGTCTCGTTGATGAATGCAATCGCACGCCCATCGCCTGCCGGTTGATTTTTCCCGACAGCAACCCCACCACCAATCACGCTCACGGGTTTGGATTGGGCTTGCACGTCTTTGGATTGGTTTTGACCAGCCAGATACCCGACTGTGAGAAGGGCCAAGCCACCCAAGAGGTAGCACCCTTTTTTGACATATTTTTGCATCTGATTTTATTCTCCGAGAGTACGGAGACGGGTTACCATAACGCTTGAGAAGAAACAAGAGGAGTTAAAAATATTGGTCAACAGAAAAGGTCGGGTTAGTGTGTGGGGAGAATGGGCAATCCTGTTAAGCAGAAGCTGCCTTCTTTTCGATTACTTGGCAGTTGGGGTGGAGGGTTTTGGCATATCTTCGTCTTTGTTTTTGCCTTTTTCACCGGGCGAACAGCCGACGAGGAAAAGGGTCGTGGTGAGTGCGAGTAAAAGTGTTCTGAACATAGGGTGTCTCCAAAAAAAGAAAGCCAACCATTCTTAGAGAATGATTGGCTTTCGAGATTTCAACAAAAGTCGAAATTACTTGCTGCCGGTGCCGGAAGCCGAAGGACCGCCAGCTGGGGTGCCGCTGCCAGCAGGAGTTTTCGAGCCTGAGCCACTGCCAGAACCTTTCTTGCCGTCGTCGCAGCCAACTGCGAACGAGAGACCAACGATTGCGATGAGAGAGAAGATCTTCTTCATTTCTATTTTTCCTTAAAAAGGAGGTTATATCGACACGGATACAAAACACCGTGTTGAGGGTTCAAGTTATTGGGCGAGTTTATAGGGCAATGTCGTTGTTAGAACCAAACCGACAGAACAAAAGTCCGTTGTGTTGTGGTTCCAGACCGTATCCGAACAAAAGAACAAGTAAATTACTTGCCGCCTTCTTTAGGGTCTTTCTTTTCTTCTTTGGGGTCTTTCTTTTCTTCGGTCTTGGTCTTAACAGGTTCAGGAGTCTTGGTAGGCTCACTGGTCTTGGTTGCCGAAGGAAGTGCTGGGCCTTTGGTAGGTTCGCCAGTCTTGGTGGGTTCAGCGGTTTTAGTAGGTTCAGCGGTCTTGGTGGGTTCAGCGGTCTTGGTGGTTTCAGCGGTCTTAGTGGGTTCAGCAGTCTTGCTTGCCGAGCCTTTGCTGCCTGAACCTGAACCGCTGCCGGAGCCTTTCTTGCCGTCGTCGCAACCGGCTGCAAGGAAAGCAGCGGCAACGAAGAGAGAGAGTAACTTCTTCATTTGTATAATCCCTTCGGGATGGGGGTGATTGATCGTTGTCTTCTAACCGAGGCACACTGTCTCGGCGTCTCACCACAAAAGATGCGAGTATGGGCAATTTATTCCCATCGGAATCGGAAATTTTTTCAACTTTCTTCTAAATCCCTATGATTCATAGGGTTAGGGAATTCCAGAAAAATATCTTTTCTTCGGGAATATCTCCCGTCTTGGTGGCTCATACCTTTAGGACGGTCCGCAAACAGGAGGTCTTCGTGGCTGGCGTGCGCGAACTCGTCTCGCAGTATTATGAACCTTTGTACAGGTACGCCTATCGGCTCTCCGGCACCCAAGCCGATGCTGAAGACCTGACACAAGAAGCCTTCCTCAAAGCTCAAACGCAATTTGCTCAGTTGCGTGACCCCGACCGTGTGAAACCGTGGCTGTTTGCGATCCTTCGCAACGCCTATCTTCATCGGGTTCGGTCTGAGAAAGGAAAAAAGAAGGTTTCCCTCGATACTTTGGGAGATGTGGCAGAGAAACCTCAGACTGCCACCCCAGAAATCGGGTCGGAGGAGTTACAACGCGCCCTTGATGAGCTTGAAGAGGGTTTTCGTACCCCTTTGATCTTGTATTTTTTTGAGGATTTTAGTTATCGTGATATTTCAGAGCAGATGAATCTCCCCATCGGCACGGTAATGTCCCGTTTGAATCGAGCCAAGGATTATCTTCGGCGGGCATTGTCCCCAACGGAGGAACACCATGAATAATATGTCAAACAACGTTCCGCCCACGTTACAAAATGCCCGTTTGCTCAGTCTCGTTGCAGGCCCCAACAACTCCGAGCTAACACCCGAAGACCGTACCGAACTCGAATCGACCCTAAACGCATGGCCCGAACTTGCCGAGCAACTCAAACTCGAACGCGAATTTGAAGCCCGTATCGCCAAGACCATGCAAGCTGTTTCCGTTCCTTCTGATCTCAAATTGAAGATCGAATCTTCGCTGACGGCATCGCAAGGGGGAGGCTTCCGCAAGAAAACCTATTGGGCAATGGGTTTGGCAGCCTCTTTGCTTTTGGGTTTCGGTGGTGTCTCGGCGTACCGTATTGCCAACGCTCCGACACTCGACCTCAACGAGTTGATTGTGCAGGCCGATGGCGAAGCCGACAACCCGCGTGGCAGCGTCGAGAATTATTTGGGACATCGTTTTTCGCCCGAATCACCGATTAACTTGAACTTGTTGGCTTTTGTCGGTTCGGATCGCCTTCAGGGGCGTGATTTGCCGATGATCTATTTGCGAAATGGCAGCAAAAACGTTTACGCCAAAGTGTATGTGGTCAGCTCCAAAGATTTCCGAGTCGCCGAAACGCTTCCCGCCACAATCTCCGGTTTCTACGGCCACAAAGTCGAGAAGCTCCGAGATAAAGACCGCAAAGACCTGATTTATGTGATCCTCTACACTGGCGATTCGATCAACCCCTTCCTCGACGAATACGCCTCGCATTAAAGATGGTCCGATTGTTAGACCGGTGCGCAAGCACCGGTAGTGCGAGAGAAGTTACGATATCTATGGGTTTCTCGTTCCTGAATTTCTTTGATTTTTTTGTGACGAATAAATGAGCGTTCTACCGTTGCTTGCGCACCGGTCTAACAATCGACAAGCACTCCACAGCCCCTCGCATTTCACGAAGGCCGCTCACTCGCCCACCTACAAAAGCAAAGAGGATCGGGTTTTCCCGATCCTCTTTACCTTATCACGTTAATTCTACATCCCAATAAGCCGAATCGAGGAAGGACTGCCAAGACCGGTATTTCTTCTGCGTCAGCTTCATCACAAGGACGGGACTGCGCTTTGGCTTTTCCGGTTTTCGGATCAGTAACATGCCGGCCTGTTTTGGAGTGCGACCACCCTTTCGGACGTTGCACGCTACGCAAGCACAAACGATGTTCTCCCAAGTTGTCTTTCCGCCTTGTGCGCGAGGCACAACGTGGTCTAAAGACAGTTCAGTTGTTGGGAATTTCTTTCCACAGTACTGACACTGGTTGTGGTCACGTGCAAACAGGTTACGTCGGTTAAATTTAACCGTTCCTTTTGGTACGCGATCATATTCCAGTAATCGAATCACTCGTGGAGCTTCGATTTCTTGGCTGGTAGTGCGTACCCAATCCTCATGATCTTCGCGGAAGTTCTGGGATTTATATGCACTTAACTCTCGCCATGTCGCAAAGTCGTAAGTCGTGTAGCTTCCATCCTCAAGAGTCACAACTTCTGCGAGTTCCTTACACAGCAAACAGAAGGCCCGTCGAACCGAGATCACATGAATGGCCATGAACATCTTGTTCAGGACCAGCACGCTCGCGTCGAGCGGGGAATAGCCGGCGTTCATCCGTCGGTCCTTTTCTCGGAGGGTAAAACAGGTGGGTCCACCCCAAACAGAAGTCAAATACCTTCTGACCCTTGGCTTCCGATCATGCAATACAGAGCAGGTCAAGGGGTAGCAGGTTCGACTTAATGGAATTTTACCCACACGCCCCACACTTTTGCAACAGAATTGTTCTGACCTGAGAGAGATTTCACCATCTCCACACGAATTATGAAGATGGAAGGAAAACAAGGGTTTAAGCAGGAGTGTCGATTTTTCCTGAGAGGACACTTGTTTTGCAGTGCTCGATAGAATAAAGTCGGATGGCCCACACGGATTGCGAGAAGAAGATGAGCCTGCTAATGAAATCACTTGGGATTGACCAAATGGAACCCGAAAAGAGAATCGAACTTGCCCTCGAAATCTGGGAGAGCTTAGGCGAAAACCGACCCGCCAACACCCTCACCCCTGACCAAAAAAAGGAACTCGACCGCCGAGACGCTGAACTCGACGAGAACCCATCGATTGCCCTCACATGGGAGCAAATACGTCAGAATATCGAAACGAAATCATGAGCCTTCAAGCTCTTCAAAATAGGACACAATAGATCTACTTAGATTCTCACCAGCGTCTAATCCTCGGAAGGTCGCGTGAAGGTGTTCGCAAGGAAGTCTCGTTAATTCGTTGAATGCTCTGTGGCGAATCCAATCGTTTTCGTGAACGTCAAGAATCAGATCGAGCAAGAAAGGTTCCATTCGAATTTGTTGGTTTTCTTCGCGATTCGACATCAACCCGCCTAAAGCCTCTATCCTGATTGATAATGGTTGTGTGTGATCTTGAAGGAGTCCAACGAATGCATTATCGAATCTTCTATCGGTATTTGCCCAAATGAGGTGTCGCAGAGTTTCTCTTCTGAGAGCTTCGGACTCTTCTTGGTTTTGAGTAAGTTGGAGTGCAGTTATCGTAATTTCTGTTTGGTTTTCTCCATTTTCGCGTCTCGTAAATGCCAGAGAAGCCCAAAGAAATTCTCGGATGAGTGCGGGGTTCGCTGAAATCGTCGCCAAATCAATCAGAAACCGATGCACTCGTTCTTTTTTTACACAGTACAGAAGTTGACTTAATGGAAGAATTTGTTTGGTTCGATCATACTCTTCAATGAGGTTGTTTATTACGTTCTCATCCGTCAATTCTTGTCGCTCTCGAAGCAAGATACTAAGCCCAACCGGTAATTGTAAATCGACTCGTTTTGGTATTTGGTAGTACGCAAACTCAGAACGAAATGTCAGCGCTGATTCGAGTGGAATGTGTTCTCTCAAGAGTCGAGGTGCAGTTTCAACAAACGATTTCGCCTCTGCGAGAGGCAAGCCCATCGTCTCCCGAACTTTTTTTATTGACCATAGTTTAAGGTCGGAAATGCAGGCATCAAACACGACATCGAACCCTTTACTTACGGTAGCACGCCACCCCCACATGCACTGTTTTGCAAGTTCGCGAAAGGCCAAATCCAAATGGTCGTAGCTCGTCCCTGCTCGAATGTGCCCGATGATCTCGTACATTTTGCGAATATATTCGGCCCTTGCATCGTCCCGTTCTTCAAGCCAATCGGCGTAAACGAGTCTTGGAGCATCGTCGTAGGGGGCTTGCCGGATGGCTTCGAGAAATGCGAGATCGTCTTCGTTGGTGTGCATGGGGTGACTCGGTGGGGTTTGTGTTATCGTCATCGAGAGGGCTTATTCTGTCAAGGTTCATTCTTTGTCTGAGCTTACCCCGTCGTTTCAATATCGAAAAAATTCTGGTAGCTGAATGCTGCTCTCGAATGAAATGCTCGTTCAACGTCTGTTTATGCTGGCTTGCACCGGTTGAACTGCGTTTGTCTTCGCTGTCGACGGTCAACAATCAACTCTCGCGATAGGGGGTTTCCCGTTTAGCCTGAATCGGTTCGCCTTTGGTTTATCGTGCCATCGAGAATCTCTTTTGTCAGCAAACTTCAGATAACAAAGGTGAACAATTTCCACCTTTTCAGTTGTGTCTCTCATAATTCATACTAAGAGAGAGATGCGTTTCTCTCCGCCCAAAGCATTTGTCAACGGACGAGGAAGTAATGGCCACCCCCCCACGAACTGCTCACGAGTTTCAGCACCTGTTGCTGATTAGCGAGCTGCTCTCGGAAGAGTGCGACAAAGCAACCGCAATTGAACTCGGCTCGAACCAAGCCGAGGATGCCGTGAGCTATGCCAAGCAACTCATCGAACGCCAACTGATAACCACGTTTCAAGCACGTTTACTGCTGAACGGTAAGTGGCGTAATTTCTACTTGGCCAACAAATACAAAGTAATGGAGCACGTTGGCTCTGGGGCGATGGGGCAAGTTTTCCTTTGCGAACACCGGTTTATGAAACGCCCAGTTGCAGTGAAAATTCTCAACCCCGAAATGCTGCGTATCGATGGTCTGCATCGCTTCCGAATGGAAGCCCAAGCGATTGCCCAACTCGATCACCCGAATATCGTGCGGGCTTACGATCTCGATTCCCAAGACGATGTGCATTTTCTTGTGATGGAGTATATCGACGGGGCTTCGCTCGATGCGATTGTCCAACACGGCGGAAAGCTCTCGGTTGCCCGTGCGATTAACCTTGTGGCCCAAGCTGCCGAAGGTCTGCAACATGCCCACGAATCGGGGATTATTCATCGTGATGTGAAGCCAAGTAACCTGATGCTCGATTACTCGGGGCGTCTCAAAGTTCTCGATCTCGGTTTGGCCCGTCACCTCAACCAACCGCAGCCAAGCCCTTCTGGGACGACACCTTATCAAGATCATCGGATTATCGGCACGGCGGACTATCTTTCACCGGAACAAGCACGGGATAGCGAAGTGAACGAATCGGCGGATATTTATTCGCTGGGTGCGGTGGCCCATTACCTGTTGGCCGGTATGCCCCCTTTTGCGGGTGGGTCGGTCGCCCAGAAACTCCTCCGACACCAACGCGAAGCCCCAGTCCGTTTGGATACCCTTCGACCTGATGTGCCAGCAAAATTGGGAAAGGTTATCGCCCGCATGTTGAGCAAATCGAAAGACTTACGACCGGAATCGTTTGACCAAGTTCTTGAGGAATTGGCCCCGTGGACACAAGAACTCCCTATCCCGTTTCCCGAAGAATTCCCTTCAACTCGGACCCTCTTGCATTGCAAGTCCGACACAAAGCTACGTCGCTCAAGTCCCGCCTCGCTTTCCAAGATCACCCGCATTAAAACCAAAACCCCCAACCCCAGCGAAGCAGTCCCTGCAAAAGAGTAGTGGGCTATTGGTTACCCCTGTTTGGCCTCGTAGGTGCAAATCACGTTCGTTGAAATTCCCCCGCGTGGCGTGTAGGAACCTTTGACCACGACCCGTCGCGGTTGAATCACTTTGACAAAGTCATCCAACAAACGATTCGTCACTTGCTCGTAGAAAATCCCTTGATTGCGGAACTTCTGCAAGTAGAGTTTGAGCGATTTCAGTTCGACACAAACCGCCTCGGGTGTGTAGGTGTAGGTGATGGTTCCAAAATCGGGATGCCCTGTTTTGGGACACATCGACGTAAACTCAGGGCAAATGATTTCAATCGTAAAATCCCGTCCCGGCGAAGGGTTCGGAAAGGTTTCAAGCTGGTCGGCGCTCGGAGGCGTCAAGTCAATCATCGTTAAGATTCCTTGTAAGAACAAAAGGTATTATTAGCCGAGAAGTGAACGATTGGCGAGTTGTAGTTCACGATCTTTCGCTAAAATGACTCTCAAGGGGTGATTCATGGCACGCACGTTGGCGAGTTTTCCGCATCGATACCTCAACCGATTGCCGGTGACCCCTCTTGTAGCGGTGCAACTCGAAACCGATTCTCCGACCGTTTGGTGCAAGCTCGAATTCTTGAACCCAAGCGGTTCCACGAAAGATCGGATCGCCCGGTACATCATTGAGAAGGCGTGGCGTTTAGGAAAGATTGGTCCCGATTCGACGATTGTGGAAGCCTCAAGCGGATCGACGAGCATTGCACTTTCCCTTGCGTGCGCCCAATACGGGTTACACTTTATTGCAGTAATGCCCGAAGGTGTGAGTAACGAACGTGTGATGATTATTCGGGCTTACGGTGGCGAAGTGCGATTGACCCCTCAAGCCGAAGGGATACGCGGTGCCATTCAAGAAACCGAACGCCTTGCCCAAGACCCGAAGGTTTTTCTTCCGCAGCAGTTTGCAAATCCTGACAATGCCGAAGCCCATCGACTTGGTACTGCACGCGAAATCCTCGACCAAATCCCGTGCGGAACTGTCGATGCCGTTGTGAGTGGGGTCGGAACCGGAGGAACCCTTGTCGGGTTGTATCAAGGGATGGCAGAATCGGGCTGTCCCGTTGTTCCGGTGTTAGCTCGACCCGTTAATGCACACGGTCCGCAAGAGGTCGAATGCTGTTCGTTCGGGCAAGGGCTAAGTGCAAGTACCGATCAGAATGTGATAGTCCGCTGTTTTAGTGGTCGCATTCCGGGTGTGGTCGATAGCCTTTCAACAATCTTTCGAGATGCCCAACTCTGCGACCTATTGACCATTGAAGTAGACGATACCCAAGCGATCCAAACGACACGCAAACTAATTGCGAAGGGCTTTCCGGTCGGCCCCAGTTCGGGCTTAAACTTTGTTGCTGCAATAGAATGTGCCAAACGTCTTGGCAAACAAAACCCGCAAATCGTTACCGTTTTTCCCGACCGAATGGAACGCTACTTCACCACCGAGCTTTTTGCAACGAGCCGCGATTGAACGTCGAACGTGAAAAATTGATACGCACATGGAAGGTGTCTGTAGCGAAATGATTTTCCCTTTTTACCCTGCGAACATTCCTTTCTGGCGGGCGTAGTTGAAGATTCCACCGGCTTCAAAAATCTCGGCAACGTCACCTAGACCATTGATTTTCCAAACATCGTTGGTCTTGAGGTTGGTCAAGGTTCCCGCATCGAGATCGAGTGTAAGTTCATCGCCAGTCACGATTTCATCGACAAGGCGTTGCGGTGTTTCCAGAGGCATCACATAAGCCCCATTCACACAGTTGCGATAGAAAATGCGAGCATAGAACTCAGCGATCACGATCTGAATTCCCGCAGCTGCCAGAGCGACCGGGGCATGCTCACGGCTCGAGCCACACCCGAAATTCTTTCCACCGATAATGATTTGATAATCCGAGGTAAACTCGTCTTGGGTATGGAACGGGATGTGCCCCTTTGGGAGACCCATCTGCGGAGCGGGTACACCTGCAAGGGCATACTTGCCAAACATCCGATATTCTTCGGGTATAGCAGGGTTGTAGGTCAGATATTGAGCAGGGATGATTTGGTCGGTATCGACGTTATCACCCAAAACAAAAGCCCGTCCACGAATCACTTTTTGCATATCAATTCAACAACAGTTGGAGGTTAATTCTTCCAGTTTAGTCTATTCAGTCGCTGGGGTATCTTCGATGGGGTTTTGAAATTCTTCTTCGGGTTGGCCGGACTCGTTCGGGATTCGTGGACCATTGCGGGCGACCCATCGGAGTTGTCTTGCGAGACCGAAGAGTAAACGCACTTCATTGGGCGACGGTTGCGCTCGCACAATTAAATGACGTAGTGCGTGCATCAGGCTATCGGCACGCCCGCCCCAGATAAAGTGAATATCCTCAAGCCCTTCGCGTAGCTTCTCGAACATCCTTTCTTGATCTTCGTAAGGGGCGATTCGTTGCGTGGGGTGTTCACCACTTTGGGCGAGTTGCCACTGCTTGCGAAGCTCGTGAAGACACACGCCGACCGCTTGCGAAAGGTTCATGCTCGAATAATTCGGATCGGTCAGAATCCGTATCTGTCCGTGACACAAACTCAAATCGTAATTCGTTAAGCCCGAAGGTTCCGGCCCAAAGACAAGGGCACACGGCCCCTCTTGGAGTGCGGGAATCAGCCGAGGAATCAGTTCATCGGGTCGCCCATAGGATGTTATGCGATAGGTTCCATCGGCGGTGTCTGCGGTGCCGTAAACAATCCGGCAATCGGCAACCGCTTCCTGAAGGGTATTGACGACCTTTGCATTCCGAAGGATATGCTCGCCGTGTGTGGACATTCGTTTGGCATCGTCGGAAAGGTGATTGGCAAACGGTGCAACGAGGACTAAATCGGATAGGCCAAAGTTGCACATAAGACGTGCGACTGCCCCCACATTCGGATTAAAATGGGGTTGCACCAGAACGACACGACAACGATCAATCGGGATCATCAAAACCAACTCGCGGTAGAAAAGGATAGTCTATCCGCGAGTTTGGTTTTGAGACAGAAAGATAAGAAAAAACCCCCACCTGTGCCGTGTGTGTCGCTTTTGGGAACCCGTATGTAAGGTGGGGACTCTTCCTCAAGGTTTCCGGATCATCACATCAACTTACTCGCAAGGAATAAGCGGTGAGCATGCGTCACTCAAGGTTTCCGAGTCCCCTACGGGTAAAACGTTGGTTCGCCAAAAAAGTTACGATACATCACGAACACCGCAGAGGTAGAAGAATCATAATCAACGTGATCCGAAAAAACAATCGCAAAAAAGACCGGTGACAAAAAATCTTGGCAATGTTCTCTCTTGCTGGTTTTTCCTCGGCCCTTAAATTCCAGATTTTCCCAACAGGTGATGAAGCCACTCTCGCACGCCGACTACATCCAGACCCGTTGCAAGTTCGACGTTGGGTTTCTTTGCAGGGCTTGGGCGCACATCGACAACAGACATTCCCCGTGTGAGGTCACCGTTGAGTTCGACATCGACGTAAACCCGTTCGCTTGTGAATCTTCCGGGGTCGCACACCGCAGCAATCCCTAGCACGTCCTTGAGGTGAAAGCCTTCAATTCCGTACAGGTTCGAGCTGGCACGGATACCAAACGGAACGATCCGTCGCAGTAACCCACTAATCGAATCATCGGCCCCCGGAAGAGTGAGTAAATCGTTTGGCGATAGGACTAATTTTCTTGACACATCCAGAGGAATCAAACTCAATCGTACGCCAGAATGAAGTACTTGACGTGCCGATGAAGGGTCGCAGAAAAAGTGAAACTCTGCCACCGCAGAGGCGTTCCCCGGTTCTTTCCACGCCCCACCGACAAGGACGACCCGTTGCACAAGGTAAGGAAGATCGGCATCACGGTCGATAGCACGGGCAAGCGTTGTGCATGGACCAAGAACGACAACGGTAATTTCGTTGGGATGCAATCGCACAAGTTCCGAGAGGAGCTTATCGCCGGGGGTCGTTTTATGAGGGGTGGTTCCTTCGATATCAATCGAGCCAAGCCCCGTCGGTCCGTGTAGTTTCGTGCCATCGACCGGAAACTCAATCGGGAGAGCCGAGCCCAAACGAGGCCAACGCGGAGGGTCCATTACATTGATAAGCAAATGAACATTCTTCGTGGCTTGCTCGGACGAGATATTCCCTGCCGTCGCAATAATCGCCAGCACTTCGATTTCTGGTTCGAGGAGTGCGGCTGCGATGGCATAAGCCGTATCGATTCCGGGATCAGCGATGAGAATAACCTTTTGCGGCATACGTTGCTCCTGTCCAGAAATGGTTTGTTCATCATAACCCTTAAACCCAATCTTCTCAACCAAAATTTCCCAAAGATCAAGAAGGGGTTCTACGCAACAACAAGTGATCCAAGAAAAAGAGGGAACTTGCTTTCGCAAGTCCCCTCGGAGTTGATCGACTTCGACCCCTCGATGGACGGAACTCTAACGGACTGGCCCCTCGAAATCGAGAAATTTTCCGGTCGAAAACACCGTTTGCGGGGTAGCACCAGTCCGACCGGAAAATTTCTCGATTTCGAGGGAATAGCCGATCTGAAACAGAGTTCCTCCTGATGAATGACAAGCAAATCTCTCGAACGACGCAGCATCGTTCTGTTGAATATCAACGAACTCGATCAACAATGTTAGTTTACAGGATGGCTGGTAATTGTGACCGTATTTCTGATAGAATGATCTCAATCTTTCGGAGATACACATGGCCCGATTTCGATTCCTTTTGTTGATCCTCGTTTATGTCGTATCCCAGACCGACGCTGGTGAGTCTTGGCATTTGATAACCGATTTCAAAGAGGGTATTCCCCTCTGTGGAGAGTGGGAAGTTGGCTTGAAGAAACCGTATTTCCTTGACGATACTGTGTCCGCAGTTACACTCACGCCCGACGAGAAACGACTTGTGATTGCCTATTACGGTTCCGTTATTCAGATGGATTTAGAAACCGGTAAAAAAATCGGCCCTGAAATCAAGGAACCCAAGATCGAGAAAATCGCACTGCTTGATTCAGGTTCAACGCTTGTCACCGTCAACAAGACGGGAACGGTCCGATATTGGGATATCCTTACGGGGTGGCTCAAACGCAAGTCTTTTTCTGTACTTCCCAAAGGAGAGAAATCATTGGGGTTTTGGAACCTTTACGTTTCGGAAAATGGTCGGTTCCTTGTGGTGAATTGCGAAGAAACCTATGTTTGGGATTTGGAACTCGGAAAGCTTATAGCAACCATTAAAGGTGAACATTCTTTTTACATGCCAGCAATTTCCAACGAGGGCAAATATCTGATACGGGAAGAATCTGGGGGTACAAGCATCAAAGTTCGCAAGGGTGATACTTACGAACAACTCCACTTTTGCGAATCAACAGGGTACACCGCCCGTTTTTACGTCTCGAACGACACGCCTCTGCTGCTGAGAACGAATGCAATGACTCCCAATTCTTGTCTTGTGTTCGATCTCAAAACGGGAAAAATTGCGGATCGTTTCGGAAAGCGTATTAGAGATCAAGAAACGGGAACCATCTCGGCAGATGGACGATTCATTGCGTACCTTCAGGACGATAACAACCTTCACATTCGAGACCGCGAGAAGAATAAGGATATTGCCGAGTTTGTGTTGAATGACAAAGTGATCAGTTTCTGGCCTCGAGAACTTAAGTTTATCGAGGGTGGTAAAAAGTTGGTGACGTTGGGCTACACTTTTCGTGAACACAAACACGACACAATTCAAATTTGGGATATCGAGAACAAGAAACTCTTCAACGAATGGGCTTTCAAGAAAGTGGAACCGAAATAGGGCGACCCGAATCAACAACTTTTCCTCACGCTGATTTGCGTTCCGGGATTGCGACGGGGACGGTTTCGAGGGTGTTTTCTCGCTCGAACAAATTTCGGCGACCTTCGACCACATCGGCGG
>VYLT01000158.1_pt1 | contig 22124 bp, 21 predicted proteins | sample 5114261 | NCBI WGS metagenome assembly VYLT01 (sample SAMN12291815, study PRJNA351875) | freshwater metagenome | isolation source: freshwater lake | place: USA: Michigan, Little Long Lake | collected 2011-07-12 | reverse complement strand
GACGGCAGCACCCGAGACCTGACCCTTCAACCGGCATTCCATTCGGTGATACCCGGCCTCTATCTGCGAATGGGCAAAATTACCGCCATTCGCAAAGGTTCTTCTGCCGAGAGTGCTAGACCCCTTGAAGAAGGAAAAACCGTCGGCCTGCAAACCGTGAAGAAAGAAGAAGCCGATAGCGGTGACCAAATCGTCGCAGTGGAAGTGACTCAGAACGACGGCAAGAAGACCCGTTGGACTACCCAACTTGGAAAAGAAAAAGACTCTGCAACCGAAGAACGCCTCGACCCGTTCCGCTTACCTTTCGATCTCGATAATTGGGCACGCGATGCCAAAGATCGCAAAGTGACTTTGAGTGTCGTTAGACAAGGTGGGGTAACCCCTCAAGTCGTCAAATACCAGTTAGAGTACGATACCAAGTGGCCCCAAAATCGTGAGGTCACCTATCCACTCATGCCCATTAGTGGATTAGGTATCGCGTATTCGATCCAATCCATTGTTGACGATGTCGATGTTGGCTCGGCTGCCGAGAAAGCAGGCTTCCAGAAAGACGATATATTCGCATCGGTTGTTTACACCGATATCGACAAGGACGATGTTTCTAAGGAAAGCCCACCCAAGAAACTTGATGAGAATCGCGGCACATTGCTTTACTCGATTCTGCAAGATACACCCGTGAAAGATTACACCTTCACGATGAAACGCTTCGACAAGGCATTAGGCGATACCGTTGAAGTGCCCATCAAGGTCACTGCGGTTGTCGCTGACGGAACTCAAAGCGGTGTGCGAGCTTGGCCTTCGCACGACTACGGCCTTCACTTTAAGAGCGATACCCGTTTGCGAAAAGCAGATGGGATTGTCGATGCCCTCGGCCTCGGTCTGCATCGCACGAAACGAATGATCGTGATGATCTACCAGACCTTGTATGCAACCTTGTTCCGACAAATCTCGGTGAAGACGATTAGCGGTCCGCTCACGATTGCGAACGTCTCTTACAAGATCGCTGGTGAGGATATCTGGGCATTCCTGATCTTCATTGGGTTAATCAACATCAACCTTGCCGTCGTGAACTTCCTCCCGATCCCCGTTCTCGATGGCGGGCACATGGTCTTCTTGATCTACGAAAAGATTTTCGGTGTCCCACCACCCAATCGCGTCGTCATGATTGCCAGCATCATCGGCCTAGTGATGATCGTCAGCCTAATGCTATTCTCCGTGAGCATGGACGTCTGGAATATGTGGATTAAGTAGTGGACAGTGGATAGTGGACAGTTGACAGTGAAAGACAGGGTATGAGGGGGGCGCGAGATGCTGGGTGAATCCCGTAGTGCGCCTAGCCCGCCCGTTGGGCAAGGACTAGGCTATTCGGGTGCGCCCTAACGGACTTTAGTCTCGAAGACTCGACTGAGCGAAAACAAGATTTTGCCTTATTTTACCGAGCGTAGCGATGGAAAAGCCCGAAAGGGCGCACCCAAATAGCCTAGCCCTTGCCCAACGGGCGGGCTAGGCGAACTACGGGAAAATACGGTGGGCTTCCACCTCCCTCTAACTATCCTCTATTCGCCATCCACTATTTATGAATCGTCGTTCTCTCCTCACCACCGGTCTTGCTCTTGGCCTATCAGCCGACCTATTTGCACAGAAGCTACCTGCGCTTGCGATTGCGCCCTTTGAGGTCGAATTAACTCCTCCGAAGAATACCCCTTCGTGTCGCGTGCCGGAGCTTATCACCAAGTTTGAGCATCCTTTACTTGCGAAAGGCATTTTGCTTCGTGATAACAACACGAAAGAATCGTTCGTTATCGTTGCAATTGATTGGCTTGGTATTTGCAACAGTTCTTATCGCAAAATGCAAGTCGAGGTTGCCAAAGCCATCGACACGAAACCCGATAACGTGGCGATTCAGTGTGTCCACCAACACACGGCCCCGATGTTCGATAGCGATGCTCAAACGCTGTTAGATAACGTCAAGGCCAATGTACGAATGTCCAACGATGAATATCTCGACAAGGCTGCGGGGATACTTGCGAAGACCGTTGCGGGCGTCTCGGAAAAATTGGTTCCGCTTACACAGGTCGGAACAACTTGGGCAGTCGCGGAGCGTCTTGCATCTTCGAGACGGATTGCGTTACCCGATGGAAAACTCTTTGCTAGGATGAGCAACACCAAAGGGAACCCCGAAGGGCGTAAGATGCCGGAAGGAAAGATCGATCCTTTTGTGCGAACCGTGAGCTTTTGGAACCACGATAAACCCGTTGCCTATTTCCATTACTATGCCTCACACCCGATGAGCTATTACGGCGATGGCCGAGCGAGTTACGACGTTCCGGGACTCGCTCGAACGCAACTCGAAAAGGAAACCAAAGTACCGCACATTTACTTTACCGGCTGCGGGGCAGATGTCGGTTTCGGGAAATACAACGACGGCCTACCCGAACGACGGGCCGAACTTGCCGACCGGCTTTACGATGCCCTGAAACGCTCGGTTGATAGCAAGCCGTTGCTCACACCCGTTTCCGAATTAACGTGGGGGACAATCGAACTGCCGTTCACTTCCAGACAAGATGCCGAATTCAGCGAAGAAACCCATCGCAAACGGATCGCAGACGGAAAGCTCACCGGTACCTTGCGAGCGAAATCGGCAATGCTTTTGGCGTATCACGAACGCTTGAAAAAAGGGAAACAGCCACTCCAAGCCAGCGTGCTTGCTCTCGGGGGAGTGCGAATCTTTAACCTACCAAGCGAGATTTTTGTTGAATACCAACTCTGGTTGCAATCGCAATTTCCTTCGGAATTTATCGCAGTGGCAGCGTATGGCGATTGCTCGGTCTGGTACGTCCCTGACGATCATGCCTACACCACCAAAGGAGGCTACGAGCAAACGTGGGCCTTCTCTCAACCCTGCGAAGAGAAGCTCAAAAGAGTTTTGAAGAAGCTCGGCGAGAGCGTTGCGAAGAAGGTGTGAGACAGAATTATTTTGTTGCTGTCTTCACTAACTACTAACTCCTTACTACTAACCACTATAACTACCCCTATGGCAGAGCTAGTCCGAATCGAAGGAATCATCAAAGACTACCAAATGGGTGGTGAGAAACTTCGCGTATTGAAGGGTGTGGATCTCGTTATCCAAGAGGGCGAGTTTGTTTCGCTCATGGGGCCTTCGGGTTCTGGGAAATCCACGTTGATGAACATACTCGGTTGTTTGGATCGGCCGAGCTTTGGTCGTTACTTTCTCGGCGAAGTCGATGTTTCGAGCATGTCCGACGACGAGTTATCCGAAGTGCGATGCAATTATTTGGGCTTTATCTTTCAGTCGTACAACCTGATTCCACAATATACCGTTGTTGAGAATATCGAGTTACCTCTTCTCTATCAGGGGGTGACCATTAACCAACAAACGAAAGCCCGATGCGAAGCTCTTGCTCGCATGGTCGGCCTCGGCGAAAGGCTTGACCATCGCCCGCTGCAATTATCGGGGGGACAGCAACAACGGGTTGCAATTGCTCGTTCGCTTGTAAATAACCCGCAAGTGATTCTCGGCGACGAACCGACGGGGAATCTCGATTCTAAAACAAGCGTCGAGATTATGCAGACCCTAGCTTCGTTGAACCGAGCAGGCAAGACAATCATCATGGTTACGCACGAAAATGATATTGCCGAATGGTCTAAGCGAATCGTCCGCCTCAAAGACGGGATGATCGAATCCGACACGGAAAATCCCCATCCTCGCACACGCTGACGTTGCTTTTGCCTATCATACCCGTGAACCTACCGGAACCTTGACGGGTTCCATTAACCTCTCACAGTGAGTTTTTCTATGAAGCGATGGACTCCGATGTTTGTCTTGGCGTTGTTGTGTGCATGGGTGACATCTAATTCGGCTCAAGAGAAAAAAGACCCTCCGAAAAAAGAGGTGACCGTCTTTACAAATCCCGCCGAGGCTGGCCCTGATTTCAAAATTCAAGGGGAGTATGTCGGCGTAAACAAAGAGAAAACCACGATGGGTGTGCAGGTCGTTGCACTCGGTGGGGATAAGTTCGACGTGTTTGTTCTCAAGGGTGGCTTACCGGGTGACGGCTGGGATACGAAGGACAAAACCAAACTTGATGCCGTGACTACCGAAGGCAAAACAAAGGTTACGGGCAAGGATTGGAGTGGCGAATTTGTGGGAGGAGAATTGAAACTCAAAGACCCACAAGGCGCAGAATGGACCTTCAAAAAAGTTGAACGCAAAAGCAAAACCCTCGGCGAAAAACCGCCCGCAGACGCCCTTGTCCTATTTGATGGCAAAGATGTGACGGGTTGGAAGAACGGGAAATTGGTGGAAGAGAATTTACTATTCTGTGGGACGCAAAGCACCAAAGAGATCGGAGCCGGAAAATTGCACATCGAGTTCCGAACCCCTTACCAACCCAAAGCAAGAGGGCAAGGTCGCGGTAATTCGGGCGTGTTTATTCAGGGCACCGAAATTCAGGTTCTCGATAGCTTCGGTTTAACGGGTGCCAACAACGAGTGCGGGGCATTCTACAGCCGTCAAAAACCCACCGTGAATATGTGCTACCCGCCACTCAGTTGGCAAACCTACGACGTGGAAATAAAAGAGTCCGGCGAAAACGTCGTCGCAACCGTGTGGCATAATGGCGTGTTAGTCCACGAAAATTTCGTCATCAAGAAAGGGCCAATCAAGCCCGCAATCATCAACCTGCAAAATCACAGCAACCCCGTGATGTATCGCAATATCTGGTTCGTTGAGAAGAAGTAGACGAACGCACAATCGTTAGACCGGTGCGCAAGCAACGGGTTTGCAATACAGTAAAGAAAAACCCGTTGCTTGCGCCGGTCTAACGATTGTGCGTTCGTTATCCAATTTACTTCGGCAGGGTCAATCGGGTACCACGAGGGAGTGCTGCTCGGGGGTTGATGTCGAGCTTGTCGTTGGCGTCGTAAATTTTACTCCACATGCTGGCATCGCCGTAGAGCTTCTGGGCGATCTCTTTCAGGGTTTCGCCCGTTGTAGCTTGCACCACATACTCGCGTGGGTCGCTTGCAGGAAGTGGGGCAACCCGTGTTTCGCCGACCTTCGGGACAGGTTCAAAATCGAAGCCTGCCGGTTTAAGGTTACTTCCACCCCCCATCGGAGCGGGTGCAGGTTTCTCTTCGCGTCGCCCGAAAAGGCCGGCGTAGCGTTCACGCAGAACCCATTCGGGTGGCACACGAACGACGCCATCGCTTTTCTCTTTGCGTTCTTTGTCCCTTCGATGACGTGCAAATCTTCCTCAAAGTCACTTCCACCCGTTACGGGTTTGCTTCCCGAATCAACCCTGATTGGGTCAACTCGAATTGGATCGACCTTAATTGGGTCTTTGAAGGGATCGACTTTAATTGGGTCAATCTTGATCGGGTCGATCTTGCTTGGATCGTTCTTGGGGTCCGGTTTGAACGGGTCCAACGGCGGAAGTTTTACCGGATCGTTATCCTTCGGAAGCATTGGCAAACCGGGGATGTCATCGTTTTTCTTCGGCGGAAAATCGGGTAACTTCACGCCCCCCATCCCCGGAAGGTCAGGCAGTTTCACGCCCCCCATACCCATCGGCGAGTCGGGAATTTTCGGCAGTTCTGGTTTCTTATCGTCGATAAGCGGTATTTCTGGTAGCTTTGGCGGGTCTTTTTTATCTGTCCCCGGAATCGTTGGGATATCGGGGAGCTTCGGTGTCTTGTCGTTATCTGGGACGCTTGGAATCATCGGCAGCGTCAGCGGGTCTTTGGGGTCTTTCTTGTCGTTCATTCCCGGTGTTGGTCCGAGGGGAATTTCCGGAATCTTGTTATCTGATCCGCCTGCCGTAATTTTGATTCGACCATTCAGCAAAGGTGGGTCGTTATCGCCCATACCCATGCCCATCGGTTTTGTGGTTGGCTTGAACGGGTCTTTTTCTGGCGTGCTTGGAACCGAAGGAATCATCGGCAGTGCGAGTGGATCTTCGTTTTTGACAGGCTTAATTTTCGGAGTTCGTTCGTTGCCGAATCTCAAGTCGTCCTCGGGTTGAATCTTGAGAGTCGGCCCATTGAGGTCAGCTGGGAGCTTAAGCGGATCGGTCGAGTTATCTTTTGCCGGAGTGGGTTCGGGTTTCTTCTCCGGAATCTCGATTTTGGTATCGGCTTTGGCAACGGGTGGCGTTGGTTTTCCACCCATGAGCTTGATGCCACCAAGCCCCACACCGAGGGCGAGAAGCCCGCCAGCAATTGCTAACACTCGTTTGTCTTTGAGTAAATTCTTCCAATCGACTTTCGAGCTTGGCAAAGTGACAACAGCCGGAGGGGTTGTTTCATTGGGCGTGGGTTCTGGTGTGGGTGTAGGGGTTGGCTCGGGCGTTGGAATAGGGGCTTGTCCGTTTGGGTCAAGCGGGTGGTTGCTCATGGAATTCATCGTCACTTATCCTCCTTGCGACACGCATCTTGGCACTGCGAGAGCGTGGATTCTCCTGAATCTCTTGTTCTGTGGCGGTGATCGGTTTGCTTGTCAGAGCATCCCAAACTTCCCGTTTCTTGAAGGCCAATTTCACACACCGATCTTCAAGCGAATGGAAGCTGATAATACCCGCTTTTCCATTCGGTACGAGTAACTTGGGGAGAACCGCCAAAAGGCGTTCAATCGCACCGAGTTCGTCGTTGACGGCAATCCGCAACGCTTGAAAGGTTCGCGTGGCGGGGTCAAAGTGCCGGTCTTTTTCTCGGGGAACCACCTGCCGAACAAGAGACGCGAGATCGCTCGTTGTTTGCAAGGGTTTTACCTTCATTGTTTCTTTAATCAGCTTCGCAATACGCCGACTATGCCGTTCTTCACCGTAGTGATAGATCAAGTTGGCAAGGTCGAACTCGCTGGTGCGATTGAGCAATTGGGCGGCGGTTTCGCCTCGACTTCGGTCGAGTCGCATATCGAGTGGCCCACGCTCGCGGAAGCTAAATCCTCGGTTGGGGTCGTCCATTTGTGCGGAACAGAACCCAAGATCGGCAAAGGCTCCGTTGACCTTTGTTACATTTTGGTCACGAAGAATATCGCCGAGTTGATCGAAGCTCGCATGAACTATCGTCACCCATTCTGGGAGAACTTCCCGTTTGCGAACCCGATCTATCATCTCCTGATCTTGCTCAATCGCAATAACGCGACCCGTTGAGCCAACACGTTCGGCAATCGTGCGGCAATGACCGCCCATGCCAAGAGTACAATCGACCCAGACTTCGCCGGGTTTCGGGTCAAGCATCTGACACACTTCGTTGACAAGAACGGAGATGTGACCGGGAGATTCAGGGGACATAACCGGACCACGCAATAAGGTCAAGGGGAATCGTCAGGAAGACATTTTAGACCGAAACGGGCAGATTTTAGGGTGAACTTTGGTGTTTCTGAAAAAGTTTCCAAAAAGAAGAGGGGGCTGTCGTCTGACAACCCCCTCCACATGGGGCAATGTAACTCGATGGGAGACCATTATTTTTCTGGTTTTGCAACGGGCATCAACACTGTGTCGATACCGTAAAGCAAACCATTGCTGGCAGGTGCAGGATTGCCGATGACTTTGGCATCGCCAATCATAATCCCGTCTTTGTTAGCTTTGATTTTGAAGCCATAGAAATCGTTGCCGTCGAGAGCAACAATATCAGCCGTTTTGAATTCTTTCTTCGGGATGTAGTGAACTTTGAGCACTTTCTTCAAAGAGTCTTTATCCTTCAGAAGCCCATCGAGTTTGTCTTTCGGAATCTTTTTGAACGCGTCGTCGGTCGGTGCGAACACGGTGATCGGGCCTTTTCCAGTGAGGTCCGATTCCAGACCAGCTTGTTTCATTGCGGAGAGGAAGGTGTTGTATCCACCAACGTCCAACGCAACCAAAGAGAGGTCTTTCTTGTCTTTTTCGGCGGAAGAAAGATTTCCTGACACGACAACAGAGAGAGTTGCGACCAATGCGAAAACGATTGTGCGTTTCATGTGATAAATTCCTTTTGTGGTTAAAAGTTTGAACTGTTGTTTTCTGATCGAGTACTCGTAGGTGTGAATACCAAATGGAAGGAACTATCTTTCAGAGAATCGGTGACATGCCGTGCTAAACGAAAAAAAAGAAGGGTAGCACTTTGACTCAAAGTGCTACCCTTTGCATAGTTTGTTGTTAAATAAAATTACTTGCTTGCAGGAATCAACACAGTGTCGATAACGTGAATCACGCCGTTGCTGGCCATGATGTCGGTCTTGACAACTTTAGCTTCGCCGATCTTCACACCGTCTTTGCCAGCAGAAATCTTGAATCCGTTGACTTCTTTGCCATCAAGTTTGACTGCGTCGGCTGCTTTGACTTCTTTGCCGACGACAACGTGTGCAAGGAGAACTTTCTTCAGAGCGTCTTTGTCTTTGATAAGAGCTTCGAGTTTATCCTTGGGGATTTTGCCGAAAGCGTCATCGGTCGGTGCGAACACAGTGAAAGGACCTTTGCCCTTGAGGGTGTCAACCAAGTCAGCAGCTTTGACAGCGGTCACGAGGGTCTTGAACGAACCAGCCGCAACGGCGGTGTCAACGATGTCTTTCTTGTCTTCAGACGTTGCGTTGCCACCGAAGAAGGTGCAGGCAACAGCGACGAGTGCTAATGCGAAAACTCGTTTCATGGAAATCATTCCTTGTTGTAGAGGGTGTGTAAATTCAACATATTTGAACTACACACGATCAATAGCGAGTGGTTCTCTTCAAGGTCAAGAAATGTTTACGATTTTCCAGAAATAGTCTGAAAACATCGAGAAAATAAGGGGTCCGAACATAACAGAATAGAAATTGCACAACCTCTCAAATTCCGATGAAGGATTGGTTGCGTACTGAATGTTGGAATACAAACCGTGATTTTTCCTCTACAACAATCCTTGAATTCTTTCGTTCTGGGTGAGCTAAAAATGGAATGGATATATCTGTTAATTGCAGGGGTGTTAGAGATTGGTTGGGCCATCGGTTTGGGATACACCGATGGGTTTAGCAAACTTTGGCCGTCGGTGTTCACCGGTATCGGGATGATTGCAAGTGTTATCTTTTTGGGACTCGCGGCCCAGAAGATACCTATCGGGACTTGTTACGTTATTTGGACCGGAATTGGAGCAATCGGTGCCAGCATTTTGGGGATATTCTTGTTCGGCGAACCCGTTTCACTAACCCGTATTTTGTTCTTGGGATTGATTCTCACGGGTGTTGTTGGGTTGAAAGTGACCTCACACAAACCGGAACCTATCCCCCCTGAGCAGGAAGCTCCGCCAATGCCGTGACGGGTATTCGCAACGTGAATTTCGTTCCTAACCCAACAACACTTTCGACATCGATTTTACCCCCGTGAGCATGGATGATTCGCTTGACTGTCGGGAGGCCCAGACCCGTTCCTTCAGGTTTGGTCGTATAAAAGGGTTTGAAAAGATTCTCCAACACATCGGGTTCCATACCGCAACCCGTATCGATAATTTCCACCAGCACAGCACCGGGTTCTTGGCGAGTGACGAGGGTAATATCCCCGCCGTTGGGCATGGCTTGCTCTGCGTTAATCATTAAATTCAAAAGCGATTGTTTGATCAAATCGGGATCGACCAACACGCGAGGAAGTCCCGGTGCAGGGTGCCAAACGAGGTTAATCCCGGCTTGTCGCACAGTGGGTTCAAAGAACGCCACGATCTCATCGACAATGTCTTCGATGTGGATAAGGTTCTTGCGTAACTCCTGTGCCCGACTAAAACGCAAAAAGTCATTCGAGACATCGACGATTTTTTGACACTCTTCGCGGAGTCGATCAATCCGTGTTTTGGCCCGTCGCTCTTGCGGTGTCGAAGGATTAGAAAAGGTCTCGGCAAGGATTTGCAAATTCAGGTTCAACGTACCGACGTGGTTTTTAATCTCATGGATAAATCCACCCGCAAGCTCGGCAAAATTAGTAACCGTTTCCGATTGCTGACTCACGATACACTCACACAAACGAAGAGCAACAAAACGTATTTTAGTGCATTTTTGAAGAGTGGTCTAGGAAGTTGAAAAGAGCTACTTTATAGCGAGAAGTTCATCCAACGAGTTCATGCGGTGCGCTGATCGGAGCATACGCTTGAGACGTTCCACGTCAATAATCGCGGAGACTTCTGTCTCAATTCGTTGCGAAAAACCGAATTTATCAACCGCTATCGCGATCAAATCTTGTTGCCGTGTTTCGATTCGTTCTTCGATCCTTGCTTCGCGGTTGAGTTCTTCGACGAGTTCGGTTTTCACGTGATACCATCCTTTGAGAGCTTTTTCCCACTCGGGTTTTGCTTTCGTTAAATAGGCGAACAGCTTCACCATGTACGCCAAGTCAGATCGCAACTTGGTGTCGGTATTGGGAGAGACCAATTTGATCCATTCTTGAATTATACTCGATTCGTTTCCTCCTGCCATCAGAGGAATCCAACCTAATAAGATTATCGGCCATTGCCCGGACCGAACTTTCTGAAGAGTTTCTGTTGCCTTGTAGTCGCACAGGTTGATTTGAATCGGTTCCATCCCGAAAACCATCCGACGAGAACCGATTTCCTTGACACTAGGCCGGTATTCTTTACCTCTTCCAGTGAGATTAACGATTATTCCGCCGATCTCGTAGTCGGTCATCCGATCATCGGAAAGTCTGATTGTTTCTTGTATATCGAGCAGGTATCGGGGCATGCGATATTTGAGATTAAAATCGGGTCTTGTTTGGGATTCGCAATCGATTGCCCAATACTCGCCATCGCTCTCCGTCCATGTGACCTCCGCGACCAAGTCGAAAATCTTTTCCGCTTGCCCCAATGCCAGAGAATGAGTGTTGATTAAGCCGTGAACTTTGAGCAAATCGGGTGAGCAGTCGAAGCACCACGCAATAAACTCGCGAGGCATTCGACTCATCAAGTATCGGCTTGTTTTGTCGAAGTCGTTGTTGAGGTCTTCAGAAGATTTATTCTCTGTGTCTGATTTCGGGGCGTCTTTGCGTTTTCCCATTCTGCTTCTCGTTAGAGGGGTGCGGCTCTACCCAGATATGCCGATAGGCAGATGATATTCTTGGAGAAGGTCACGGAGCTAAGTTTTTGGCACGCCATTTTTGGAATTGGGCGTGTGCTGCATTGCGGGTGGCATCGTTGGGGAAGGCGTAGTAGTTGAGTTGCGGAATTCGACCGCCGACTGGGAATGCTCCCTCGAATCCAAAATCGTCCGGTTCGAGTTTGAGACACCGGATCAAGGCACCCAGTGCAATATCGCGGACTTGTACATCGCCATTTTGTCGAACATTGCCCGGAAGGGGAACACCCTTCATCACTTGGGTTTCATCCTCAAGAAATTTGAGAAGCTGGACTGCGTGCTTTTTCTCATCGACGATAGAGCCAAAGGCAATCAGCGATTCGGCACGGAGTCTCGGTGTGAGAGCGGCGTCCTGCGCCATATCAAGAGCGATCTGAGCCGTTGCTTTGACCCGATAAAGCGAAAGGATATCCAAGAAGGATCGATTGGCGTTCTTCTCGCGTGCCGATTTTGCCCATTGAGTGAAGAGGGTCTGTGCGGTTTCCGATTCTTGTACGAGTTGGGCTATTTTTTCGTATTCCAACGTCGAAAAAAGTTCGATAAGGTTTCTCTCGGTGGGGATCAATTTATCTTCTGACGGTATTTTGATTGTTCCGAACAGGAGCAAAAGGTTTAGCTCCGACGGAGTCATTTTCTCGTAACCTTTCTTATAGATCGCTCGGTCAAATTCTTCGACGGCACTTATGAGGGCGATAAGGTCTTTTTCTAAAAGGATGAAAAGGTCTTTGTGATCTTTCAGACATTCGAGATAGGCTTTCTCGGATTCTGCACCCGACCCAAGCGATTTTTTCCAGAGTTCAATACCGGGGAGTTCGAGTCCACCCTTTGGGGTTTTCCAAGTTGGCGGGTCTTGTTCAAAGGCGTAGCCGATGCGATCATCAAGGGTGAAGCGATAGAGTTTTGGGTAGATCGATTGGCAACGGCCTGCGATCTCGGCATTTTCGTTGTTGCGCCCTTTTTTAACGGCTTGAAGGGCGAATCCCCGCATCCGAAGGAGTTGGACTTCTGCGGCTTCACGTTGACGAAAAGAATTTGCCCCCAGTTCCAAAACGAGTTGGTCGGGTGTGCTTAGAATCCACAGGAAAAGGCTCAGTGCAAATTCCATAATCTTCCCTTATCAAAGGGGTTTTTCATACTCGATTGAGTTTCAGACGTTGTTGTTCCTCAACGAGTTCCCAAACCAATCACGAATAATTAATGGAAGGTAGCACACACCAAGAAACCATTGCAAGGCCCAGACCCATAAATAGACCCCGTGCCAGTAGCGAAAATCTTGATAGGCCGAAATGTTCTCGCTACCCTCGTAACTCGCCAGAAACTCTCGCAACGACCCGAGCAATACCAGTAGCGTACTTTGCGTGACCAGCCAAACGAACCAAATGCACCAACGTATACGATTCAGCGGTCTAACGTGGTTCGTGAATAGTTCCCACCCAAATAGCAACAGGCTCACAACACCGATGATGTTGAGAGTGTACGCGACCCGATTTGTTACCAGTCCTTGCCCGAAACTCCCGTGAATTTCTGTGCCGATGGGGACGACAAAACCTGCATAAAAAAGGAATCCGCCTTGCCACAGGAGTAGCGCTTGGAGTACCAGAAAACGTCGTAAATAGGTCCAACGGCTCATGGCGACAAATTAGCCTTTGGCAACGGGTAGCCCTTTCTGGTTCCAGTCACGCCATCCGCCATCCATGCTAATCACGTCCGTGTAGCCCATCTTTTGCAGAGCATCCGCAGCTAGGGCCGAGCGGAACCCGCCACCGCAGTAAAGAACAATTGGGGTATCGAGGTCTGGGATTTTGGTTTCGGCATCCCGTTCGATGATCCCCTTACCCAAATGAATTGCGCCCGGAATGTGACCCGCTGCCCACTCGCTTTCTTCGCGGACATCGACAAGGGTAAAGCTCTCTCCCGCATCGATCTTCGCTTTGATGGCATCGACCGTCGTTTCTTTAACACGGGTTTTGGCGTCGTTGACGAGTTTCAAAAATCCCGGTGAATGTTGCTTACCCATCGTAAAAACTCCAAGAAAATAGGGTGGGGCCTATTCTATCACGATGCGGTGGCCTGTCCAACGAGCGGAAATTTGACACCCAAGTTCACATGCTGCTCGGTACTCTTTTCGGTGGGGATTTCGGTCTTTTCCAGCACGCTATCGACGAGATAATACAGCAATTCGCGGAAGGGTTGAATCTCGATTGTGTCGGCAATCGCTTCGGCACGGGCACGGTATTTCTCGATCAGGGCTTCGGCTTTTGTGAAGACCTTCGCACGATGATAAAGGCTCTTCACACGGTTCACCGTTGGGGCAGCGTTATCGTCCGGTTGGGTATGCTCACGGGCAGCAGTTACCAAATTCAGCAACTCGAATTTCTCTTGAGCAGGGAGAGCTTCCAACGCCAGTGCCAACAACAAGGTCGGACGGGCCGAAAGAACGTCCTGTCCCATCACGAGTTTGTTATCTTCGTCTTCGGTCCAGTCCTTCAGGTCGTTGAGAATCTGGAATGCGACACCCAAATTACGACTGAAATCAACGATGTTTTTCTCATGTGCTTCTACGTCACCGGCAAGCCTTGCTCCGCAATAGAGTGCGGCTTCAAATGCGGGTGAAGTTTTGAGGGCATAGATTTTGAGTGCATCGAGCGGGGTGATTGACTTATCAGGCGAATCACGCCAAAGTAACTCGGCTCCTTGACCTTCGGAAAGTTTGATGTGCGCATCGGCCAATTTATCGAGGATATCGGCAGCTTTATCGGCTCCGAGTGCCTTGCGATCCCGACTCACAAGGCGATAGCCCAAGCCGATCAGGTAGTCGCCCACGTTGATTGCAGGGCCAATTCCATATTGGCGGTGCAGGGTGGGTGCGCCGTAACGATAGGAATCGTCGTCCTCAATGTCGTCGTGAATGAGTGAAGCTTTATGGAACGATTCGACCGCAAGGGCCGTGCGTTTTACGCTTTCGCTGAGGTTGAGCTTATCGAGCGAAACCGTACCTTCACCCCCACTGAGTGCGTCGAAGGCAGCAAGTGTGATGAATGGACGTGACCGCTTGCCACCGCGTGCGAGGAATTCGTAAGCGATATTCTCATGCTTAACAAGGGGATCGTCTGGCGATGCCTTTTCTTGATTCGCTCGAGAGCGAGGGGCCAGTTGCGAAAGAATCGGCTCGTCGAAAAGGTTATTCGCTGCCCGCATCAGGTGAACGTAAGTCCTGGTCGGTGGAGCTTGCGGAGCGTTGAACAGGTTGATCGAATCCATCACGACGTCTTGATCGACTGACGTGCTTTTGCAATTACTCGAAAGCAGAGGGGTCGCAATACAGGGGATACCTGCAAGTAGAATCTTGTCGAACGCTTTTTCTAACACGTTCAAGCAAGCTACACCAACGATAGCATCGACATGCCCTGAGACGATGATCTTGAGGACAATCGGTGTCCCTTCGGAGACCAGTACCTTGTAGCCGAGTTTCTCTGCCGTGCCTTTGAAATCGGCAACCGAGCAAGCCCCACACTTTTCGCATTCAAGGCCAAACTCGCTATATTCTGCGGGGCATCCTTCGGCATTTTTGAGGCAGTGCGGAAGGAGAAACAGACGGCGGTGATAGGGAATCGCAGCAACTTGATCCCGCCAAAATTCGTTGGCAACACAAACGAGCGAGAAGCCCATGAACTCTTCGCCGAGGTTCAGTTTTTGCAACAAAGTCGCGGCGTGTGTACGACCTTCGTCTCGTGTCAATGGGCGAGACTTGTCGAGGGTTGCGACGTAATCGCGTGCAGCGTTGCGAATGAGATCGCGTGCGTCACGGGTATCTGGAACGGCTTTGAGATGGGCCGTGCCGGTTTTTTTCTTGGGTTCGGTTTCGCTATTCGGCTGAGAAGCAGAGCTTTCCGAGTCGATGAGTGGAGCCACAGGGATTCCCGTAATGAAATAGTGGGCAATGATTTAGAATAGACGATCAGGGCGACAAAAACCATTCAAGGCGAGAGGAATTATTTCCCTTTCAGGTCGTAACAGTAGACGGTTTCTTCTAATCTAATGAAGAGTTTGCCGTCAGTTACAACGGGGTGTGCCCATGCTTCGTGTTTGGGGGAGAGCTTGAAGTGGCTAATCAGCTTGTACTCTTTCGAGTCGGCTTCAACCAATCCAACAACCCCGTTTTGCCAGAAGACGTAGAGCTTGCCATCGGCAGCACACACGCTACATGATCCGCCACCTTTACCAGCGTCGCCCCGTTCGCGTTTCCACATCACTTTTCCGGTCTTTTCTTCGATACAGCACAGGGTGCCGCCGTCGCCAGCGTCGCCGTAAACATAGTCGCCGACTTTAACGACCCCACCGTGTTTGGTGGTCATTGCTTTGGTGAAGTATTCTTCTTTGACTTTCACATCGCCACCGCTTCCGCTCACGGTCAAAAGGGCTGCCCCTCGACCGTAACCAGCGGTGATATAAATTTTGTCACCATCGATAACGGCGGTGGGAATGTTAGCGGTGTTGCCACCAAATTTTTCACGCTCTTCACCGTATTTCCAAAGGAATTTGCCATCGGCAGAGAAGCTCACAAGCCCGTTAGCCAGAAGGGTCACATATTGTTTCACGCCACCAGCATTCGAGACCATGACCGAAGAATAGCCAGCCGTGTCGCCGTTCGGAGGAACGACCCCTTTCCAAATTTCTTTGCCGGTTTTCTTGTCGAGTGCGAGCAGTGTCGCTGTTTTCCCACCAGGGGTGCAGATGAGCTTATCGCCATCGATTAACACCGACTCGGCGTAGCTCCAACCGCCAGCAGAACCACTGTAATCCTTCTTGTAGTCTTTCTTCCAAACTTCTTTGCCCGTGAAGTCGAGTGCTACAAGCGTTCCGTTTTGGCTGAGGGCGTAGACCATCTTGCCTTCAACGTCAATCGTCGGGGTTGAACGGGGACCGGGGTAACTTGCGCCACCGGGTCCGATTTCAAATTTCCATTTTTGTTTGCCGGTCTTGCGATCCACTGCAAAAACGGTACTCTTGGAATCGCCCCCACCTTTCTTGCCTTTGGGTTCGACCCCTTCTGGGGAAACGTCACCCATCGTCACAACCAAATCGCCTGCAACGGCAACGGAAGAATACCCCCGTTGACCAACGGCATCCGATTTCCAAAGGAGCTTGGGGCCACCATCTGGCCATTCCTTCAGAAGCCCTTTATCAGGGGAAACGCCATCTCGATTGGGTCCTCGGAATTGAGGCCAATCACCGGCAGCAAGAAGCGGGAACGCGCCACAAAGGAGCGCTAGAGCAAGAAATTTTCGCATCAATTCATCCTTTTCAGAAAGGGAATTTCAAGGCGGGATATTTTGCAAGTATACCTTGCCGACGCCCTACGGACTAGAGCCATTCAATTTGTAAACCCCGAAAAGCGAAAAATGTCCCGTAGAAAGTGATATCTTGAAAGAAAGGCAGATGTTGAGGGCTGGGGCGGAGGAGTATCGAATAAAAAAGACCGAAACAAAACTCGGGGCAGGAAGTCGTCGTATAATAATCTAGGACTATCTTGAAAACCATCGTGTTTTATGAGAAAGTGGTAACTTCCAAAGATAAATATTGAGAGAAGGTTGCTCATGTCTACTCAAATTCAAAAAACCACATCGAACCGGCTTCGTCAGGTTGTTGAGGCAAAAGATATTTGTCCAACTCTTTTGGACATCGACAACTTGGCCCAGAAAACGACCAACCCTGAGACCTTGCCAATCCCAGAGGATCAACATGAGGAATGGATTGGGAGACACCTGTTAACCTGTGAGAATTGTCAACAGACTTTCCTATCACTTGTTGCCCTCTCAAAAACGTCTGAACAAACCGTCGACAAAATCGCTGGCTAATGCACGATTTTTTGTTATCCCTGTTATTCTGGCAAGAGCCGTTCTCGAATCCAAATATCTGCGTACTCTTCAAGAAGTCGCCGTAGTGACCTTCGATATCCGTTAAATGTGTTGGTCAAAATCCGAGTCCAGTGAGGAGAGTAGGGATCGAACCCCACAAAATTGATAAGTTGTTCGACCCAACCAAATTCTTGTGCCCAATCGGCCTCTAAACCTCGGAGCTCCTCGTAAAAACCATCTTCAATTTCTTCTCTCCATCGAGACACTTCCTGCGCAGAGAGTCGTCTTCCTCCGTGCGATTGTGGGTAGAGCCGAGCTCCGATGTTTACAAGTCGATTAACAATGTTTCCGTAGGCTGCTTCAAATGCCCAATATCGCTCTGGTGTATTGAGACGACATAAACGAATAAAGAGAATCTCGGTTTGAATAATCCCGTTGGGTTCTGGAATTTGGTTGAGTTGCTCAATTAGTCTCAGAAGCCAAGGGGGCATAAATATACCTAAATTGATTTTGAAGGACGAGGTCAGGACTCATGGAATGGTTTTAGGGTTTGACCGACGGTCTGTCAACGATGATGATGTTTAGCATGTAGACAAATCTACGCCCGACTCCCAATCTTCCCCTTCATCCATCTTGCGGTGTTGAATATCCCCCTCAATACCATGACTTCGGGGCGTTTGCGTGGGGTGGGCATCGGGCCGAAACGTCGGCGTAACCCGTCTACGAAGCCCTCTAACACGGCATCGGCGGCGGCGGTGTGACCCGATTCGGTCTCGTCGCAGTACCGGTAATAGATGTACTTGCCGTAGGTCAAAAGGGAACGGGTCGTGCGACGCCCTTCAGGGTGTTTGCGACCATGTTTGCTGATGAGAAGTAGCAAATTGCGAGCGTCGAAGTAGCGTTGCAGTTTGCTACCTGTTCGTTTGAATGTGCTAGAGCCTTTATGCCAGACCAGCGATTCCGAAAGGATACCACATTTGAAACCGGCTTGGCGTCCGCGTAGGTTGTAGTCGGTCTCTTCGTGGATGAGGAAAAAGCGTTGGTCGATCAGACCGATTTTTTCCACAAGCTCGCGTGAGAGCATCATGCAACAACCGTTGACGACCTCGCATTCGGAGATCGTGCCCACTTCGGTAGGGGGGACCTCTTTACGTTCAAAAAAGCCGTTGTAACCGGGGTGATTGAATATGCAACCGTCGGTCATCACCTTTTCCGGTTCGTCCATGAAATGAATCACCACGCCGAGAATCCCGTATTCCGGATTGGTCTTGGCAGCATTCTCGAGTGATTCGACGAGCTTGGGGCTAACGATAGTATCGTTATTCAGAAGGACAATGCGCTCGGCACCGTTTGCCATTGCGTGTTCGATGCCGATATTATTTCCACCGGCCCAACCGCCGTTCCAATCGCTCTGGATGCAAACGACTTCGGGATATTCCTTCTGAAATTCGGCGAGACGTCTGACCTTAGAATCGTTATCGACAAGCACGACTTTGTGAGCTGCCGTTTGCTTGCGAAGCGAATCGAGACAGAGACGGGTATCGTCCCAGCCGTTGTAGTTCACCAATACGATCCAAGTCATAGATGCAGATTCCTTTGAAGATTAGTTCGTTTGTGGACCCGTGTTCACTTCGCGTATGCGGTGGTTGCAACGGATGAAGCCATCGTGGGGGGGGCGTATTACGTCGTCGCGTGCGGGGGCGATCTCTATCTCGCAGCCGTTTTCAATGTTGTCTAAGTGAGTAATCGGGAGTTGGCTCAACAGAAACCCGGCGACGTAATTGCCCGGCAACAAGGGAAGCGATTCAATCTCCATCGCAATCTCGTTTGACCCTTTGAGAAGGTTAATCGATTCGTGCGTTGTGATTGTGTCGGCGTTCAGAAGTTTCGTTCCGTTGCGATCATAAAGGGCGACGGCAACCCGATCCACTTTCATGTTTTCTTTGGCGTGGATACGCATACTCACTTGCAAAGGTCCGCCAGATATTAGCCCGCTTTCTTCACCAGACGAGAATCGGACTTCAGTGAACTGGGCTTGGCGTGTGCCGTTCGCACGTTTGACGTTAGAAATATCGATCCATGTATTGGCCCGCGAAACATCCCCTTCAGTTGCGAGATAGAGTTCGACAATCTCGTCTGCGGTCCCGGTTTTGATGACCCGCCCTTGCGAGAGCATCACCCCGCGAGTACACAATCGTCGCACAGCTGCCATATCGTGACTGACGAATAACACCGTGCGACCTTGTGCGGTCACATCTTTCATTTTGCCGAGGCATTTCTTCTGAAACTTGGCATCGCCGACAGCAAGGACCTCATCCAACACAAGGATGTCGGGCGAAAGATGGGCAGCCACTGCGAAGGCCAATTTCACATACATGCCACTCGAATAGCGTTTGACAGGGGTATCGAGAAAAGGGCCGATCTCCGCGAATTCGACGATCTCATCGAAGTTCTTTTGAATATCTCGTCGGCTCATCCCCAAGATACTGCCGTTGAGGTAGATATTTTCTCGTCCGGATAGTTCGGCATGGAAACCCGTACCGACTTCGAGCAAACTTCCCATCCGCCCGAAGTAGTCTGCCGATCCGTTTGTTGGTTCGACCACACGCGAAAGGATTTTCAGAAGGGTACTTTTACCAGCCCCGTTACGCCCGACAATGCCGACCGCTTCGCCGGTTTGCACCTCGAACGAAACATCGCGTAAGGCCCAGAATTCTTCCTTTTTGGGACCGCGACCTTTCACGGTATTTAACATCGATTTGAACGAATTCTTCAGACGTTCGCCGAGCAACTGCCCGCCATGCGGAGAGCTTGCTAGACGGAACGACTTGGACAGGTTTTCGACGCGAAGAGCAACACTCATGGGGGTATCTCCTAGATGACATCCGCAAAGGATTTTTCACAACGTCGAAACACCAACAACCCGCCAACGAGAGCGACGAGGGTAACACCCGTTGAGATTCCGAGGGCATACCAATCGAGTGGCATACCGAGGAGCGCCGCCCTAAAATTCAGAATCAATCCGTGAGCGGGATTCAAAGGCAATATCGCTGAACTGGTTGGCCCAAAGGATTCCGGCGAAAGGTAAATTGCAGGGGTCGCAAACATCCAAACCTGCATGAAAAACGGCAGAATGTGACGAACATCGCGTTGCATCACAATGACCGCAGCAAGGAAACTGCCGATCCCAATTGTTCCCAAAACCATGATGCCCAAGATGATCGGCACGAGGGCGACTGAAACCCCTCCCCAGACGCCGTACCAGACAAGGGCGATTGCCAAAAGCCCCACCCCAACGAGGAAATCGAACCCAGCTGCCCCAATCGTTGAGAGAGGAACGAGTAATCGGGGGAAGTAAATTTTTGTGACCAGCTTTTCGTTAGACAGGATGCTATTACCTGCCGAGGCGATGGCATTTCCAAAGAACATCCACGGAAGGACGCCTGCGAGAACGAACAAAAGGTAATTCTCGGTCCCGTTTGAAAGCCCACCCATCTTCCCGAAGAAGATCACAAACACCGCGACGTTTGCGATTGGCTGCATGAGTGCCCACGCGAGACCGAGGGTTGCTTGTTTGTAGCGGACCTTAATATCACGCATCATCAAGAACCAAAGAAGCTCCCACGAACGGGCAAGCTCTTTCAGGTTCAACAACTGCCAACCCGAACGGGCTTCAATGCGGGTATGAGGTTTCTGTTGAGCGACCAAAGAAGACGTAACTTCAACGGGAGGCGCGGAGATATCGACAGGCTCTTGCATCGGTTTCAGGATCGTCGGTAACGTATTCACACCCACCTCAAGGAATCTCAAAAGTTATTGTAGCATAGCGGATGTTAAGCACCTTGTGTGCAAGGCTTTTAGAAAAAAACGAACAGAGAACCAGATTGATTTAGGCGAGATAAAAAAAGCATTCAGGTAGGGAAAAAGGTGACAGAAAAATCGTTGGAGCTATTTCTTCAATCCCCTCAATCTCCTAATGATCCCGTTGGGTAGGCTTGTCATAAGCAGCCCGTGTAGCACGGCGCGACTGGTTCCGGATTCCTTTCTCACTTGGCGGTAACGCTGGCGTGCAACAGGATAATCGCCACGACCGAAGGCGAGGTCGGCGTAGTATTGGCTTTCCATTTTCAGACCCGCACGCAAAATCTTTTGGCATTCGGGCGAAAGGTCTTCGGGATATTCGAGGAGCGTTCGTCGGACTTCACAGAATCCCTTGACCATGACATCGGTATTTTGGCTAAAGTTGTGCCCGTGTTGGATGTAGACCGCAAGAGGGGTGTTGGTGTAGGCAAAGGTTCCGAAACGGGACATCTGAATACACATATGCCAATCTTCAGCCCCGATAGTACGAGGTTCAAAGCCCCGTGTATTGCGGAGAAAATCGTGACGCATAATCGCAGTACCCATGAACACCAAATTCCGGTGCATCAACAATTCACGAAACGGAGTTTGTTCAAAGACTCGGAATTGACCGTCGTTCGTACTCGGCAAGGTCCAGAACTCAGGCTTTCCTTGAGTAATCCGTTTTTGCATCGAGATATACCCCGTCTCAGGGTTACCCATCTCAGCGTCAGAAAAAGTAACGGCAAGCTCGTTATGCCGATCCAGAAGATCGAGCATTTCGGGTAAAACGCCGGGTTTCCAAGTATCGTCGGCATCAAGGAAACCCACATATTTTCCGGTGGCGATGGTTAATCCCGTGTTGCGTGCAACCGCTTGGCGTTGGTTTGCTTGGTAGATGTATTTCACACCTAACGATTCTGCAACTTCGCGTGTGTTATCCTTCGACCCGTCATCCACAACGATAACTTCTACGTCCGGTTCGCCAGCAGTACGAATGGAGGATACGCAGGCAGGTAAAAACGACGCCGATTGGTACGACGGGATAATAACGGATAAACGCGGCCCACTCATTCGCAACTTCCTCGGCTGAACATCCTCACCCTAAGCATAGCGGATGTTAAGAAAGGTGCGCTCAACGGTTTTGGAAAAATACGTCGAGATAACAGGTTTGATTTAGGCGAGATAAAAAAAGGATTCAGTCAAGAACAAATGTGGGCGAGTGGGTGACTTGCTCCGTTATGTGCTTGCGGGTGGAGGCGTTTCCGGAGTCGTTGAGCTTGGAGGGGTCGAAGCCGTTTCCGTAGTGGGAGTTGGGGCGGGTGTCGGTTCGGGGGCTT
>VYLT01000084.1_pt1 | contig 22136 bp, 24 predicted proteins | sample 5114261 | NCBI WGS metagenome assembly VYLT01 (sample SAMN12291815, study PRJNA351875) | freshwater metagenome | isolation source: freshwater lake | place: USA: Michigan, Little Long Lake | collected 2011-07-12 | reverse complement strand
AATATCCACACGTCCCCAATCGGCGACGAGCTTTTCAACAACTTTTTGAGCGGCACCCGTTTCTGCAACGTCGGCTTGAATGGCGAGGGCAGTACCCCCTTCTGCGGTAATTTCAGCAACGAGAGCATCCGAGGCGTCTTTGCTACCTTTGTAGACAAACGCCACTTTTGCACCGGCTTTCGCCAGCCCTTTGACAATGCCGCGACCAATGCCACGACTGCCACCCGTTACCAACGCGACCTGTCCATTCAAACTCATGTGCCCGACCCTGTTGTGGTTTTCGTTTTCCAACTACCGTTTAACCATGCAAAGGTTTCATGCCAATGCTTTAGCAATCGTTCGTCTAATTCAGCCCCATTGGGTAAACGGTCTTTTAAGTTATAACCGTGTAAGGTCACTTGTGCTGTCACGCACGAAGCACCTTCCGGCCCGATCCCCTTACCCTTGAAGGTCGCCGTCTGCCCGTCTGTCTTGGTCATCTCGACCGAGAGTTCAAGGGTATGTCCGGGGGTCATAAAACTCCCGTACTTCACGCCGCGAAGCTCACGCAGAGGCATTACCGTGTATTGATATCCACTACTCAATCGCCAAAGCCAAGCACTGGCTTCGACGACCGCTTCGAGCATAAGAACGCCGGGCATAACAGGAAAACCGGGAAAATGATCCCCAAGGTATTCCTCACCCCCGGTTAGGAGCTTGACGGCTCGCAAGTTCTTTCCCGGCTCGTAGCTCAGGATGCGATCAATCAGTTGAAATCGCACTCAGCATGTCCCCAATACAACGACCCACCCAAAGAACCCCTTCGGGTGTTAAGAGAGAGAAGATAACCGCATCAGGCAGAATCGGCAATACCGACTTTCAGGCATGACCAAAAAGAGTATCTCCCCACTCAATAAGCGCAATCGGCAAAACACCGCTTTGGCTTGAGGAGATTTTATGAGGAACGGGCCAAAAAAGCTGCCCAAATTGTCCCGTTTAACCAAACTTCCCAAATTAGGGAATGAAAGACGGGTTTGGTCTGGCGTCGTTTGCTGATTCGGTTAGAATCTCACAACATCAGTTACCCCCCAAAGAGGGTTCGTCGCATGTTGCTTTTCCCAATTCGTTTATATTCCCTCTGCTTGCCACTTCTGCTCACTCCTACACTTTGGGCTGACGACAAGCCAGCGATCCGCGTTGGCGAGATTGCAATCTATGGAAATTATCGGACAACAACCAACACCATCCTTGACGTATTAGGATACTATCCCGGCCAAAAGATAAAGGACCGAAGGGATTTTATTCTAGCAGAACGACGATTGTTCTTTTTCTTTCGGTCGCACTTCGACCAACAGACCGGCCAAGTTCCCAGAATAATTCTCACTCCTAGAAAAAGTAACCCGAAATTTTACGATCTGCATATTTGGTTTCCTGAAAAGGCTGTTGTGAGTCTGCGGAAAAATCAATCCATGTTGATGAACCAGTTAAACAATCAAACGGAATGATGTCTATCCTGCGCCTTCACTTCAAAATCTGTTCAACCTCCATAACATATTCCACCGACGCCCGTATAACTGAGGTTCTCGTTATGTCCGATACCCACGCAACACGGGAATTGTATATCCCAACTTACGGGATGCTTTCCATTTACCCAAATGGGTCTCGAGACGAAGCCGACGAACAAAGAATCGAGACGTCGGGAACCGCAAACATTGGTCCAAACGATTGGGTGAGTTTTAGTTTTGGTGCGTTTGCTGATGTATCAGACGACACAATTAAAGAATTTGCTCACTCTCTGCATGGCTTTGAGAATATTCGTGAAATCCGTTTGGGTGCGTCGGATCACATTACAGACAGAGGATTGAAATACTTGGCTCAATTTGAGAAACTTGAAGAATTCTCGGTAGCCTCTCTCGACAACACAACGGCACGAGGTTGGCAGGTGTTTGGAAAATTGCGCAACCTCCGAAAATTAGATCTTCAATCGATGCCGTCTATCGATGATTCAACCGCCAAAATTCTTGCAGGTTTGGCGAATCTTGTGGAACTCAACCTCAACCTTTGCCCGAATCTCACCGACGTTGCTGCTCACGAACTCAGCCGACTTGAGAAGTTAGAATACTTGGGGTTGAATATGGCAAACCTCACCGACAACGGGATTAAAGGGCTCACGCAATTAAAGCGTTTGAAATCGTTAGACCTCACGACCCTTCGGCTTACAAGCAGGCTCACCAATCAATCTATTGAATACTTATCTGAACTTCAGAATTTAGAAAATATCAGCATGCCCAAGTGTTCAGGCATCCTTTGGCGAATGATTTTGCGACGAGGATTTAGCAGATCCGCCGTGAGGAAACTGGAACGAACCAACCCTAATCTCAATATCTGGACTTCATAATAAAGCTAAACCCTTGAACTCCGCCACATAATACTCGATACTACCCAAGTCTAACGAATTCTGGATCCCCCATGCAAAGCAACATAATTTCCCCGAAATCGGCGTTACCCTTTGGGGTTCCCTTTTTGCTGGCATTATCGGTGTGGGTGGTTGCGTTGATTGGTTCGGCAGACGGGTCGCTTCCTCGTTTTGGACCGAAACGAGTTGAGCCCGATCCTATTTTGGCACAGTTGCGAGCCGTTCAAGCAATCGTGCCAGACTCACCCGAACGAATTCAAGCATTGTGGGAGTTCGGACGGGTGAACGATCCGAGAGTCACGTTGGCTATGGTAGAGATTGTGTTGGAACCCGATGTTGCAAAACGTCGGCAAACCCTTGCTGCAATCGAGGTCGCGGCGTGCCTGCTTTGCATGTACCACATCCCAGACGGTCAGATACAGGGAAGTGCAAAATATACCACTCTCGTTTGGCTCTGGTGGGAAGAGCATGGCGAAAAATTCCGAGCAAAAGCTGCTCAGATATCCTAGTAGTTGGGGAGGATCGTGAGACCAAGCCCCCCTACCCTTTCTTCTCTTCGGGAAACTCGGTAAAGTCGTGGTAGCCGAACATTTCGATCTCACTTTCGTGCGATTGATATAATCGGCGGAGTGAGGCGAGGCTTGCGAGGCGTTGTTGATTATCTTCAGCTCGGAGGGTGGATAATTGGGAGACGGGGTGGTCGTCGGTTTCGAGTTCGATGCGGAGATAGTAGGCATCGCCAACATGCAACAGCCACTTTTCTCCGTTGCGAACAGCAACTCCACAATGCCCTAATGTGTGACCAAATAGCGGAATGAGAAACACATCGGCACTCAAGGGTAGCGCACGAGCTTCTAAGCCGAACCACTCGAAAGCCGTTTTTTCGTGGGCGACCCATTTGGGTTGGTGTTCAAATTGAGCCTGTGAATAACGCCAATGCCCGACCCTGACCTGTTCGAGTTCTTCCGCAGAAATGTGAACTTTGGCATCGGGAAAATCCGCAAGCCCACCCACGTGGTCAGGATCGGCATGGGTGAGAATAATATCGGTCACTGCGGAAACGGGATAGCCCATTTTCTCGATTTGTCGAATCGCAGTCAGGTCTTCCCGAAACTGGAAACCCGCAGCCTCAATTGCAGGTTGACCAACTCGTTTTTCAGGTTCCGCAATATCGTAAAGGCCAATCCCAGAATCGACCAAAATCAAGCCCGTTTTTGTTTCCAATAAGAGGCAATGGCACGACGCTGCGGGGTTTGGTGGAGCGTGCAATAACCCGCAATTCAGATGATGAATCTTCACTCGTCAAGGTCTCCAGTTAAGTCGAGTTATTTATCTTTAAGGGGTTTACCGTGAATGGTCTTAACCCCTTCCCGATCCACAATTTGGATCAGGTAAATGAACCCCGGCCCACCGATTTCCGTTGCTGCAACTTGCGGTCGAAGGTCACCCTTTTCAGTGAGTTTGATTTGCGGACCGCTCCATTTATTCGCAGCACAACCGGCAGTCGTAACCAACACGATTTGCTTTTTGAAATCGACCTCGGGGAGTTTCTCTTCAAACTTCCATGCCTTCCAAAGTTTCGCCCATGCTTCGGCATCGGTGATTACACCCGACTTCGGGGCTTCTTTAATCCCCTCTTCCTTGAGCGATGAACCAGACCACGTTTTCACGGGTTCGATTTCTTTATCGGCAGCGAACGCCAAAGCTGGAATCAATCCAACAAGCAAAAGGACAAACAAACGATTTGCTAACAAACGCATCGATACCCCTCCTAGAATTTTTGAGCTATAGAGATTGTACTCAATCCAATTGATTTCTCTTGCATCAGCGACGTAACAAACATCCGTGATTGGGATTTGGCAAGTGAGTATTTAAAGGTGATAGCGAAGCCACAAAAATTATTTATTACCAAAAGACCCTCACCCTCTCCCAATCATGGGAGAGGGCGGGGTGAGGGTTGATCATTTGGGGTGATCCGGTAATAATACGCGAAGCGGAAGCCTTTTTGAGTCTTCGGGTTGCGTATCTTTAGGCGCAAGTCCGCGAGGTGCAACCCTCACCCCTGCCCCTCTTCCATGCTTGGGAGAGGGAGGGTTCACCCACCGACATTCGCCCATCTGGTTTCCTGTATCCGCCTCGACACTGAATATTAAGAATCTCCGTATTTTACCGTATTTTTTCTTCACTTTTTCCACCTTTCTTCTGTTGTCTTCGGTGAGAAGTTTCCTTTTTCTGTTCCCTTATTCCCTTTGTGGGTAAAATACCTTTTGTCGGTGTGAACTTTTACGAAAGGATTCAGAAACGCCTATGCTGCGTGTCGAGCCGTTACTGCAAGTGCAACGCGATCTGTGTAATATCCCGCGTGGGCCAGAGCGTTTTCCCGTTTATCTGTCCCTGATGCACGATGCTAGTCAGCAGCTCCTACGGCCTATCCAAGCCTTCAACCCGATGTCGCGTGAGCACGTTACGACCCGTCTGGATGAGCTTTTAGCAATGGATGCCGAAGGTATTGCAGACGATGCCCTTGCCGAGGCGGAAGAGCGTTTAGGCGATTTGGGTGATTATAAGTTTGGCCTTGTGTTAGCCGACGATATTGCAGGCGGTTGGACCAACCGCGACCTTGCTGAGGTCAACGAGCTCCGTGCCGATTTGCGTTACCTTTTGGATCGCGGTTGGCTTGCCCATACCCTTTGGGTCAGCGATGAACCTTCGGAAGAATCCATTCGCCAAAGTGTGTTGGCGTATATTTATCGGGTATTTTGGATCGAACGCTACGGCCCTGCCAACACAATCGGCGAAGCATTGCGTATCGAAGGGCAATCCCTTTTCTTTGCTGGGGTGACCCCTCCGAATTTATCAGACGAGGAATTCGATCAGGTTGCAGAAATGGCCGACCTTTTTTCCGGTTCAGAAATGTATGCCGAATTCCCGACGGCATTCACACTGTTAAGAGGGGATGTGGCAGCAGTACGAGTTGGCTATCCCGCACTTGGGATACCGGAAAAGGGGGGGATCGCTTTTGCTATCGAAGAGGCAAGCCGAGGACCAAGCCCCGAAGTTCTTTTCAAAGCCGACCGCCCCGACGACGATTTCCGAAAAGGGACAAACGAATCCGGCGAAGAATAAACGAACCCCCTAAACGCAACAAGCCCCTCGATTCCGAGGGGCCTGCACAAGTCGGGTTGTTTGGGGTACGACTACTTCTTGTCGGCTTTGGCGAAACGCTTGCGGAAGCGTTCGATTTGACCGGTCGAGTCAACCAGCTTCATCTTACCGGTGAAGAACGGGTGCGAAGCGCTGGAGATGTCTAACTTCACACAGGGGTAGGTCTTCCCGTCGGTCCACTGAACGGTCTGGTTGGTTTTCACAGCCGAACGAGTGAGGAACGAAAAGTTTGCGATATTGTCGATGAAGACCACATCGCGATATTCAGGATGGATGCCTTTTTTCATGGTTAGATTCCTTAGTTAGCGACCTTAGCTTTGGCCAACACACGGATAGTTTGACCACTCTTCTTGGCGTACAATTCTTTGTCGCCGTTAGAAGCAGTGCGAACACCCACGCGGGTTGGGGTATTGCTGGAAGGGTCGAGCAACGAGACGTTCGATGCCGAAACCGGCATCTCACGCGAGAGCTTGCCACCCTGTGGGCTTTGTTGCGACTTGCGGAGATTCTTGTAAACCAAGTTAATCCCTTGCACGGTCACTTTGTTGGCAGCCCGATCAACACTTAATACTTTACCCTTCTTACCCTTGTCGTCGCCGGACAGGATAATGACGGTATCATCAACTCGAATGTGCATAGTTATTTCTCACTTCGCCCCAGCATGGGCCTTTACTTGCCTTCTTTGTACATCACATGTTTACGAATAGTGGGATCGTATTTTTTCAGTTCGAGCCGCTCTTTGGTATTGTTGCGGTTCTTTTGAACGTAGTAGCAATGGTCGCTCTCGGAGCTAACCATCTTGATGTACGAACGAGCTTCTTTACTTTTCTTTGCCATATTCCTCACTCCACAAGCCTATTATCATAGGTCCAGATTTGGCAGTCGGGGAGAGGGGAATCGAAAATTTTTTACGAATGTTTCGGGAAAATAGAAAATCGGGCTTACACCTATTGGCTTGCAAAGGCCGGTTTTGCAAATAGAACGTCTCACACGTCTATTTTAGCATTCCTAAATCAAGGGATATCATGGGGTTAGCACAAGAATTCAAAGCCTTCGTACAACGGGGAAACGTGGTCGATCTGGCGGTTGGTATCATCATGGGGGCAGCCTTTGGGAAAATCGTTGCTTCCCTCGTGGGCGATGTCATCCTACCCCCTATCGGCTACCTAATCGGGGGCGTCAACTTTAACGATCTGCAAATTGTCCTCAGCGAAGCCAAGACCAAAGCGGTTGACGGGGTAGATAAAACAGCTGCCGTGTTGAAGTACGGGGCATTCCTGCAAGCAATCTTTGATTTTCTGATCGTGGCCTTCTGCGTGTTTATGCTCGTCAAAGGTGTCAATCGCCTTCAGAAGGCAAAAGAAGAAAAACCCAAAGAACCTTCGGCACAAGAAAAGCTACTCGCTGAAATTCGTGACATCCTGAAGCAGCAAAAGGCATAGAATACCTGCACCAATACCGGAACCGAAAATAGAATTGGTCGTGGTACGGTTTTGTTAGCCCACCAGCGAAAGCGGTGGGGAGTTACCGGTGGTGATAACGGTTTTCCAATAAACCTAAAAAAAGATTTTGGGATAACACTCTACATCGGCGGCAACCTCCCACCGCTTGCGCGGGTGGACTAACAAGACATTCGTGACCAATAGGCCCTTTACTTTAGAAGGTAAAAATCATGGCAACGAAAGAAAAAGTTTACACCCCCGAAGAGATCGCCGAGAAACTCAAAGACCCTGCCCTTGCTGGTTGGTATCTCGAAGACGGTTGGCTCCGTCGCAAGTATAACAGCGACGGGTGGGGCCATACAATGATGGCAGTCAATGCGATTGCCTTCCTTTGCGAAGCCGCCGACCACCATGCCGATATTGCCATTAGTTGGGGCAAGTTCTGGGTGAAACTTTGCACTCACTCCGCAGGTGGCATTACCGACAAAGACTTTGAACTTGCAGTAAAAATCGAAGAAATCACCCTTTGGCGTCCCAAAGGCGGGGCGCTTGCCGGTTGTCCTGACAAATTCATTTACTCGAAGTGAGACCTATGAAACTCTCCAAAATCCTTCTCCTGTTGATGGTTCCCGGCGTGGCGTGCGCCGAGGAAATCCCGATCACGGGCGGGCTGCAAGAACAGACCAACGTAATTTTGACCCTTCCGCTAAAAACGCCGATCAAGAACGCGGAAGCTACTATCGGCGCAAAAGCTGTTCCCGCACAATCGACCAACGACGGTAAAAACGTGGTTATCTTGGTCGAGAAAATTGCTGCCCAAGAAAAGCTCGTTGTGAACGTCGTGGCTGCCAAAGACCCTCCCAAGCCCAAGTTTGCGTGGAAGGATGTGGACGGCGAAAAACCAATTCTGCAATACGATGGCAAAAACGTCCTTGAGTACGTCCGCCCTAAATACGACAAGGAAGCCACACCCGCCAAGCAACCTCTTCGCACAAACCCGACAACGAAAATTTACCATCACCTGTACGACACCGATGGCGTAACCAAATTAACCAACGGTGCCAACGGGCAATTCTCGCACCATCGAGGAATTTTCTACGGGTTCAACAAAGTCAGTTACGATGGCGGAGCCTCCTGCGATATCTGGCACTGCAACTCCGGTGAATCGCAAGAACACCTGAAAACAATCTCTCACGAAGCAGGTAATCTGTTTGGCAAACACGTTGTCGAAGTGGCTTGGAACGGCAAGGACGGCAAACCCTTTGCCATCGAGACCCGTGAAGTCACCGTGTACAATCTCCCGAAAGCTCGCGTCGTTGATTTCACCTCAACCCTGACAACCAAACTCGAAAAGGTAAAACTCGACGGCGACCCTCAGCACGCCGGGTTCCACTTCCGAGCCAATGTTTTGGTCGAAGAGAAAACCAAAAACGAAACCTATTTCCTTCGCCCAAGCGGGTTGGGAGAAAAGGGGAAAGAAGAAAATTGGACGAATGCTAAATCACCAGCTTCAACCATCAATCGACCGTGGACCGCTATGAGCTTCGTGATCGGCGAAAAGCGTTACACCACCCTCTATTTGGATCATTCAACCAATCCAAAGGAAGCCCGCCAAAGTGAGCGAAGTTACGGGCGTGTCGGAACCTATTTTGAACACGAATTGACGAAAGACAAACCCCTCAAAGTACGTTATCGCCTTTGGGTCCAAGAAGGTGAACTCACCAAAGACCAATGCGAACAATATAGCGGGGCGTTTACGCCGGCAAAATAGTCGGGGTTCGGGATTCGGGAATCGGGGAAGACAAAAGAGACAGACTGAACGTATTCGGTTCTTCGTTTTAGGTTTTCCCGAATCCCGACACCCGATTCCCGATATTGCCTATTTCAGCATCGTCGGGAAATCGTCAGTACGAAAGGGGCTTGCGGGAATGCCCTCTTTGTTGCTGAGATTCACGACGGGATAGTTCTTCCAACCGTATCGCACGGCAACGGGTTTCGTCACTTTGTCGCTCGTCACAACAACGGTATCGCCTTCGATCTTGGCGGTTGCAGGATGGAAGACCTTGTCCTCGCCTGCAATTGTGAAACCGGAAAGTTCTTTGCTATCACTTGCAACCAATCCACCACCAACTGAGGTGAAACTTAGCACGGCTTTGACGCCATCGACTTTGAGTTCCTTGTAGATCGGTCCGGAAGCAACGAGCTTTTCGCCGTAGACTTGGCTTCGAGCAAGAAGAGCCATTCGTACGCCACAAGGTTCCTTCTTCGTTGGGTGAATATCGGTCGCATCGCCAGCATCAGTGATTACTGCGACCCCGGCATTCTTCACTTTTGCAGTGGCGATGTTTTGAGCTTCCCGTAGGAAGGCCCAGTTTTCGCCATCAGGATTGCCTGCGTTATACGGAGCGAGTTGCACGCAATAAAAGGGGAAATCGTTCTTCCATTTTTGACGCCAATCGGTAATCATCTCGGCAAAGAGTGTGCGATACTCGATAGGCGAACCCGCATTCGATTCTCCTTGATACCAGATCGCCCCTTTGAACGCAAAAGGAATCAGCGGGTGAATCATCCCGTTATAGAGGCAAGCCGGATCGTGTTGCCAAGTGCCGGGTTTCACAGCCTTTTGAGGTTGACGTGGCGGAGTTTTGCCATCTTCTTTGGCTTTGGCAGCGGCTACCTTCCATTTTTCAAGGGCGGCCTGATGATCTTTCTCAGCTTTATCGGGGTCCCAATTTTTCTTACGTTCCTCAAAACTATCTACATAATGTTTGAGGACGGCGTTTTTCTCAAGCGTTTCACGGCTAGTCCATGCTTGGGCAGGTGTGCCACCCCATGACGTATGGATGATACCAACCGGCACTTTCTGGGACTTTTGAATCTCGCGGGCAAAATAATACGCAACGGCCGAGAAAGGCAACACCGTCTCCGGGGTGCATTCTACCCATTTGATATCCGCTGTGGTTTGTGGTGTTTCAATAGCTTTCTTCGGAACGGTCAAAAGGCGAATTTCGCTTGTACCGGCATCTTTCGCAACGGCGGGTCCGTTCAACGATTTAGCCAACGTCCATTCCATGTTCGATTGTCCCGACGCAAGCCAGACCTCACCTACTGCGACATTCTTAAAGGTGAAAACGTTGTTCGGGCCTTTATCTTTGGGGTCACGTTTTTTCTCGGGGCCTTTAATGGTGAGAACACCCTTTGTCCCCGCAGGGAATTTGCCAAGTTTGACGGTCCAGTTTCCATCTTTGTCGGCTTTGGTGGGTTGTCCCTCTTCGCGTGTCCCGTCGGGGGTCGTAATTTTGAGGTGGACATAGACTTCCTCATCGGGGGTGGCAGTTCCCCAAACGGGTAACCAAGAGTCCCTTTGGAAGATCATGTTGTCTGAGAAGATCGGATTGGGCTTAACATCGGCCCACGCTGTGGGCACGAGGAATAACCCGCATAAAGTCACAAAACGGAAGAGGTTCATAGAGGTTCCTGAAAATTGTTGAAACGCAATGCTAAGGAAAAAGGTATAGAAGGATTGAATTTTCGCAATGCGGCTGGCTATAATTCCAGAGCTTGCTCAATCACTTACTTGAGGAATACTCATGTTGCTTCGTAAATCTGTGTTGGCATTGGCAGTTGCCATGCTTGGTATCCCTTCGCTTTTTGCAAAAGACGAAGAAGAAAACCCATTCAAGAAAGCCAAAGTAGGTGACTACGCCACCTACAAAATGGAAGGAAAAGTCGGCGTCGGTGGAATGAACTTTGAAATATCCGGCACCGTGACCCAAACCGTGATCGAAAAAGACGACAAGAAAGCTGTCATCGAAATCGAAACCGATATTCCTGGACTTCCTGTCAAACCGCCGAAACAAAAACAAGAAATCGACCTGACCAAACCATTCGATCCGAGCAAACTTTCGGGCGGCGCTCAAATCCCCGGCGGTGGCGAACTCAAACTCGAAAAAGGCAAAAGCGGTAAAGAAAAGGTCAAAGTTGGTGGCAAAGAGTACGAAACCAACTGGGAAACCGTCACTGGCAAAACCAAGCTCCCCGACCCTATCGGCGAAATTGAAATGAACATCAAAACTTGGACCAGCAAAGACGTTGGTCTCGGTGGCATGGTCAAAATGGAAATGAAGTCCAACCTGATGGACATGGTTATGGAACTCAAAGAAACCGGTAGCAAGAAGTAATTAGCGAATTGGTTAGAATGTGAAATCGAACAAAGGCCACAAGGAGACTTGTGGCCTTTGTTTTTGCAAGAACCCTATAAAACACGTCGGCCCTCTGTCCCGGTGCTACCTTGACAGAGGGCCGCAATTTTCAGTTGTTTCGATGACTTGAAAGATTAGTTCTGCGAAACGTCGATATCGCGAAGGCTCACATCGCGTTCGGGTCGATTATCGCGAACGGCATCCCAACCCAAAAGGGTTCCGCGAGGTAGCCAATCTTCGTTTTCTTCGGCCTTGCGTTGGCATTCCACGCACATTGTGCTGTAGGGCAGTGCATTCAGTCGGGCGACGGGAATTTTGCAGGAGCAACCCTCGCAAATCCCGTAGGTGCCGACCTTGAGTTGATGCAAAGCCCGTTCGATCTGGTTCAACTCGCGTCCTTCCAGTTCAACGAGTGACGAGGTTACTTCTTCTGCGGAAGCATCGAAAGCAACGTCGGCGGGATCGTCTCCACCAGAATGAACAGTACCGAGCGAATCCATATCGCCACCCATCCGCTTCATCAATTCGGAGCGTCGGGACATTAAGTTCTTCTTCAGTCGTATAAGGGCGTCTCGTCGAGCCATGATGCACCTCTATTGGTTGATTTGTGATGTTCCTTGTGTCGCAAAAATGGACACTTAGTTGAGGCCAAGTATTCCAAAGCAATTGTTGTGCCGTTTATGGGACACTTGGTCTAACTTTACACTTCAGACGGGTTTTTCTTGCCTTCTTGCGCTGTTAGGATGAGTTCCTTTTTCTCTCAGCACAAGCAACACAAGCCAGAACAACCCCTACCAGATATTCGTTTGAACGGGCATTTGCTTTCAAAGAATATCGTGAGAAATTCTCAAACCCTGTCGAACAGTTAGAAATTCGAGCCAGAAAAAAGATTCTCCACCCAACCCAGATTCTGCAACCCGAAGAATTCTTGCCCGTTCCAACCTGAATTCTGGATTCGCCCTATTTCACATGGACGCTTTATTCTGGTTAGTCCGATGGAAAGGATTGTAACGCATGTAAATTTCCCACACGGGGTGGTCGTTGTGAAGTCCTTATTCTCCCGAATTCTCTTGGTCACCCTTTTACCCGTATTAGGAATGGGGTGTCTCCATTTTGCCCACCCTGTCCCAAAATGCCCACCTGAAGAATGGCGCGACACCGACATGGTGCCAGATGCCTCGAAAAGTTGCATCTACGTTTTCCTTATTAATGGTCCCGATCCGCTCGGTTATTGCAACGTCAGTGGGGTCAAAGATTACCTCGGCAAACAAGGATTTACCAAAACCTTTTACGGGCATTCGCACCAAGAATCGTATTTCCTGCAAAAAATGCGTCACATACACGGGGAATGCCGACCCGCTCATTTTGTTGTTATAGGCTTCGATTCTGGGGCTGGGGCTGCTCAATCTCTTGCCCGTAGTGCGACCGAATTAGGCGTTACGATTGACGCACTCTTTCTGTTGGACCCTCGCGGGTGTTGCCCCAAACAAGAGGTCGATACCTTCAAAACGATCTCGATTCAGGGGGGGCATACATGGCTTGGAAGAAGCCCCTATGCTCTGGGCGAAATCCATAAGATTCCGACTTGCTCGAAATGGGAAGTTCCGACCCATCCTCTCACCTTGAAGCTCATTTGCCAAGAATTGACTTTGCTCGCGCTGAGGATTCCCCCTCCACCCCGTCCCCAAAACCCAACAGAAGCTCTGGTGAAACCCCATTTACCCCCCCGAGAGGTCGTTCCGAACCCGAAATCGGTACCCGAAGAATGGGATTTTTTGAGATTCCGCGACCTTTCCGAAGGGCCAAGTACCGCAAATATGGAAAAGATTTGGCCAGAATCTGAACAACTTACCCTGCCGGTGGTTCCAAAGTAACCAGTGTCGCAAACTCCTTAATCAAAAGCACTTAAAGAACTTATAAGCGAAGATTTACCCCAAGCCGGACACCGATTCCAAAATTATTTCCTAAAAATTTCCGTTTTGCTATTGCATATTCCGTCTGACGCCCTTATATTACGAGTGTGATGTTAATCATCACAATCACTGATGGGGTTGAGAGGTTGTAGGATTCGAAGCTGAGTGGGCGACGGTTTCGGGTTCAACTCTCAACCCCTTTTTTTTTCTCCCCACCTAGCAAATCACAAGAGCTAGTATCATCAAAATAAAATACACTACCTCAGATTTTATTGTTGAAGAACTCCCCGAACCGAGTTTTCTCACCCCTATTTCTTCTACCAATCCCACCCAACAATACTCCCTTTACTCCCTTGAAAAGGAAGGTTGGACCAGCCCCGATGCGATGCGGGCTATCAAACGGCTCTGGAAAATCGCACCCGATGCCCTCTCTTATGGGGGTCTCAAAGACCGGCACGCCAAAACTTCCCAATTTATCACAATCTTTCGTGGGCCTGAAAAAGACCTTCAACACGAACGTATCTCCCTAAAATATCTCCACCCCGTAGGCCGTGCCTTCGGCCCCCAAGACATTGCTGCCAACCGATTCACGATTACGATTCGTGCTGTCAGCGTCTTTGATCGCAAAAGGATTCTCGAACGCTTGCCCGAAGTCGAAAGCTGTGGCTTTCCCAATTACTTCGACAACCAGCGTTTCGGAAGCGTTGGTTACTCCAAGAGGTTCATTGCCAAGGAAATGGTTCTCGGTAACTTCGAGGAAGCCTTGAAGCTGGCCCTGATGGAAGTGAACGAATCGGATCGCGGGCAGGATAAAAAAGAAAAAGCCCTCATCAAGGAACACTGGAACGATTGGCCCACCCTCAAAAGCAAGCTCTCGAAATCACACGCCCGAAGTCTGGTCGATTATCTCGTTCATCACCCAACCGATTTTCGTGGCACTGCCGCACGCCTGCGACCCGATCTCGGCGGGCTTTACCTCGCAGCATACCAGAGCCACGTTTGGAATAAACTTCTTGCGAAATGGCTCACCACAAACCTACCCGCAACCGATCTGCGACACGTCGAACTCAAACTCGGCGAGTTCCCGATCCCCCGCCAATTCTCCCCCGAACAACTACAGGTCTGGAAAACCCTCTCCCTTCCCCTCGCATCGGCCCGCCTGAAACCCAAAGGCGACGAAACATGGCTCCCCATGCTCAACGAAGTTCTCGCAGAGGAAGGCTTCCCCCTCGAAGAGATGAAAATACGCGGCCTCCAAAAACCCTTCTTCTCACGCGGAGACCGCAGTGCTGCCATCACCGTAACGGGCATGAACGCTGAAGTCCTCCCCGACGAAGAACACAAGCACCGCGAAAAAGTCATCCTCAAATTTGAACTGCCGAGGGGTTCCTACGCAACGATGATTATCAAATCGCTGACGGAGTGACGTGCTCAAAATAAGACGATAGCGCAGAGACGCAGAGGCACAGAGACGCAGAGAAGACAAAAGGCAGAGAAAAGTAGGAGAAAAAATGCAATGGGAGCCAGACAACCAACTCAACGAAATTGCAGGTCGAGTTATTGGGGCTGCGATTGAAGTCCATCGTACACTTGGACCGGGGCTCAACGAAATATATTACCAGTTGGCTCTGGAAGAAGAGTTTAAGATTAGGAGTATTCCACACTCTCGCGAGTATTCCTGTCCTGTCGTGTATAAAGGTCTAACCCTCGGAAGTCATCGCCTCGACTTTTTGGTTGAGAATCTACTGGTCGTTGAATTAAAAAGCGTAGAGGCACTCGAAAGCGTCCACTACGCACAAACAATTTCCTACCTGAAACTCACTCGGCTCAATTTGGGGTTACTGATAAATTTCAATGTCGCTGTCTTAAAAAGCGGCATTCGACGCATCGTTCTTCCTCCAACCAATTCACCAAGCTAACCTCTCTTTTTCTCTGCCTTATGTCTTCTCTGCGTCTCTGTGTCTCTGCGTCATTGTTTTTTGGGGGTTTCCTTCATCCACCTTTTGAGCCTGCCGAAGTTCACGGGGTCCATTTGCTTACCCTTTGCATTCGTTTTGGGTGTCTCCAATATCATCGGCATATCCACAAATCGCGTATCCCTTACCAAACATTGAAACGCCACTTTGCCGACCGTGCCCTCGCCGAGATGTTCGTGACGGTCTACGCGACTTCCGAGGGGTTTCTTAGAATCGTTGACGTGGAAGGCACAGATTTTTTCCAGCCCAACGATGCGGTCGAATTCTTGGAAGGTTTCTTCGTAACCCTCTTTTGTTGAGATATCGTAACCGGCGGCGTGGATGTGGCATGTATCAACACAGACTCCAAAATGTTCGGGAGCTTCGACTCCTTCAAGAATCTCCGCAAGGTGTTCAAAACGGTGTCCTAATGTCGTACCCTGCCCTGCTGTAGTCTCGATCAGGATTTTGACTTGGATCGATTCGCACTCGTTCAAAATACGGTTAAACGATTCGACCACCGTTTGCAAACCTTGCGACTCTGTCGAATCCAAATGGGCGCCGGGGTGCATCACCAAATATGAAAGGCCCAGTAAATCCGCTCGTTTAATCTCGTCGATAAATGCTTCTATCGAACGCTCAAGATTATCCCGATTCGGTGTCCCCAGATTGATAAGGTACGAATCGTGTGAGGTGGGATATTGCAATTTTCCCTTTTGAACCAGCGTGCGAAACTCTTCAATCGATTCGTCGGTTAGGGTTTTGCCTTTCCACTGATTATTATTCTTGGTGAAAAGCTGGACGGTCGAAAAGCCGAGGTCAATCGCAGCCTGTGCGGCATTCTGCACCCCGCCAACCGTCGATAAATGAGCCCCAAAAAACGGCATAGCATCCCACACGGACAAAAGGCGAACGTGACTTCTGGGGTGGAGCTTACTAAACTTCTTCTATGAGTGCAAGCAAGGAAAGCCCCCGTGAATGGGGAGCACACTTTTGGATCGGTGCCAACTTTTTTGCGTGGCTTCGCCTGTGTCAATCGGCGGGGTTCCGTTTTGGTTGGAAGCAAGCGTACCTTGCGCCCGTTTGCTCGTTAAGCAGTCTTGGCAATACCCTTATGGGGTATCTCCAAAATCTGCGGGACGGCGAAGGGATTCGAGAAACCATTCTCACCGAAGACCCCGTGTTTATCATCGGTCATTGGCGAACGGGTACAACGTGGTTGCATGAATTGTTGATGCTCGATCCGCAACACCATTGCCCGACCAGTGCCGATTGCTTACACCCCACACGCTCAATGTCCGAAGCCAAACTCAAACGCTACTTCAATTGGTTGATGCCTGAAAAAAGGCCAATGGACAACATGAAACTCGGTTGGGATACCCCTCAAGAAGACGAGTTCGCCCTTGTATTGCTCGGAGCCCCTTCACCGTACCAGAAACTCGCCTTTCCAAATCACTCGTACCCGACGCACGACCTTTTGGACCTTGAACCGCTTCCGATCCCTGAGCAAAAACGATGGGAGAATATCTTTCTCAAGTTCGTCAAAACATTGGCTTACTACGACCCACGCCGGTTGGTTCTGAAATCCCCTCCGCACACATGCCGTATCCCAACCCTGTTGAAGCTCTTTCCGAAAGCCAAGTTCTTGCACATCGTTCGTAACCCGATGGCAGTGATTCCGAGTACGGTCAATCTTTGGACTTCCCTTTACAAGCAACAGGGCTTGCAGACCGCTAACCTTGCCCCGTTGCAAGAAGAGGTCTTCCAAACGCATCGGCACGTTTATCAACGCCTTGCAAATACCGTTGGACTGATTCCAAAAGCTCAGTTCCACGAAGTGCGTTACGAAGACCTCGTGCAAAATCCCATTACCCAACTACAAGAAGCCTACCAGCACCTCAACCTCGGCGACTTCGAGAAGTTCAAACCGATCCTCGAAACTCATCTTGCAGCCAATACCAAATTTGAAAAGAATCGCTTTAACATGTCCGAAGAATTGCAAAGGGAAATCCAAACCCGTTGTGCCGAGATGCGAGAGCGATACGGGTATAGTTAACAGTTGATAGTTGATAGTTGACAGTTAAAAACGAAGAATAGGGGTGGTAGTCGTCCTGCCTTTTGCCTTCACTGTCAACTGTCCACTATCCACTTCCGGTTCGGTGCTATTTTGGAGAGTTCGTTGCCAAAAGGTAAGGGGTTTTGAAAGGCTCAGCAAACGCAGTAAAAATAGGGATTTCCCAGAAGACCCTCTCCCTCTCCCAAGAATGGGAGAGGGCGGGGTGAGGGTTGAAAGCTATGGGGTTAACCAGTCAGGATACACGAACCAGAGGCAAAAAAAGGTCAACGGGTGGTGTAATCTAACAGGCAAGTCCGCGAGGTTTCAACCCTCACCCTACCCTCTCCCATTCTTGGGAGAGGGATTGGTTCACTCGCTTTCTCTCTATTTTTCCCGTACAACGGAGCCTTTTTAGGTCAACGCAACCAACTCCCCAAATTAGCTCCGAACCGGAAGTGTCCACTCTCCACTACTTAAGTCCTTTCAAGAATTCATCAAACGCGGCTTTGTGTTTTTCGACGGTCTTGGCTGGGCCGTTGACTCGCAGGTAGTATTCGCCATCGGGCATAACGACATAGAGACGGCGGTATTTTTCGCGTTCGGTCGTTTTAGCTTTGGGGTCGAACGGCGGGAATTTATCGAGGAAGGTTCCTTGGATGTCGAGGTAGGTGGCTTCGTCTTTGCCGATCTTGAGTTTGGTCACTTCTTCCTTGAGCTTTTCGCCTTCTTTGGCAGGTTTGAAGTTGCTGCGTTGGCGGTCGAGGTTCTGTTGAACAGTTCCGCTACCGGCTCCGAGTTTGAACACCACGAGTTCGGCATCGGCGTCATCGCCTTCGGCCTTTGGCAGTGTGTATTGATAAAGACGGAAGGTTGCATCTTTTATTTCAACCTTTTTCCATCCTGCCGGAACCTTTGACTTGAGGCCCGAAATCTCAAGGGTATCGTCGGCAGCCGTTGCCACACCCATTAGCGAGACTAACGCAAGGGTAGTGAAGAGTTTTCGCATGAATCGTCTCCCATTTAGAGGAATCTTGTGTCTCCCTATTGTAGGGAATCCCTTCAATAGAATAGTCTAATCTTATGAACGCCAACATCCTGATCATCGATGACGAAGAAGCCATTGCATGGACTTTGACCAAAGCCTTCCAAAAAGCGGGCGCTACTGCAAGCAACGTCGGCACGGCAGAGGCAGGGCTAATCGCTGCCAAAAAGAATCGCCCCGAAGTCATTTTTCTCGATATTCGTCTTCCCGGTCGAGATGGCCTTTCGGTGTTGCAGGAACTTCGTGAGGCAAGCGGTGGCGGGTCGATCATCGTTATCACGGCTCACGGGAACCTTTCGACGGCAGTGCGTGCGGTAGAGCTTGGGGCTTTCGATTATCTCACCAAACCCTTTGATCTTTCACAAGCACTCGAGACCGCAAAACGTGCCCTTGTCTCGAAAGAGCAAAGAGAAATCCCTGAAAAAATCGAACTCAATGGCGAAGAAATGGTTGGTCACGCCCCTGCCATTCAAGCCATCTTCAAAAGGATTGCACTGGTTGCCCCAACCGATGCGAGTGTGTTAATCACGGGCGAAAGCGGAACAGGAAAAGAACTCGTTGCACGGGCCATTCACCGCCACTCGCTCCGCAAAGATAAACCTTTTGTACCCGTCCACATTGCTGCCCTCAACCCGAACCTGATCGAAAGTGAGCTTTTCGGACACACGAAGGGAGCCTACACCGGTGCCAGCAACGCCCGCACGGGGTTGCTCGCTCTTGCCGATGGAGGAACCGTTTTCCTCGACGAATTAGGGGATGTTCCGCTTGCTGTGCAAGCCAAGCTCTTGCGTGTGTTGGAGCATCAAGAAGTGTTACCCGTTGGAGCTGTTGCACCCGTTTCAATCAATGTGCGAATCCTTGCTGCAACCAATGCCAGCCTCGCCAAACTCGTCGAAAAAGGGGATTTTCGCCACGATCTTTACTATCGTCTGAACGTCTTTGAAATCACCCTCCCCTCTCTCAAAGAGCGAACCGAAGATATTCCCCTGTTAGTTCACCACTTCTTGCAACGGATGGGTTCTTCGTCAACACTTCCAAAAGCGACCGAAGAGTTTTTGCTGAATCGTGACTGGAACGGCAACGTCCGCGAGTTACGCAATGCCCTTGAACATGCGTCGATCTTGGCACGGGGCGGGCCACTGCTTCCCGATCATTTTCCCGTTGCGACCGTTGGGGCGACCCCTTCCCCGCGTGCGATCCAAGACCTTATTATCGCATGGGTTAAGGAACATTTCACGAACGCAACAGAACTTCACGATCAATTCCTTGCTTGGATCGAACCGAACTTCCTGAAAGAGGTACTCGATCAATGCGGAGGAAGCCGAAACGCTGCTGCCAAAAAACTCGGTCTTGCCCGCGCAACATTACGACGGATGCTCACCCGTTACCACATTAACACCACCGAACCCGAAACCGACGACGAACCCGATACCAAATAAGGCCACCATGACCTACCGATACACTTGCCTGCTTTTTCTCGTCATTGCATTGCCGACCCTCGGCGAAGACCTCACACTAGAAAAGGCCGACGCTCGCCTACGCCATTGCTATCAACTGGCACGCGAAACCAACGATAAACAAATTGTCGAGCGAGTGACAAAACTACGCGACGACGTGAAACGAAACCTCGACGCCAAAGACCTGAAACTTGCAGAAGGGGCACTTGCCGAAGCCGAAAAACTCGTCGGGCTTGATGCCGGTGGTAAATCGATGTACGGCAAACCGATTAGCATTTTGAACAAAGAACAACGCAACAAACTGGACAAGCTCGATAACGAACTCCACACCGCCATGAACAAAGGTGACCTCAAAGCGATTCAAAATGCCGTCGATCAATCTAAGAAAATTCTGGGGGATTCGGCAGGGTTACCCGATTTCCGACCCCGTCCCGAATTGGCAAAAGCCAAACTCCTGAACGAAGAAGAAGCCACCAAGTTATTCCTCAAGCTCGTCGATTCCGAACCGACCATTACGAAAACCATACTCTCGGGAAAGCCACCCGAAGGAAGTATGGCTCGCGGGTTTGCCTCGGCGGTGATTGCATTATGCGAGATACGCCCCCTTGTGCAAAAGCACGCCAAAGACCGTATCGAAGAAGTCGATAAGTTGATTGACGGGGGGTGTCGTTGCCTTCTTTCGATTCAAGCGAAGGACGGTTTTTTCTACTTCCCTGACCTTCGTGGCAAACACATTCGTTTCGGAGACATGATCGAGAAGCTCCTTGAGAAAAACGAGAAAGCCGTCAGAGATGGTTGGGTCGTTGTTCCGTCACCCGATGGGGGTTCTCAATTCGATGTCGGCGAAGGAGGGATGGCATTATTGATTGCAGGGGAAACCCTTGCCAATAAAGATTGGACCAAAGCCGGATTGCTGGCAGCCGATTGGACCCTAACGCAAACCGTTGTCCCCAATTGGAACTACAATGCCTTTTCAGTCAGTTTGCTCTCGCACGCTTACCGAATCTCGAAGGAGAAAAAGTATCTCGAAGGGGCATTGAGTAAGTTCAAAAACGGAATGCTACCCGGACAATTGGAATCAGGCGTTTGGATCGACGGACACAATGCCCGGATCGTTTATCACGGAATTCTCTTACGCGGGTGCAACGATCTGCGGTCGGTATTACCCGAAAAGCATGAAGATTTCGAGATCGTGCAAAAGGCCAACATACGAGCCACGAAGTACCTGGTAGAGACGCAAAAATCTGGCCCCTTCACCACAACGCATGGCCTTGCGGAATTACAACGAGCGCCAAAGGTCGAAGACGCCCGTGCAATAGAAGAGAAACTGGCCTCGGCAATCATCGGACGTTGCACTCCAAACGGACGCCTACGGGTCGGCGCAGCGTTGACGGAGATCGTGGCATTGGCAAAAGTGGGACGCGAGTAGAGGTGTTTTGTTAGACCGGTGCGCAAGCAACGGTTTTTGTTTTCATTAGACCACCCGCGCAAGCGGTGGGGAGTCCCCCGTGATGTAGATTGCCACCCCTAAAGCTGGGTTGGGTTGTTTGGGAATCTGTTATCACCTCTGCTCCCGTCCCACCGCTTGCGCGGGTGGGCTAACTACCGTTGCTTGCGCACCGGTCTAACCATTGCACAAATGCCTTTCGATCCAAACGGAGAGAACCTTGTGAGCGGACCTGTAGTCTTGTGTGGTCTGGGGAGCGTGGGTTGGCGTGTGTTGGATAACCTCCTTGCTGCGGGTTTGGAGGTCACCGTTATCGATAACCAGATCAAGCCGAGCGACCCCCGTTTGAATGGCATTCGCCTGATTAACGGCGATTGTCGGGATGAATCGACCCTTCGTGAAGCGGGTGTTGCATTCGCAAGCGGGGTTCTGGTTGTCACCAGCGATGACCTTATCAACGTCACATCGGCCTTGCTTATTCGGAAGCTCTCGCCTAAAGCCCGTATCGTTGTGCGGATGTACAATCAAAATCTTCTCAGCCGTTTGGGTAAGTCGGTTGAGAATATGATCGCTCTTTCGGTATCGGGTTTGGCAGCCCCGTTACTTGCAGTCACTGCAACTACCGCAGGCGTGCTGGGAACCTTTCCGTTTGGCAGGTCGCGTCACCAGATTCTCGAAGTAGAAATCGGCCCCGCTTCAATCCTGTTGAACAAAGAGATACGCACCCTCGGCACGAAAGAGGTAACCGTTGTAGGTTACTTTTCCGATGCTTTGCAAGATTCCAAGCTCCTACACGAAATCGAACCAAATCAAACACTTTCCGTTGGGGATCGCCTGATTCTAAACGGTGAACCAAGCGACCTTCGCCGGTTTCTCGAACCCGCAAAACATCTGGATACCGATATTCTTTGGGCAGGGAAAATCCGGCGATTCGCACGGGTTGCCTATCGCACCCTGACCTCCGCTGATATCTCTGTCAAGATTGGTACGATTGTCTTTGTTTCGATTATCGTTATCAGTGCCTGTATCTACCACTGGGGATTGGGGCTTGGTTGGGCAGAC
>VYLT01000082.1_pt1 | contig 22346 bp, 17 predicted proteins | sample 5114261 | NCBI WGS metagenome assembly VYLT01 (sample SAMN12291815, study PRJNA351875) | freshwater metagenome | isolation source: freshwater lake | place: USA: Michigan, Little Long Lake | collected 2011-07-12 | reverse complement strand
TTTATATCAATGATTTTTCGTTGCAATTGCAATGGCGTGGCGATGATAATTTCACGGGTGAGATTGCAACGGAACTTGGCAAGGAGTGGTATTCGTTCAACAAAGAAACGCGACTGATGCAAGAATCGAGCGGGGGGCAAAATTGGCAAAGCACGAATCATATTTCTCGCACTCGCAAAATACCCCTACGCTATCGCGGGTACGAACTCGAACACGACGGCAAAGTTCACACCGGAATGCGCGCGACCCCTTGCATTCAGTTGCAAGATAAAAGCCAAAGTATCGCCGCTGCCGTGCCGTTATTCTGGCAAAACTTTCCCAAAGCCCTCAGCGCGAACGAACAAGGAATTACCGTAAGCCTCTTCCCAGATGGGACACTCGAACCCCACGAGCTACAGGGGGGTGAGCAGAAAACCCATGTCGTTTGGCTTGGTATCAATGGGGTTGAAAATACTCCTTACGCACTCGATTGGGCACGTTCGCCAAGTATACCCTACACCGATCCCAAATGGGTCGAATCGTCACGGGCTATTTATTATCTCACCGCACGCGAACATGATTTGCATAGCGATTATCTCACACTCGTTGAGAGTGCTATCGAAGGGGATGATACCTTCTTCAAGAAACGTGAGATTATTGATGAATATGGCTGGCGTAACTTCGGTGATATTTATGGCGATCACGAAGCCATCTTACATACCGAGTTCGGACCGAATCCCCGTATCTCACATTACAACAATCAATACGATTGTATCGCCGGTTTCGCCTACCAATGGCTTCGAAGTGGCGACGTAAGATGGTTCGAGCAAATGCGTGACAAATGCTATCACGTTCGAGATATTGATATTTACAACACCGAGGCCGATAAAGCCGCCTACAATCACGGCCTTTTTTGGCATACCTATCACTATGTCGATGCCGATACGGGAACACATCGCTCGTACCCAAAACGAGGGACCGTTCCACCAACGGGTCACCCCGTACCCGGTGGCGGACCGGGCAACGAACAGAACTACGCACACGGCCTTTTATTGCATTATTTCCTCACCGGCGATAAGCAATCGCGTCAATCAGCCATCGGCATGGGGAATTGGGTATTGGACATGGACGACGGCCGAAAAACAGTCTTCGGCTATTTGAGTTGGGGGCCAACGGGATTGGCATCGGCAAGCCGTACACCGGACTACCACGGGCCGGGCCGAGGGGCTGCCAACTCCCTTTCGGTCCTCGTTGATGCACACCGTCTGACCGACGACCCGCGATTCTTAATCAAAGCCGAAGAGTTAATCACCCGCGTCATCGATTTAGAGGAAGAGCCTGCCGACGTGGTTGGGATGTTCAAGGATGGGAAATTCTATATCGATGCCGAAAACCGTTGGTTTTATGTGATGTTCCTTCAATCGCTTGGGAAATATCTCGATCACAAAGCCGAAATGGGACACGCCGACCCGTTCTACGCCTTCGCACGGGAAACCTTATTGCGTTACGCCCGATGGATGGAACAATACGAATACCCCTATCTCGATAAACCCGAAGTGTTAGAATACCCGACCGAGACTTGGGCTGCCCAAGATATTCGCAAGTGTGAGATATTCCAATATGCCTCCCTTCACACCGAAGACCACGCCGAAAGGCAACGCTTCCTCGAAAAGGCCGAATTCTATTTCCAAAATTCGATTGCCACGCTCAAAGAAATGCCGACCCGTACCCTATGCCGTCCGGTCGTGTTACTAATGAGTTACGGTTGGTCTCGGACGTGGTTCAAAAAATATCCCGATTACGCAAGGCCACTCCCGGAATCGCGTGTCTCTTCCGCCGATTTTCCCCGTTACCGAAAGTTCGTTCCGCAAAAGACCGTTGCTATCAAACGTGCGAAAATCCTAGCGGTGATTACAGCGATTTTCGGCCTGATATTCTTGATATTGCTTGCAGTTGTGATTATCCGCAACCTGTGACCGTTATCGGAATAATAACTGTGATAAATGATAGAGGTTGCTTTTCCATACGACGAAATCGTGTGCGCCCCCTTCGTCGATGTGCCAAATGTGGGGAACCTTTTCTTTTTCGAGCGAATCGTGCATATTTTGGCTGATCTTGAATAGCCCGTCTTTATCGCCACAGGAGACCCAAAGGAGTTTGAGTTTCTTGCTCGTCTCTTTGGGGTCTTTCACAAGGGTTGCGAAAGATTTAGTATTCGGGGCTGAAGAAAATCCGCCCACCCATGCAAACTGGTCGAGGTTTCCCAAACCGAAGTTGAGCGACTGCCCGCCACCCATCGAAAGCCCCGCAATCGCTCGTGATTCTCGGTCGGCTTTGACGGGATAATTTTTCTCGATATGGGGAATCAAATCCTTGATAAGGTCTTTTTCAAAGGCTGCAAACGCCGGTGATTGTTTGGGGATCGGGTCTTTCGCGGTCAGGTCTTTCGAGGCTCGTCCGTTGGGTAACACAACAATCATCGGGACCAACTTCTTGTCTGCGTAGAGATTATCAAGCACGATGTTCGCGACCCCTCCGCGTGTCCATTCGTTCTCATCGCCACCGATACCGTGCAGCAAGTACAGCACGGGGTACTTTTGATCCTTCGAGAAACCCGGCGGAGTGTAGACTTTCGCTTTGCGTTTGGCCCCCACAGTTGTCGATTCGTATTCAATCAGTTCAACCTTGCCAGTCTCGATCTTGTCGCGTTTGGTGTCGAAACCTTTCGGGGGAGCTTCAAACTTTTTCGGTGTGGGTGGCTTTGGCTCCTCTTTTTTGGGCTCACCCGTTTGGGCCAAAATCACCATCGTAAGCGAAAGGAAACACCCAGATGCAACCAGAACCTTGCGAAACATGCTCCACCCCCCAATAAAAAGGCGAATGTCTTTAGGTACTTTTACAAACGACCTGTGATAAAGCAATGAAACCCCTTCTGAAGTCGGAGTTTTTGGGGCTCTGAGGGCATTTTCTTCCTTCGGGCGAACCGGTTGGGGGTTTGGTTCGTATCATGTTCACTGTCCTGATTGGGGAGAGCGAACGGATATGGCAGACGCAACGCCAGCAAAGACCAATAACGATATCGTCGTTGAGACTCGGAATCTCACAAAAATCTACCGTGACTTCTGGGGTCGAAAGAAATCGACCGCCCTGAATGCACTCGATCTTACGATCAAACGAGGGGAGATTTTCGGGTTACTCGGGCCTAACGGTTCCGGCAAAACCACGACCATTAAACTTCTACTCGGCCTTCTCTTCCCAACTTCTGGGGAAGCCAAAGTATTTGATCGTCCGGCTGCCGACGTTCGCAAGAACGAGAAGATCGGCTACCTCCCCGAAGAATCATATCTGTACCGGTTTTTGAATGCCGAAGAAACACTCGATTTCTACGGCCGTTTGTTCGATATGCCCGGCGAAGTACGTCGGGAACGCTCCGAAAAACTCATCAAACTCGTCGGCCTCGAACACGCCAAAAAACGGACCCTACGCGAATACTCGAAAGGGATGCGTCAACGGATCGGCCTAGCTCAAGCCCTTATCAACAACCCCGAACTTGTGATCCTCGACGAACCAACAAGCGGTCTCGACCCCCTCGGGACGATCTGGATGAAAGAACTGATCGTGAAACTGCGAGAGGAAGGAAAAACCGTCCTCATGTGTTCGCACCGGTTGGACGACGTTCAAGACGTTTGCGACCGAATTGCCATTCTCTTCAACGGCGACCTCCAAGAGCTTGGCGAAGTGAATCGCCTTGTCGAAGACGCCCGACGGGTCGAACTCAAAGCAACCAATCTTCAGTTGAGCGATGCCTTGAAAGCCGACCTCAAAGCCGTGATCGAAAAGCATGGCGGAAACCTAGAAACCTTTGGACACCCGACAACGACACTCGAAGACCTGTTCAAACGAGTTGTGGAAGAATCGAAAGCTCGTCCCGGTCGTCGGTACCTTCCGTCGGACACTGCTAACCCCTCGTAACCCCGGAGATTTTCGATGTTTTCGATGAGTCCCCTCTTTGGGGTGATGAAATTCGAGAAAGAACCCCCGTCGTTTAATGGCTTCGGGGATATGGTCCTGATCTACATTCAAGATGCAGGCGGATTTGCCTTTTTGGGGCTTTGTTTCTGGGTGCTGCTGGCGTTCCTACGCCCCATCTACGATTACCCAACCCCCACGACCCGTAAGAATCGCCTGCTCTCGCCGTTGATGCTTATTCCCGGTGCCCTTGCCCTTGCGGCTTACCTTGTGGCGTTCGGGATTTTGATGGTTGCCTACAGTTCGGACTCCCCCGAAGGTGTTGCCGACCCTTCGATGGTTTCTGTCGTACCAACAGCCGACCCGCAGATGGTCACCGTTTACGAATACTCGACCCTGATTGGCGGATTCTTTGCCCTGATCGGTTTTGTCGGCCCGTTCGTGATCGATTTAGCTAAACTCCGTTTCAACCGAGTGTATGCTATCGCTCGTCTGAGCTTCCAAGAAGCCGTGCGAAATCGGGTCGTCTGGGTCTTCCTCGGCGTGCTGCTCCTACAACTGTTCCCCTCTCGTTGGTGGTTTGGTGGCAAAGCCGAAGAGGAACTGAAAAACATTATCGATGTGTCCACCCGTTTCAACAACGTCCTTTTGATTGCGGTCGGTTTACTCCTCTCCGCATTCAGTATCCCCAACGATATCAAAACCCTCACAATTCACACGATTGTGACGAAACCGGTCGAACGATTCGAGATCGTTTTGGGGCGATTCTTCGGTTATGTCGGGTTGATTACGATTGCCCTGATAGGGATTACCCTTGTGGGTGTCGGGTTGATCTACGCCGGAAATATCGAACGCGAAGCGAAACAAGAAAGTCAGCGTTCGCGTGTCGTCAATTACGGACGATTGGAGTTCACCTCGCGTAAAGCTGGTGAAGACTTCAAAGGCACCGACGTGGGTAAAGAAGACGGCTACCGGTTGCACATCGCCGGAGGACCAAGTAGCCCCTACCGAGCAGTGTGGAACTTCACAAAAGTGAATCCAGACTTTGGCACAAAAGAGAAAGCCGTTAAACTCGAATTTGCCTTCGACATTTACCGGACAACCAAAGGAAACGAAGGACAAGGGGTTGTTTGTACATTCGAGATTACGACTTGGAAATGGGACCCCGCACGCGAAGCCGAATATAACGCCGAAATCGCCAAAGCCTTCGGAAAACCCGAAAACATTACTCCAGACCGTAAGGAAGATTGGGAAAAAATCTCGGAGATTGCTCAGAAATACGGGCGATTCGAGTGGCGTGGGCAAGAGGTGTTCGACTATCACACGATTGCCTTTTCCATCCCCGACAGCTTCTTCAAGAATGCTCTCGAAGGGAAACCAAACCGGAACGATTCTCCGCTCGGGGTTACCTCAGACGGCACACCGAATCTGATACGGGTCTCCGTGAAGTGCGAAACACCAAGCCAATTCATTGGCATGGCCCGTTGGGATTTGTATTTTATCGAAGCCGAAGGGGCCTTTATTGTCAACTACTGCAAAGGGGCGTTCGGTCTTTGGTTGCGAACCCTGATTGTCATCGCCATTGCCATCGCAATGAGTACTTACCTCGCAGGTGTGGTTAGTTTGATCTCGGCGTTTAAGGTCTTTTTGCTCGGGTTCTTCCTCGACTTTATTGCCAGCATCGCCGTCAATAAGAACGACGGTGGGGGAGCCTTTGAATCGTTCTACCGATTGGTTCGCAACGAAGTAACAGCTAAGGAACTCGAAAAGACAACGGCAGTCTCTGCTATCCTTGCGGGTGACTCTATCTACCGATGGTTCCTGCGACGAATTTATAACGTGATTCCAAACGTAGATCGCTTTGGCTGGTCCGACTATGTCGCACAAGGCTTTAGCATCCCCGGCGATATGATTTTGATCAATTGCGTTTCTGGGTTAGCCTATACCCTACCCTGGTTGGTGGCAGCGTATTACCTCATGCGTGCCCGTGAGATTGCGGCGTAGAAAAGAGTACAGAGTTGTCTTGTTTCTATTTTACCCAATCCGTAAGGGCTGGGTGGTGTTGGTGGATGGTTTTTGGGGTTGGTTAAGAAAAAACAACTCTCCGAAGGAGTTTGAATATGGCAAGCGTTTATCGGCAAGCGGCGAATCGTCGGAAGGTGGTTTACCTTGCCTGTATCTTTGTACTGTTTCTCTCGACTTTGGTTGTCCGAGGAAATATCCTCGGTGTTTCATCGATGGATGGTAGTAAAATTGCCTTCCCCATCGACGATAAAACACCGGATAATCGGGACACGGGCAATCGTCTGCTTGCGATGACCCTTGAGGGGCAAGCCCGAAACCTTGAAGTCACCGAATTGGCACAAGGGGACGTGCAGCTTGGAGGATCGGCGATTCGTCTTGTGCTGACCGGCTCTCGCGGGTTAGCTTGTGCTGCCTTGTGGTGGAGCGCCACCGAGAAGCAACGTAACTCGGAATGGAACGAATTGGATCTCATCGTCAAGTCGATCACCACTCTACAACCCAACTACGACCAACCGTGGCTTTTCCAATCGTGGAACATTGCTTACAACGTCTCGGTCGAAATGGATCGACTGAACGATATGTATTATTACATCGCTCACGGGATTAGCATCCTTGCAGAGGGTGAGCAAATCAACCGCAATAACCCGAACATTCGCCACACGTTGGCTTTCTATTACCAAAACAAGTTCGGTGTTTCGGATAAGGTGACGACGCTTCGTTCGTTGTACCAGCTTTCGTGCATTCCACCCGCAGAACGCGACCCCGATTCGCTTTACTCCGATGGCAAACTCGACAAGAAGAAATTTGAAGAGTTTGTCCGTAAGAATCCGCAGTTGGTGCGACGCCTCAAAGAAACCCTGCTTCGCCGCGACGGCCAGAAAGCCGAATACTACACCCTTGCAACAACCCCTGAAGATGTTGTCAAGTTCCTACGAAATAACCGTGATGTGAAATCGCGATTCTTAGAAGATGGCAAACCGAATCCCGACCGGCTCAAACAGTTCCCGATCCTTCCCGACTTGAAGGACGTGGCACTACCCTATCCCGAACAAGATTATCGCGAAGTGTTGACCGACGAGAAATCCGACCCGTTCTTCGCTTCGCGTGCGTGGTACAGTTTGGCAAACGCTGCCGTTCCGCCTCCAATTGCAACCGAACCGCAAATGCGTGCGATTAACCCGAATCCTCGGTTGTACCGCATCCCTAAAAAGCCGATGCTCATTATCTTCCGGCAAGGCCCAATGCGTGCCCAACACTACGTTGCAGAACGTTTGACGAAAGAAGGTTGGTTCGGCCCGCCAAAGATTCAAACACGAGATGGCGAATCGTGGGACCCCGATATTCTAACCAGTGTGGAAAAACAGCGTTGGTTCCCAAGCCAAGACGGGAAATCGAGCGTCGAACCGTTTACAACGCCTTCGAGTGCCGAAGAAGCATGGGGGGAATCGTTCAAACGCTGGTCGAATCATGGTAAATCGACAGGGTTGTTCTACGAACCGACCGCACTGAGCCGAATGATTCGAGATGCCGAAGCCTTTGTGAATCGGCGTGTTGGTATCACTCTGGGCGAAATGGCCCCTCCGCTCACTCTCGCCGAAAGTAAAGACGACATCATCCGCGAACAGCACAAAGCCTTTGCACTGTATAACCAGTACATCAACTGGCGTTCGGTCACCAACTTTGAGAAGTTTATGATCGAGTCCGACGCCTTGCGGTCGCCTGATGCAACGCTGGCTCGACGGTCGTTCTATTTAGCCGAACGCTACGACCGGTTGGAGAAAAATACAATCCTTGCAACCGAACACTACAAGAGAGGGTTTGAGGCATGGAAGAAAGTTCTCGGTCATCGATCTGGCGGACAAAGTGTTGCGACCAAAGGCGGTACAGTTATTCGTAACGTCCAAGATTATCGCGACCTGACCTCCACCGCAGACGAAACCTACGAAAAGAACATGCAGTATCTTGAGATCATTCGTGAAACAAACGCATCGAGCTTGCAGCGCAGTGCGGTCACAATCTTCGACGTGATTCCGAACCTCACGACGAACCCCGCTGGGTTGGTCCCTTGGAATTCTATCCTCCAAACGGTTCCAGATTCGCCATTGAACTCGGTCCCGTTACTTCCGGTTCTTGGACCGTTCGACGGCAACGATAGCGAAGGGACCCCCTGGGTCGATCAGCAAGCCAAAATCCGGATCAAAACCAAACTTGGTTTGATTAAACCGGAAGCTCCTCCCGAAGGAATGCCCGGTGGTCCTCCCGGAATGGGCGGTCCCAGTGGTCCTCCTGGAATGGGTGGCCCCGGCGGTCCTCCAAACCCAAACCCGATCAACAAATCTTTCCCCTAATGCTTTCGGAGTTAATTTTCCTTGTCGGGTTGCGAGGATCGGGTAAATCCACGATAGGCCAACTTCTAGCACAGCGTATCGGCTACGATTTCTTCGATGCCGATACCGTTTTAGAAGCCCGTTTGGGACAAACCATCCGCGAGATTTTTGCCACACAAGGCGAGGGGTATTTTCGCGATTGGGAAGCAACCACCCTCAGCGAGTTAGCCACCCAACCGAAACGGGTGATCGCAACAGGTGGCGGCGTGATCCTACGAGAAAGCAATCGGGCGATCTTGAAAACGGGTTTCGTGATTTGGCTCGATGCCCCTGCCGAAGTCCTTTGGGAACGCATCCAACAGGACGCAACAACCCAAGAACGTCGCCCCAACCTGACACTCTCTGGCGGACTTGCTGAGATCAAACAACTCGCCAAAACCCGTCGCCACCTGTATCAAGAAGTCGCAAACCTTTGCATTCCGGTGGGTTCTGTCTCGCCAGAGGATGCCGTAAACGCTATCCTTGCAACATGATCCTTTTCTCGCAATTCCTGACCGACTTCAGCGAATCTATCGCTTCGATAGTCTGGTGTACGCTAGTCTTTGTGCTGGGGGCTGCCGTTGGGAGTTTCCTCAACGTCTGCATCGGTCGAATTGCAACCGAGAAATCGATCTTCTGGCCAACATCACGTTGCCCCGTTTGTCTCTCTCCGATTCGGGCCTATCACAATCTCCCGATTTTTGGTTGGCTCATGCTCAGGGGTCGCTGTGCCGATTGCGGAACAAAAATATCCTTTCGCTATCCGGCAATCGAGTTACTCACGGGGTTAGCCTTTGTGGGGTTGTTCTACATCGATGTTCTGGCGAATTGGTTCGACCTGAAATTTATCAAAGATGCCCAATACGATATTCGTGCAGGGGCCATTCCCTGGCAAGCTTGGCTCTTCTTTTTGCATCATGCCATTCTGTTTAGCTTCTTGCTAACCTGTGCGATGATCGATGCCGAGCATCGCGTGATACCCGTGAGCATTACTTTAACGGGTACCGTAATCGGTGTGGCGATGTCCCCTCTCTTGGGGTGGCCTTTCCCAAATACCAGCGATGCTCTGGCGCTGGTAAACTCGTACACCGCAGCCTATCCGCAAACGCCATGGTCGTACATGCCAAAGGAAATTACGGTTCCAACGGGTTCGCATTTGTGGCCCGTGTGGGGACCGCTTCCGCCCGTATTTGCCGAGAATCCTTGGTTGCTCGGATTAGTGACAAGTCTATCTGGGGCTATCCTCGGTACAGCGATGATCCGAACCGCCAAATTCCTTTTCGAGAAAGGGCTTGGCAAAGAAGCGATTGGTCTGGGTGACGCCGACTTGATGATGATGGCAGGGGCGTTCTTAGGGTGGCAGCCGGTGTTTGCAGCGTTCTTTATTGGTTCGCTTTTATCACTCCCGATAGGGGTGATTATGGCAGTCACCAAGAAAGAAAGCTCGCTCCCGTTCGGGCCGGGGTTGGCAGCCGGGGTCATGGTTACCCTTGTGGGTTGGCCGACGGTGGGTAAGGTGTTGCAAGGCTTTTTGTTTGAACCGATGCTCGTAACATTAGCCGTTGTGGTGTTGGGTGGGGGAATGTTTGTTGCAAGCATGATCTTGCGTGCTTTGGGGCGAGGAAAGTAACGTGCAGCCGATTGTCATTATCGATTACGGAATGGGGAACCTTCGCAGCGTTCAAAAAGCCTTCGAGAAGATCGGGCATAGCGCAACGATCTCCAGTAACCCCAACGAGATTGCCGAAGCCGACAAACTTGTGCTCCCCGGTGTTGGGGCCTTCCGCGATGCAATTGCACGCCTTCGCGAAACCGGTCTTGATACGCCGATCATCGAACATATCTCGGTCGGTGCTCCGTTCTTCGGTATCTGCTTGGGGATGCAACTTCTCTTTACGCGAAGCCACGAAGACGGACTCCACCCCGGCCTCGATGTTCTTCCCGGAGAAGTGACCCGTTTTGAAGACCAACCGGGAATCAAGGTTCCCCACATGGGTTGGAACACCCTCGAATACACACGCAATTGTCCGATTTTCTGCGGGCTACCCGAAAATCCTTCGGTCTACTTTGTCCACTCATACTATTGCCAACCGGTCGATACGGACTTTGTCTCGGCATGGTCGCAACACCCCACACCTTTTGCAGCCGCCTTGTGGCGAGAGAATCTTTTCGCCACGCAATTCCACCCCGAGAAAAGCCAGAGCATCGGGTTGCAAATGCTCCGCAACTTCGCCGAGATCAAAATCTAATCGCCGATAGCGAAAGTTAGCCCCGAACCGTTGCACCCTAAACAATCACGGTTGCTTTTTCGGTGGAAGGGTTCCGCCGTCGTAGTCGATATTGCATTCGGGGATGAGTTCTTGCAATTCGAGAAGGGCTTTTTTGGTGACTCCCGTTTTGTTCACCGTGAGTTGCCGAAGGGTTTTCATTTCTCGCAAGACCGCAAGCCCTTCGTCGGTGATACCCGTTTCTGCAAGGTTCAGCGAATCGATCTTTTTGAAATGCTTCAGATGAACTAATCCGGAATTGAGGATAAGGGTATCACTCAATCCAAATCCCGTAAGACCTTCATTCCCCTTGAGGTGTTCTAAACCGTGACCCTTAATAAGTGTGCCATGAAATAGCAAGGTTTTCAAACCTTTTAACTCTTTGAGAGGAATGAGATCGTCATCGGTGATATGTTTATCCTCGAAGTAAATAATCTCGATTGTGAAAGGTTTCTTGGGAATCTCCTTCACTTTCATTAACAGGTCTTCGTTACCTTTGATGACAATACCGCCTCCTTTTTGGATGATCCATTCGGCGGCATCGCGTTCAATTTCGAGCGGGTCTTTTGATTTCGGAACGGGATTATCAATTTCTTTTTTGGGCGTGTTGTTTTTCGGAGTTTCTTCTGGTGGTTTCTTGTTTCCAGACGAATTTTTAATGACCCCTCTTCCGAAAATAATCAGAAGGATAATTCCGATAACGACCCACGTTTTCTTCTTTGATTTTTGGGTAGGTGTTGGCTTGTTCGTTTCGATTTCCGTCTGACTATCTCGATCAGTAAATTGCGAAGGGGGTTGGGTGCTACCCGTATGGGTATCGAGTTCCCGTGCAATCTTTCGCAAACGGTCGGCCGCTTCGAGAGCCGTCTTCGGGCGTTGGTTGGCATCTTTAGCAAGCATCTGTTGAATGAGCTTATCCAACGAGAGAGGGACCTGTGGATTGAGCGCCCGCAAATGTTTGGGTTGCTCGGTGGCAAGAGCTAATAACACTGCCATTGTGTTTGGCCCTTGAAAGGGAAGCTGCCCCGTGCAGAGACGATACAGCACAACACCCACGCTATAAATATCGGCACGCGGGTCGAGTTTTTCTCCGCGAGCTTGTTCCGTACTCATGTAAGTGGGCGTCCCGACAATCGAACCGCTTTTGGTCAGTTCGACCTCGCTATCAACGGGTTTCGCCAACCCAAAGTCGAGAACCTTAACGCGATCCGTCGGCGTTTCAAGCCAAAGGTTGCCCGGCTTAATATCTCGGTGGATAAGCCCTAACTGGTGGGCAGCTTCCAAACCCGACAAGGTTTCGATACCGATACGAATAATCTCTTGCAGGCTTGGAGAACCATTCTGTTTTAGGTACTCGTCTAACGGCATCCCTTTGAGGTGCTGCATTGCAATATAGGGGATACCGTTGAACTCATCGGCTTCGTGAATGGTGACGACGTTATCGTGAGAAATTTTCGCTGCGGCGCGTGCCTCTCGCAAAAATCGGTTTTTAGCAGAGATGTTGGAAGCATATTGAGGAAGCATCACCTTCAAGGCGACTTGGCGTTCCAAACGGGTATCGACCGCCACATACACCACCCCCATACCCCCTCGTCCAAGCTCTTTCAGAATCCGGTAAGGCCCAAGTGTGCCGATTTCGGTTGGATCGAGTGAAGGGCCAAACGTATTTTCACTTGCGGGAGAATGCGACGTCGGAGCCGCTTGCGTTTCGCTACCAGCATCAATGGTTGGTGGAAGGTCTGGACTTGTTTTCGAGGTTTCCGGCACGGGACTTTGCGAGTTATTCACTAACGATTCTCCAGACACATGAAAGCCCAACCGGACGAAAGTCAGTTTAACAGGAGACCGAAACCTTTTCAAGAAAGCAGCACAACTCGAAAATCGTAACGAACCTCGTAGGATGGACAGCAGGCCATTTGGAAGGTATCGATATGTCCGACCTTGTCTTAATCATCATCGTATTTCTTCTCACGGGTGTGGGCTTCCTTTTGTTTAATTTGGGGTTGGGTCGCATTGTCCGTCCTCACAAACCCGATGCCGAAAAAGGAACGATCTACGAATGTGGCGAACCGACAATCGGCCCGGCATGGGTTCAATTTGACCTTCGTTTCTACGTTGTCGCGTTGCTGTTTGTGGTGTTCGATGTGGAAATGGCGTTCTTCTTTCCATGGGCGACCGTATTTGGAACAACCAACCAACTCGCTAAACCCGACACTCCGCCGGAAACCCGTGCTGCAATGGAAAACTCGTTAGGGATGGGATCGCTCTCGCCGGATAATGCAAAGGTCTTCGCACAACTGGCGTTTGTCGATCTGCTGGTCTTCTTCGTGATATTGCTTGTGGGTTTTGCGTACCTGTGGAAGCGGGGCGATCTCGAATGGGTCCGAGCCTCCGTCGCCCAACAACGCGAATAGGGAACAAAGAAAAAAGATTCCAAATAAGACGACGCACATGCGATTGTTAGACCGGTGCGCAAGCAACGGTTTTTTGGAGGCGTTCAAAGGTCGTGTCGTTTTTTCGTCTCTTCTGAAGGACACGCAGGTCGGATTCTTCGTTTTTGGCATCCTGTTTTTGGTCCAGAATACACACATTAAAAAACCGTTGCTTGCGCACCGGTCTAACAATCGCATGTGCATCTTTCTTTCTGAACCCCTCTTTCCCAGTTTCAGGCAACAACGCGAATAGTGGTCAACGTACCGCAGATCGCTACAAAAGGTATTCACCCTGCAAACGGTTTTTTCGCATGGACTCGGTACGTGTCAACCTCGGGGCAAGGTCTTACGACATTGCTTTCGGGGTGGAACCAGACGATTTTGCCCTCTTTCTTGCTCGCTGCTGTCCGCGTGCGGGTAAATACTTCTTCGTAGCAGACACTCACACACAACCCCTTGCGGAGCAGCTGGCCCGTTCGTTTGGCTCGCATGCCACGATTGCGGTGATACCTTCTGGCGAAAAAAGCAAATCGATTCAACAAGCAACGGAGCTTTACTCCCGTCTAGCCACTCTGCTTGCGGATCGGCAGACACCCGTGATTGCGGTGGGTGGTGGAGTCGTTGGCGATCTTGGGGGCTTCGTTGCTGCAACCTATAATCGGGGCATTCCGCTCGTGATGGTTCCGACAACCCTTTTGGCGATGGTCGATTCGTCAGTGGGTGGGAAAGTGGGTGTGAATTTACCCGAAGGAAAAAACCTGATTGGTGCGTTTCACCAACCGGCGGGCGTCTGGATGAACACCAATGCCCTGAAGAGTCTTCCGCAACGGGAGTATCTGAGCGGTCTGGCCGAGGTGGTGAAGTACGGGGTCATTCTCGATGCTCCATTTCTCGATTGGCTTGACGAGAATACCGATGCGATCTTGAATCACGATCAGTCGGCGATTCAAACGATTGTCTCGCGGTCGTGTCAGTTAAAGGCCAGCGTTGTCGAACGGGACGAACGCGAAGAAAGCGGCTTGCGAATGATTTTGAACTACGGGCACACGTTCGGGCATGCCTTCGAGGTGATTGGCGGTTATGGCAATTGGCTTCACGGCGAAGCGGTAGCAGCAGGGATGGCCTGTGCGGCACGCCTTTCGCTCAATCGGGGTTTGATAACCCCTGACGCTGCAAGGAAACAGAACAACCTTTTGGAACGATTCTCCCTTCCACAGCACGTTCCGACGGAGTGGGATCATCACACCTTGATCGAGATTATGCGACGGGATAAGAAAAATTCCTCGGGTCGTTTGCGGTGCATTTTGCCGATCCGCTTAGGTGAAGTGCGAGCGTTCGACGATGTGACCGAAAACGAATTGATTCAGGTCTTTCAACAAACATGAAACGGTTTGACCTTTGGCTTGCGGAGCGAGGAGCGATGATCGTTCTGATTATCGGCCTTGCAAGTTATCTTGTCTGGTTTGTGTCGCTGGGCTTGGGTGGAGGATGGAGTGACGTTTCGGGAAAACCTGTTGGCCCCGATCATCTGGCCTTCCACGCCGCCGCACAAATTACCCTCGAAGGAAAAGGCGACCAGCTTTTTGATTATCCGGAAGTGACCCTCATTCGTGATAAGCAACGCGAACTGACGCAACTTGATGATTTTCTTAACCCGTATCGCAATCCCCCTTTTGCAACCCTTCCCTATCAGCTTACGGCATCGCTAAGTTACCCGCTCTCATTCCTTCTGTGGGTATTGATTGGCGTAACGGGTCTGGCCCTCTCGATAGGGTTACTGGTTCCGCGTGCGTCGTTCTGGTATGTGTTGGGTTTATCACTTTGCTTTTATCCCACGTTTGCAACGGTTGCGTTCGGACAAAATTCGCTCGTCAGTCTTACGATTATTTCTATCGGGTGTTGGAGCTACCTTCGGGGGTGGCATGTGGCGTGCGGTCTGTGTATCGGGTTATTGCTTTACAAACCGCAACTGGTATTGGGCTTCGCTTTGTGGGCCTTGTTAGATTTCTGGAAACTGCGAAAGGTCTGGCTTGGCTTTATCCTCACTGCCGTTGCTTTGACGATCATCAGCATAACGCTACTGCCAAAGGAATCGCAAGCGTGGCTAAGTAACCTACGGGGTATCTCTGCATACGACGCCTTCGATTATTTCAATCTCACCAATGCAACGGGTTTTTTCTCCCTGATACTTGGCGATAATCGGAAGATCGGTAAAGGTTGCGGACTGCTGGTGCTGGGCTTAGGTGTGATGGTGTTTGGGAGGTTCTGGCGAAAGTACCGAGAGAATCCCGAAGTGATGTTTGCCGGTTGCGTATACCTTTCGCTGCTCATCTCCCCACACACGATGGTCTACGAATGGTCGCTCGCATTGGTAAGTTTGTGGCTTGTTTGGTACAGAGTGGAGATTGATAAAACTCAATTCCGCAGAGGGTTGGTATTCCTTGTGGTGGGCTTATTGGCAGGTCCGCCCCTCTCGCAAGTGATGCTCAACAAGGTCGGCTTCGCCATTCAATTCGGCTGGATCGGCCCAATCGTCGCAGGCTGTTTTTTCTGGAAAGCACTGCCGACTCTTTCCCCTCTCCCCTTGAGGGAGAGGGGCAGGGGTGAGGGGTAGTCGATTCAAACGCTAAAAGAACTTATCCGCAAGATAGAGTATGAGGGCAAGCACAATGCTTCCTAAGAAAGCCAGCACCCAAATAGTCCATGCAATTCGCATCCCGCGAGTAACAGGTTGATCCGACGCCGCATTCTGCGGGTAAACAGAATCGTCTTGCTTTGGTGTTTCCATAACGAATGTTGTGAGCCTTTGAGAGAAAATTTCAATCCTTGTAACCGAAATTTGTCCGCACGGGTAACGAACGAATATCGGTGCTACGTCTTCGCCATTCGCAAAATGGATTGAGCGACCCACCAGCCGTGCCACTCCCTTGCACTTGAGAGATCGCGGCAGTAGGCAAGTAGGGGTTCGATATTGCAACCGGCTTCTTGCAGGACATCGGCAAGGATCGCTACTAATGCTCGATCCTTGTAGCCGTCGGCTCGAATCGATTTTGCAAGGTCGATGACGTTATCGGTAAGCCAGCTTTGTTCGATAGCAAACAGCCCTGTTCGTGGGGATTCGCCGCCTCGGATGAAATTCATCCCCAGACTGACCCGATTACTTCCGGGATCGGTTGCCCGAATGAGTACGGTGACAACCTGCCCGACTTGAAGCATCTCCTCAAGGGTTTGGCCACGTTCTTGGATAATGTCGGAAATGTGGACCATACCCGTCAGTCCGCCGGGCAATTCAACCCTTGCACCAAACGGAAAAAGTTGGACCACAATGCCTATCCATTGTGTGTGAGGTTCAAAGGGGGTGCCAGCCCCCAACCAATTCTTGGGTTTTTCAAAATCTTGCATGACGATTATCCTTTATTGGTTTTCGTTTGCTCTTCGGGTCGCGGTTCCGGCTTGATTTGTTCGTCGTAATCTTTGAGGATATCCGCACGATCTTGGTGGCGGAAATACACCATTTTCCAAAAGCTCTCGGGGTATGCAATTCGCCAAACGTACCAAACACAGCCCCAAAAGAAAAGTGAGCCGAGGGTAACCAACACTCCAAATATCGAGTAAGCAAAGGCACCAACAACGATCCAAAAATATGGCCCGCCGACTGATCGACGTTGTCCAGTTGCTTGTTCTTGATCGGTGTGAATTAAACCGAAAATTGTTCCAAACGCTCCGCCCAAAAGCCCACCCAAGAAAGGAACCAGTATCACCCCGATAATAAGTTCTGTTTTTCTCTGCCAACGACGCCAGACTGCCAGCAAAAAGAAAGGCGGAATACCCCCGAGAAGAAGGTAGAACAGGAGTTGGAGTACATCTCGCATCCCTGCCTACCCCTTTGCACCCGGAATCGGTTTACCGAGTGCGGTGAGCATGGTTTTCATGTCCTCCCAGACATCCTTTTTCAGGTGTGGGGATCGGCCTTCGAGTAACGCTGCGGGGTGATAGGTACACATCACGGGTATCGTTTTGTGGGCGAACCATTTGTTGCGGAGCATCCCGATAGATTTGGTCGTCTTCAACAGATTCTGGGCTGCGACGGCTCCCCAACAGACAATCATTCGTGGTGCGACAAGCTCTATCGTGCGTTCGAGATATTCCGAGCAATGCCCTGCCTCTTCCGATGAGGGCTTGCGGTTACCCGGCGGACGACATCGCAGAATGTTGCAGATGAAAATATCTTCGCGTTTGAGTCCCGATGCTGCTATGATCTTCGTGAGCAGCTGCCCCGCCACACCTACAAAGGGCACGCCTTGAGCATCTTCATCGGCGCCGGGAGCTTCGCCGACAAAAAGGATTTCGGCACCGACTGGCCCCACACCGAACACCGTTTGCGTTCGTGTGCTGGCAAGCTCTGGGCAACGGGTACACGTGCTGACCTTCTCGGCAAGCAACGTCAGTTCGATACGCCGGCCCTCAATGCTATCGGGTACGGGTGGCCCTTCGGGATCGGGAAATAAAGATTGTTCGTTCGACATGGGTGTTGCTCGCGGAGTAAATTGATACGGTTCGACTTTAGGAAGCCAGCCCACACCGGCACTTTCCAGCGAAAGTAGCCGGGCGCGTAACTGCCGATAAGGATCGACCTCTGCCATGATTTCGCCCTACCTTCCCCTCTTCTGTATATTATGCAGAAAAGACACCCCATAACAAAGGCTATCGACTGATGACCTCGACTCACTTTAATCTGGGATTGGTTCAAATGAAATGCGATCCCACACGCGAGCCGAATTTGCAACGGGCTATCCAAGCCGTTCACGACGCTGCCGACCAGAATGCCCAGATTGTCTGCCTACCGGAATTATTCCTGTCGCCCTACTTCTGCAACACCCACGATCTGAACCTATTCGACCTTGCCGAACCGATCCCCGGCCCCACAACGGAAGCTCTCTCGGTTGTGGCGAAAGATCGCGGAGTCGTGATCGTTGCCAGTTTGTTTGAACGAGTCGAACCGGGGATGTTCTTCAACACGACGGCGGTTCTCGATGCCGACGGGAAATATCTGGGCAAATACCGCAAGATGCACATCCCGCACGACCCCCTCTATTACGAGAAATACTACTTCCGTCCGGGTGACCTCGGCTTCAAAGTGTTCCCCACGAAGTTTGCCAACGTAGGCGTATTGATCTGTTGGGATCAATGGTTTCCCGAAGGGGCACGAGCAACCGCATTACTTGGAGCCGAAGTGCTGCTCTACCCCACTGCCATCGGCTGGCATCCCAAAGAAAAAGCCGAGTACGGCCCCTCGCAATACGACGCATGGAAGACCGCTCAACGTGCCCATGCCATCGCCAACGGCTTATTCGTTGGATCGGTCAATCGTACAGGCTTTGAACCCTCGCCGCATGGCGACGGCATCGAATTCTGGGGAGGCTCCTTCATCGCCGACCCCTTCGGAGTATTACTCGCCCACGCCCCCCACGACCAAGAACAAATCCTCGTCGCTAAATGCGACCGTGCGAGAATGGAAGACGTGCGACGCAACTGGCCGTTCTTCCGAGATAGACGTATCGAAAGCTACGGGGGGTTGGTGAAACCAGTGGGGGGGTAGGGCGAAGAATTCGCAATGATGCTTTCGTTAGCAACAACCGGGCGCACAACAACTTTCTTCGGACAGGGTCACGATACCGCAACGGTCTTCGGCAAGGCATGCGGTGTGTTTGCTGCCGAGATGGAGCAAGAGACCAGAAGGGGTAACTTCGACTTCGGTGAGTGGGTATTGCGAGACAACGCTACCCTCGTACTCGACTTCGACCGGAATGCTCTGCGATGAGAACAGTGGGGTTCCCATTTGAATGATCTTGGCAAGTTTCGTCGTATCGAGTCGGTGTTGGGTGTCATTCGCTACCCACACTTGCAACAAGCAGTTGGTCGCAGAGCGAACCGTTCCACCACAATCGATAAAGTCCTTCTGAACTCGCCCGACTTCCGTGATATGAAAGTGGGCCGGAACAAACTCCCCATTGGGGAGCATTAAGTGCAAACCGGCATCGAGATTATCTTTCAGCACGCCAACAAACGTATCAAGATTCATCGTTCATTTCTCCATAAAAAACGGTCGGCCAAGTCAAAATCGGGCATCCGTTCGGTGTTCATCGTTGGAGAGGAATAGTCTACCGACCGATAAGACGAAATGCAAGCTACGGAGGGCGGTTGATACCGTTACCTACTCCTTGAAGTCCCCAGAGGAGGGTTTGCCCTCGATTTCACCGGTTACGGTTCCCTCGAAGTCGGCGACGTTGCCTAAACCGGGGTCGGTTCCGGTGAAGGTGGCGGCTTTGCCTTCTTTGGCATCGGTGGGGGTTAGTTTGATGGTCATTGGAGGGACGACTTTTCCTTCTTTGGTTTTGGTTTCCTTTGTCGTTACGGTCAACTCTTTGGCGGTAACGGGAAAGAGTTTGGCGTTCTTGTCTTCGCCTTCCAAAATCACAACCTTGCACTCTTTCTTGTCGTGGTTCACAGTGAACTCGGCATGATACTTGCCAAGATCGAACACAACGCCATCATTTGGCCCCTTGCCGTGAGCATGGTCGCCACCTTTTTTACCTTTGGGCGTGCCCCCGTCGGGTTTCTTTTCGTCACAACCTGTTGCCAGCATTACGGCAACCATCAGGCCGAGACCCAACATTTTCACACATTTCATCACATCACTCCTATAGAGGTTTGAAAAACACCATCGGCATCGTAGCCGTTATTGGTCTCGCAGAAGCTCCACGTCGGAGCCTTCTTTGCGGACCAATTGCTCGGCATCCTTGCCGGAGAATTTCCAGAATAATCCCGGATGGATCAGGAACTCGCAAAACGTCGAGGTCATCAATCCACCGAGAATCACCGTCGCCACCGGATAGAGAATCTCGAGGCCCGGTTTTTTTCCACCGACGACAAGCGGTATCAAGCCGATTCCCGCAGTCAATGCCGTCATTAACACAGGTGCAAGCCGTTCGAGACTGCCACGCAAGACGGTCTCTTTCGAGAACGGTTGCCCTTCTTCTTTCATCAGGTGGAAATAGTGTGTTACCAGTAATATCCCATTTCGTACAGCAATCCCACCCAACGAAACAAACCCCACAAGGCTTGCAACGGTGAGCGTTTGTTTGGTCAGAATTAACGCCAATACGCCGCCAATAAAAGCCGTTGGAATTGCATTGAGAATCTGTAAGCAAATACGCATCGAAGGATAAAGAATCGTTAACACGATAAATATCCCGACCAACGACACACCGGCAAGAATCGTAATCAATCGTGTGGCAGACCTTTGGGCTTCAAACTGTCCACCGAATTCGACGAAATACCCCGAAGGCATCGGTACGCGACTTCGCACACGGCGTTCGATTTCTTTGGCGGCGCTATCTAAATCTCGATCTGTGACGTTACACCGGATCGTTTGCCGACGGCGAACATTCTCTCGATTCACAAGGTTGGGGCCGTTTGCCATCTTGGGAAAATCGGCCACCTCTCGAAGGCGAATTTGTCCGCGACCGTTTGGCAGCTCCAGCAGCAATTGCCCGAGTTTGTAAGCATCAGAGCGATAGGGTTCCTTGAGTTTCACAACCAGATCGAACCGTTTTTGACCTTCCAACACAACCGAAACGGCTTCCCCTTTCAGAGCGGTTTGCAGAAATTGGGCAACGTAATCGCTACTGAGTTGGTGGAAGGCAAGATCGGCAGGGCGTAGCACAACGTGAATTTCATCGACACGTTCTTGCGGATCGATAATCGGCGGAGTGACACCGGGGATATCGGAAATGGCATCGCGTATCTGTACCGAAAGTTCGCGGAGTTTGTCAAGATCGTCGCCATAAATTTTGATAGCAATCTGAGCATTCACCCCCGAAAGCATGTGACTTATCAAGTGAGATAGGGGTTGCTCGGCATCGATTTCGACGCCCGGTACATTACTGTGAAGATCGGCAAGTAACTCGCGTAGAAAATCGTCGCGTCGAACTTCACTTTGCGGATTCATCGTCAGAATATATTCCCCGAGGTTGACGGGTTGGGCATGCTCGTCGAGTTCGGCCCGACCCGTTCGGCGTGCAAAATGAAGGATCGGCCCTTGCGGATTTTCAGGCGTTTTCTGTAAACGTTTCAATCGGCTGTCGATCAACGCCGACGCCTCATTCGATGCTCTCAACGAAGACCCGCCGGGCAACCCGACATTAATTTGCACCGAACCCTCGTCGAACTTCGGCAGGAAATCCGCACCCAAAGTCGTGAGCCTCCACGCACAATAACCCACCACAAGCCACGTTATCAGCAGTAAGATCGAAGCATATCGCATACTCAAACGAATGAGGTAGCTCGCACCCCATTTCAGAAAACGGAGCAACAACCCGTTGCGGTGTGGGGTGTGGCCCACTTCCTTTGCATCCCCTTGCGTCAACCAGAGGAAGGCATAGACCATCGAACCCGAAACGGAAGTCGGAACCCAATTCAGTGGGCGTTTGACCAAGAGGTAATACGACAACACCGGAGTCACCGTCAGAGAGACCGCCAACGACGCAAGGATCGAAACGATGTAAGCGATACCGAGCGGAACGAAGAGCCGACCTTCGACCCCAGAAAGTGCAAACAACGGCAGAAAGGCCAACACAACCACCGCCGTACCAAAGACAATCGCACAACGTATCTCTTTACTGGCACGATAAACCACTAAAAGCGGCGGGCTTGGGTTTGCCGAACTGGAATTTTCTGCAAGCCGACGATAGATGTTTTCGACATCGACAATCGCATCATCGACAAGCTCTCCCATCGCAACAGCAATTCCGCCGAGGGTCATCACGTTAATCGATAACTCTGTTCCGGTCAGTAATCCGATCAAGCGAAAAATCAGCGTTGTCACAACCAGCGAAAGCGGAATGGCCGTCAGAGTAACAAAGGTTGTGCGAACGTTCAGCAAAAAAAGGAAGAGCACAATTACAACCAGAAGGGCACCAATCACCAACGCCTCTTCCACATAATATACCCCGCGATCAATAAAGCTCTTGAGTTGAAAGAGGTTTGTATTAATCCCGATATCCGGCGGAAGACCATCGACGGTTTCTCGCAGGGCTAACTTCACTTGGTCGGTAAGTCCTCGTGTATCGGCATGTGGTTGTTTCACAATCGTCAGAATGACACCGGCTTCGCCATCAATGCTGCTATCGCCTCGTTTGGGGGCGGGACCTTCGACAATCTCGGCGACGTTTTCGAGTAGCACCGCCCGCTCTGACGCCGGTTTGACCACAACCTTTCGCAGGTCGGCAAGAACCTTTTCGGGTTCA